>Ga0265798_10009927_pt1 | contig 11810 bp, 8 predicted proteins | sample P3T30metagenome_FD_192430 | JGI IMG/M metagenome (GOLD analysis project Ga0265798, IMG submission 192430) | Plant litter microbial communities from East Loma Ridge, Irvine, California - P3 T30 | ecosystem: Environmental > Terrestrial > Plant litter > Unclassified | place: USA: California... | reverse complement strand
CGGCGGAGCAGGCGCTCGTCGACGCGCGGACCGCTGCCGAGCTCGTCGACCCCGCCCTGCCCGACGACGGGTCGGTCGCCCCGCACCGGGACGACCTCCGCGCCGAGATCGCCCTGCTCGGCCGCGCGGCCTCGGTCGAGCAGGAGCTCCCCGCGCGGCGCACGGCCCTGTCGGCCGCCGAGGCGTCCCTCGCCGACCTCGACGAGCGGGTGGCCGACCTCGACGCGCAGCTCGCCGGGCGCCCCGAGGCGCGACTCGCCCTCGTCGACGCTCGTGACGCGGCCCGCGGCGCGGCCGCCGGCGAGCCCGAGGCACAGCGCCGGGTCGACGAGGCTCGGGCGAGGCTCGCCGACACGGAGGCGGCCGCCCGGCTCGAGGGCGAGGTCGCCTCGCTCGCGGCGACGCTCGCCGACCGGTCGACGGAGGCGCTCGCCGCCGTCGACGCCGAGGCCGCCCTGCGGAGGCGGCAGATCACCGGCATGGCGGGCCAGCTCGCCGGCTCGCTGCGGGCGGGCGAGCCCTGCCCGGTCTGCGGCAGCGTCGAGCACCCGGCCCCGGCCTCGCCCACCGACGACCACCCCTCCGACGACGACGTGGAGGCGGCCGCGCAGTCCGCGCGTGCGGCCGAGCAGAGCCAGCGCGAGGCCTCGACGGCGTGGGCCGTGGCTGCGGCGCGGCTCGAGGCCGCCGTCGAGAGCCTCGACGGCCTCGACCGGGCGGGCGCCGAGGAGGCGGTCGCGGCCGCCGAGCGGGCGTCCGCCGAGGCCCGTCGCGCCGTGGCGGCGGTCGAGGCCGCCGAGGGCGCGCTCGACGCCTCCGACGCCGAGACCGACCTGCTCCGTCGCCGCGCGGAGGCCGCCCGCACCGAGCGCGCCACCCGCGCGGAGCGCCTCGACGGCGACCGCCGGCGGGTCGCCGACGACGAGCAGCTCGTCGCGGAGGCCGTGCGCGGCGGGGGAGCCGCGACGGACCTGCCGGCCACGGCCACGGGCACGGCGACGGCAACGGGCGCAGCGACGGCGACGGCGGCGGGCGAGACCGTCGCCGAGGGGGTCGCTCCCGACGCGGCGGAGGAGCGTCCCGCGACGGTCGCCGACCGGGTCGCCCTGCTCACGCGGCGGGCCGACGCCGCCGACCTGCTCGTGGCGGCGTCGCGTGCCCTCGTCGCGGCGCGAGCGGCGCGCGACGACCGTCGCGACGAGCTCGCCGAGGCGCTCGCGGCCTCGGGGTTCGACACCGCCGAGGAGGCGGCGGGGGCGGTCCTGCCGGAGTCCGAGCGCGCCTCCCTGCGTCGGAGGGTCGCCGCGCACGACGCGGAGATCGCGGTCGTCACCTCGGGGCTCGCCGACCCGGCGGTGGCCGCGCTGACCGGAGACGAGCTCGTCGACGTCGAGGCCGCGTCCGTCGCGCTGCGGCTCGCCGAGGCCGAGCTCGTCGAGCGTCGCGACGCCGCGGGGCGGGCCCTCGACCGGGCCCGTCGCTCGACGGAGGCGCTCGCGGCCCTCCGACGGGCGGAGGCGGCCGGGGCAGCGGTGGCCGAGGAGGCGCGCGCGGTCGTCCGCATGGCCGACCTCGCCAGCGCCACGGGCACGGTCAACGTCAAGGGCGTCACGCTCGGCACCTACGTGCTGCTGCGCCGGTTCGACGACGTCGTCGCCGCGGCGAACGCCCGGCTGCGCGTCATGTCGAGCGGCCGCTACGTGCTCGAGTCGTCGGAGGACCGCGAGCAGGGGTCGCGCTCGCGGCGCACCGGTCTCGCCCTCGCCATCCGCGACGCGTCGACCGACACCACGCGCGACCCGGCGAGCTTCTCCGGCGGCGAGACGTTCTACGCCTCGCTGAGCCTGGCCCTCGGGCTCGCCGACGTCGTGCAGGCCGAGGCGGGCGGGCTCGAGCTCGGCACGCTCTTCGTCGACGAGGGCTTCGGATCGCTCGACCCCGAGACGCTCGACGCGGTCATGACGGAGCTCGGGAGGCTGTCGGAGTCGGGGCGCGTGATCGGCATCGTGAGCCACGTCGACGAGCTCAAGCAGCGCATCGCCGACCGCATCGAGGTGCGTCGCCTGCCGGACGGGTCGTCGACCCTGCGCTCCACGGTCGGCTGACCCGCGCCTCCGCCGGGGTGCCCCTCACGACAGCGCATCGCGGCACGGCGACGGCCTCGCACGACGGCGGGCCGCCCTCCCCGCCCCGGCCACGAGGCCGGGAGGGGAGCGCGGCCCGCCGAGGGTCGTGCTGGTCGTGCGCGTCGATCAGACGATCGGGCCGCCGTCGTCGCGCGTCGAGCGACGCGTGACCTGCTCGCCGCTGACCGGGTCGACCGCGCTGCGCGAGGTCGAGGTCACCTGGCGACGACGCGTCGCGAAGACGATCCCCAGGATCGTCACGATGATGCCCGCGACGATGAGGATGTAGCCGATCAGCATGATGTCGATGCCCGCGACCTGGAACTCGAGTGCGAACGCGAGGATCGCGCCGATCACGATCAAGGCGATTCCGCCGCCGATGCTCATGGGTTCTCCTTCGTCAGGCCGGCGACGCGTGCCGCCGGGTGTCCTGAAGGGTACTGACACCGCGCCTCCTCCGTCACACCCCCGCGGGCGCGGTCGTCCCCGAGCGCTCACCCTGCGGGTGCTCTGGAGGGGCTCGGAGGCACCTGGACGTCACCCGGGTGGACGGGGGACGACAGGCTCGGCGCGGCCGGACGCGGCGGTACCCTCGTGGCACTCCGGCGGATCCCCGGCCCCGCGGCTCCTGTTGAGCGACGTCCGTCGCTCGTCTCCCGGTGGTGGAGCGCAGGGCCGGGGCCGTCGGAGGCCGCCCGCTCCGACGTCGTCGCGAGACCGGCCTGTCGACCCGCGTTCTGGGGGCACCGTGCCGGCGCGCGGCGACTCCGCGAGCCAGCGACCCCGCCCGCGAGCCCGTCAGCGAGCCCGCGACCCCGCCCGCCGCTACGCCCCGTGCAGCAGGTCGAGCGCCGCCCCGAGGGCGCGCGCGTCCACCTGGCCGGGCGCGCTCGCGGCACCGACCGTGCCGAAGGTCAGGCACGAGCCGACCGTCTCGCCCGCGAGCCGCGACAGCACCCCGAGCGGCCCCATCGACATCGTGATCGCCGGGACGAGCCCCGGCCCCGAGCGGAACTCCTCCGTGGCCGCGAGCACGGTGAGCACGTCCGCCGCGCTCCGCGGCATGGCCGCGAGCTTGACGACGTCGGCTCCGTGCTCCTGCTGCTCGACCAGGCGCGAGACGATCTCGGCGCGCGACGGCGTCGCCGTGAAGTCGTGCGACGACATCACCACGGCGAGCGACGCGGCGTGGGCCGCGTCGACGGCTCGTTCGCGCACGTCGGGCTGCGTGTACATCTCGACGTCGACGGCGTCGGCGCCCTCGTCGGGGCCGAGCCCGGCCACGGCGGCGATCAGCTCGCCGTAGGCGTCGGGCGTGATGTCGCGCTCGCCGCCCTCCTGCTTCGTGCGGAAGGTCGCGATCAGCGGCACCCCCGGCGCCAGCTCGCTCCGCACGGCGCGCACCGCCTCGCGCACGCGGTCGAGGTCGGCGACCGCGGTGAGGTGGTCGAGGCGCAGCTCCGCCACGTCGACGACACCGCGCGGCAGCAGCGCCAGCGCGGCGGCGGAGGAGGCGAGGGCCTCGGTCGTGCGCTCGACGAGCGGCACGCAGACCGCGGGCCGCCCGTCGCCGAGCGTCACCGACCGGAGCGTCAGCGGCTGCGGGGTGGGCCGCACGTCAGCGCACCGCGCTCTCGGCGCGCCCCGGGGCCGCCGCCGCGGGGGCAGGGTCCGACGGCGGTGCCGAGGAGGCGAGCCGCGCCTCCTCGGGGAGCCCGACCGACGCGCGCATGGCGGCGCGCACGGCGTCCTCGTCGTCGAGCGGGGCGTCGCCGCCGCCCACGAAGAGCCGCACCTGGCCGATCGCCTGCTCGACGAGCATGTCGAGGCCGCTGATCACGACGCCGCCCTCGGCGGCCCAGCGGCTCGCGACGCGCGTCGGCCACGGCTCGTACGCCACGTCGAAGAGCACCGACTCGGCGCTGCGGGGGCGCAGGGGGAGGTCGTCGGCCGCCCCGCCGGGCAGCGTGCTGACGACGAAGTCGAGCGGGCCGAGCTCGGGCAGCTCGCTGAGCGGCGCGACCATCACGTCGCCGCCGAGCTCGCCCGCCAGCGAGGTCAGCTCGCCCGCCTTCATGGGGTTGCGCAGGTGCACCGAGAACGAGCGCGCCCCCAGCTGCCAGGCCGCGTGCATCGCCGACGCCGCGGTGGCGCCGCCGCCGAGCAGCACGGCCGACTCGGGCCGGGCGTCGTGCCGGCGCTCGACCGAGCGCACGATGCCCTCGACGTCGGTGTTGTGCCCGTGCAGGCGTCCGTCGGCGTCGCGCACCACCGTGTTCGCGACGCCGAGCGTGGCGGCGAGGGGCGACACCGTGTCGAGCAGGGGCAGCACCTCGCGCTTCAGCGGCATCGTGAGGCTGAGCCCGCGCCAGCTGTCGTCGAGCGACCCGACGAACCCGGCGAGCTCGCCCTCGGCCACCTCGACGCGGTCGTACTCGAGGTCGAGGCCGAGCACGCGGTACGCGGCGGCGTGCAGCACCGGCGAGAGCGAGTGGGCGATCGGCGAGCCGAGCACGGCCAGGCGGCGGCGGGGGGCATCGGTCACGCGGGGCTCCTCGGGGTCGGCGGGGGAGGACGGCCCATCCTACGACCGGGCCCCTCGGCGGCTCCTCGGGCGGCGCCTCCTCGGCTCCTGCGCGCGGCGGACGTGGGGGCGCAGCGAGCGTGGGGGTGCGGCGTCCGCCTGTGCGCGTCACGTCGGCGCATGCAGATCCGCGCCTTCGCCCCCGCCGACACCGAGACCGTCGTCGCCCTGTGGGAGGAGTGCGGCCTCACCCGCCCGTGGAACGACCCGCGCCGCGACGTCGAGCGCACGCTGCGGGTGCAGCCCGAGCTGTTCCTCGTCGGCACCGAGCTCGTCGAGGTCGACGGCCGCCCCGAGGAGGCGGTGGTCGCGACCGCCATGGCCGGTCACGAGGGCCATCGCGGCTGGCTCCACTACCTCGCCGTCGCGCCCGCCCACCGCGGCGGCGCCCCGCGGCCCGGGCGCGCGTCAGTCCAGCGCGAGCAGCACCGCCGCGCCCAGCGCGAGCACCAGACCGACCACCTGCGACCGCGTGAGGCGCTCGCGCAGCACGGCGGCGGCCAGCACGACGGTCACGGCCGAGTAGAGCGCCGTCAGCACGCTCATCACGGTGAGGTCGCCGAGCCGCAGGCCCACGAGGATCAGCACGTTCGCCCCCGCGTCGGCCACCCCGCAGAGCAGCGCGAGGCGCAGCGCGCTCGCGAGCCGCAGCCCGCTCGGCCCGGTCCGAGCGACGCTCCCCGCGCCTCCCCGGGCCCTCGAGAGCGCGACGAGCGCGAGCACGGCCACCGCGCCTCCGGTGAGGACCACGTTCGTCACGCGGTTCGCGACGAGCGGCACGAGCCCCGAGTCGTCCGGCGTCTGGTCGAGGAAGACGAGCACCACGCCGATGCCGGCGCCCGCGCCGAGCGCCATGAGCAGGCCGAGCGCCGTCGGACGGGGAGCGGAGGCGTCCGGCACGAACCCGACGAGCACGACCGCGACGAGCGCGAGCGCGATGCCGGCCCAGCCCGCGACGCCGAGGCGCGAGCCCTGCAGCAGGCCGACCCCGACCGGCACGATCGCCGAGACCACCGCGGTGAGCGGCGACAGGATGCTCATCGGCCCGACCGCGAGGCAGGCGTAGAGCAGGGCGATCGAGACGGCGCCCGCGACGCCGCTCGCGACGCCCCAGCCGACGGCGGCGCCCGAGGGCGTTCCCGGCACGACCGCGAGCAGCACGACCAGCAGCACGAGGCCGCTCGCGGCGGAGATCGCCGTGACGCGCAGCGGCGGCAGGCGACGGGCCGCGAGCCCGCCGAGGAAGTCGCCCGAGCCGTACGCGACGGCGGCGGCGAGGCCGATCAGGACGGACAGCACGGGACCTCCGGAGGCGCGGTCAGGGTGGGCGACGGCCGTCGCGTTAACAGCACGTGACGATCCAGTGGGGTCTCTTGTGCGACTCCCAGGTGGATCTTATGTTCGACAGGTCTGTCCCTCGTCCGAGGGGCCGGCCGCCCCGGGCACCACCGTGGGCTCCAGATCACCCCGGACACCAGGAGACACACCGCACATGCGCCCCCGTCAGACCCCGTCGACGCCGACCGAGACGGGAGCGCCGCGTCGTCGTCGACGCACCGCCCTCTCCCTCGTCGCCGTCGCCACGCTGGGAGCCGGCCTCGTCGCCGCGGTCCCGGCCCAGGCCGTCCCCACCACCATCGACATCGTCGGCATCAACGACTTCCACGGCCGCATCGCCCAGGAGTCCTCGCCGGTCGCCGGCGCCGCCGTGATGTCGGGCTTCCTCGACGACTTCCGGACGACCCACCCGAACACGTCGTTCGTGTCGTCGGGAGACAACATCGGCGCGTCGACGTTCACGTCGTTCATCCAGCAGGACGCGCCCACGCTCGCCGCGCTGAACGCGATGGAGCTCGACGTGAGCGCGCTCGGCAACCACGAGTTCGACCGCGGGCAGGACGACCTGAACGGCCGCGTGACCGGCGCCAGCGAGTTCCCGTACCTGGGCGCCAACGTCTTCCGCGCCGACGGCTCGCACGCCTACGACCCCTACTTCGTCAAGGAGGTGGGCGGGGTCCGCGTGGGCTACATCGGCGCCATCACGGAGCTCATGCCCGAGCTCGTCAGCCCGTCCGGCATCGCGGGCCTCACCTTCGGCGACATCGTCGACAGCGTGAACGACGTCGCCGACGACCTCACCGACCTCGACCCCGCGAACGGCGAGGCCGACGTGCTCGTGCTGCTCGTGCACGAGGGCAACTCGTCGGGCGCGGCCCTCGACACGAGCGGCGACTTCGCCCGCATCGCGACCGACGTCTCGCCGAAGGTCGACGCCATCCTGTCGGGCCACACGCACCAGTCGTACGACTTCTCGGTCGTGCCGACGGGCGGCACCGTCCCGCGCCCCGTCGTCCAGACCGGCAGCTACGGCGCCGCCCTCAGCCACCTCGCGATCACCTTCGACGCCGAGAGCGGCGCGACGACCGTCACGAGCGAGCTGCTGCCGCTGTACCAGAAGGCCACGCCCGACCCCGAGGTCGCGAAGATCGTCAGCGACGCCGTCGCGCTCGCCGCGGTCGAGGGAGCCAAGACGGTCGGCACGATCACGGCCGACCTCAACCGGGCACGTCAGCCCGACGGCTCCGAGAACCGCGGTGGCGAGTCCACGCTCGGCAACTTCGTCGCCGACGTGCAGCTCGCCGCCACGGCGGAGAACGGGTCGCAGATCGCCTTCATGAACCCGGGTGGGCTCCGCGCCGACCTCAAGGCCGCCTCCACCGGCGCCGGCGACCCCGACGGCAACGTCACCTTCGCGGAGGCGGCTGCGGTGCAGCCCTTCGCCAACACGCTCGTCGTCGTCGACATGACCGGCGACCAGGTGCGACAGGCCCTCGAGCAGCAGTGGCAGCCCGCCTCGGCCTCGCGGCCCTTCCTCAAGCTCGGCGTCTCGAAGGGCCTCGCGTACACCTACGACCCGGCGGCACCCGCCGGCTCGCGCATCCAGACGATCACGCTGGACGGCCAGCTGCTGGACCCGGCGGCGTCGTACAAGGTGACGGTCAACTCCTTCCTGGCCTCCGGGGGCGACAACTTCGGCGCCTTCGCCACCGGCTCGGCCGCCGACAGCGGCAAGGTCGACCTCCAGGCCCAGGTCGACTGGTTCACGGCGAACCCCGGCGCGGCGTCGCCCGACCTGGCCCAGCGCGCCGTGGGCGTCTCGTCGCCCGACGACGTCGACGAGACCGGCTACGCGATCGGCGACCGCATCACGGTCGACCTCTCGTCGCTGATCTTCAGCGACCAGGTCGCCCCCGCCACGCTCGACGTGTCGTACGGCGGCAGCTCGCTCGGCAGCGTCGCGCTCGACAGCACGCTCGTCCTCGGCACCGACGAGCAGGGCCGCGCGCAGCTGCTGCTCGACGTCGTCGCCGCCCCGGCGCCGACCGCGCGGGCACTCGTGCTCCGCGAGCTCGAGCTGGCCGTGCCCGGCACCGGCACCACCGTCTCGCTCGCCGTGCCGCTGCCCGAGGAGGCCTCGCTCGTGCTGGCGAACGCGCTCGTGGTCGACCCGCCGGTCGACCCGGCGCCCGTCGACCCGACCGACCCGGCCGCTCCGGCTCCCGGCGTCGGCGCGGGCGGCGGCGCCGGCACCGGGACCGGTGCCGGCACCTCGCCCCGCCCCTCCGGCGTCACGGCCGCGGGCGACCTCGCCTACACGGGCTCCGACGCCGCGACGACGGGGCTGGCGCTCGCGCTGGTGCTCCTGCTGACCGGCGCCGGCGTGCTCACGGCCACGCGCCTCCGTCGTCGTCGCACCGCGTCGGGCACCACCTCCGACTGACGCGTCGGCGCACGACCGACGCCGCACGGCCCGGTCGCACCCCAGGGTGCGGCCGGGCCGTCCGGCGTCGGTGGCCCGCGCCGCCCGGCCGACGCCGCGCGGCGCCCCGCTAGCCTCGTCCCCGTGACCGTCGCCTACCACCGCCTGCTCCGCACGCTGCCGACGTACCGCTGGTACAAGCCGCTGCTGGCGCTGCTGCTCGGCGGGGTCTTCTACCTCGTCGCCTCGAACGCGGTCGTGCTCGCCCTCTACGTCGTCGTGGCCGCCGTGGGCGGGGCCGACGCGGCGTCGCGGCTGGCCGAGGGCATCCAGCGCGACCCGCTCGACGCCTCCCAGCCCCTCGTCATGCTCGCGACCCTCGGCTCGATCGCCACGATGCTGCCCTCCGTCGTGCTCGCCACGAAGCTGGCGGGGCTCGGTCCGTGGGGCCAGCTGTCGAGCGTCGTCGGGCGCCTGCGCTGGCGGTGGCTGCGTCGCGCGCTGGGGCCGGCCGCCGTCTTCATGGCGCTGACGGTGCTGCTGAGCTCCGTCGTCGTGCCGCTCCTGACCGGCGAGGAGCTCGGCTCCGGGCCGGTCACGACCCCGCCGGCCGCGCTGGCGTGGTCCGTCGTCGTCGTGCTGCTGCTCGTGCCCCTGCAGGCGACCGCCGAGGAGTTCGTCTTCCGCGGCTTCGCGATGCAGGCCCTCGGCTCGTGGATCGCGCGCCCCGTCGTCGCGATCGTCGTGCCGACCGTCGCGTTCGCGCTGTCGCACGCCTACAACGTGTGGGGCGTGCTCGACGTGGCCGTCTTCGGCGTGACGGCCGCGTGGCTGACCTGGCGCACCGGCGGGCTCGAGGCCGCGATCGTCGCGCACGTGCTGAACAACACGGTGCTCTTCCTGCTGCTGGCCCCGTTCGCGGGCACGCCGTCGAGCGACGGCAGCCCGTGGGCGCTCGCCGTGACGGTCGTCTGCACGCCGGTCTGGGCGTGGCTCGTGGTGCGGTCGTTCCACAGGTCGGGCGAGCTCTCGTCCTCCCCGGCGGGAGGTCAGCCGACCCGTCCCCCCGAGGAGTCGCGGGTCGGCTGACCGCGTCGGCGGTGCCTCCTAGACTCGCCTGGTGACCGACGCTCCCCCCTCCTCCGCAGCCCCCGCCGCCGGCAGCACGACCGGCACCGCCGCCCTGCCCGGCACGCCCCTCGAGGTGCTGCAGCGGGTCTTCGGCTACGACGCGTTCCGCGGCGACCAGGCGGCGATCATCGACCAGGTGGTGGGCGGCGGCGACGCGCTGGTGCTGATGCCGACCGGCGGCGGCAAGTCGCTCTGCTACCAGGTGCCGGCCATCGTCCGGCCCGGCACGGGCATCGTGGTGTCGCCGCTGATCGCCCTGATGCAAGACCAGGTCGACGCCCTCGAGGCCGTCGGCGTGCGGGCGTCGTTCCTCAACTCCACGCAAGACCCCGACCAGCGCCGCGCGGTCGAGCAGGCGTTCGTGCAGGGCGAGCTCGACATGCTCTACCTCGCGCCCGAGCGCCTCAAGCTCGACTCGACGAAGTCGCTGCTCGACCGGGGCCGCGTGTCGCTCTTCGCGATCGACGAGGCGCACTGCGTGGCCCAGTGGGGCCACGACTTCCGCCCCGACTACCTCGAGCTCTCGGTGCTGCACGAGCGCTGGCCCGACGTGCCGCGCATCGCGCTCACCGCGACGGCGACCGAGACGACGCACCGCGAGATCTCGCGCCGGCTCGAGCTCGACGACGCCCGCCACTTCGTCGCCGACTTCGACCGCCCGAACATCCAGTACCGCATCGAGGCGAAGGACGGCCCGCAGCAGCAGCTGCTCCGCTTCATCCGCGCCGAGCACGACGGCGACGCCGGCATCGTCTACTGCCTCTCGCGCAAGTCGGTCGAGGGCACGGCCGAGTTCCTCGTGAAGCAGGGCATCGCGGCCCTGCCGTACCACGCGGGCCTCGACGCGGGCACGCGCGCCCGCAACCAGTCGCGCTTCCTCCGCGAGGACGGCATCGTCATGGTCGCGACGATCGCGTTCGGCATGGGCATCGACAAGCCCGACGTGCGCTTCGTCGCCCACCTCGACCTGCCGAAGTCGGTCGAGGGCTACTACCAGGAGACCGGGCGTGCGGGTCGCGACGGCCTGCCGTCGACGGCGTGGCTCGCCTACGGCCTGCAAGACGTCATGCAGCAGCGCCGCATGATCGACCAGTCCGAGGGCGACGCCGAGCACCGCCGCAAGCTCAGCGCCCACCTCGACGCGATGCTCGCGCTCTGCGAGACGGTCGAGTGCCGTCGCGTGCAGCTGCTCGGCTACTTCGGCCAGGCGAGCACGCCGTGCCACAACTGCGACACCTGCCTCACCCCGCCGCAGTCGCTCGACGGCACGGTGCCGGCGCAGAAGCTCCTGTCGACGATCGTGCGGCTGAAGCGCGAGCGCGACCAGCAGTTCGGCGCCGGCCAGATCATCGACATCCTGCTCGGCAAGGTCACGCCGCGCATCACGCAGAACCGCCACGAGCAGCTGTCGACCTTCGGCATCGGCACGGAGCTCAGCGACGTCGAGTGGCGGGGCGTCGTGCGGCAGCTGCTCGCCCAGGGCGTGCTCGCCGTCTCGCCCGACGGCTACGGCACCCTGCTCATCACCGACGCGGCGGCCGAGGTGCTCTCCGGCTCGCGCCCGGTGCGCCTCCGCAAGGAGCCCGAGCGGGCGCCGCGCAGCCGGGCCGCGCGCGGCAGCTCCGGGGGAGGGGCGCGCGGCTCGCGTGCCGGGGCCGGCGCCGCCGACCTCGACGCCGCCGACGTGCCGCTCTTCGAGACGCTGCGCCAGTGGCGTGCCGGCGTCGCGAAGGCGCAGGGCGTGCCGGCGTACGTCGTCTTCGGCGACGTGACCCTGCGGGGCGTGGCCGCCGCCCGGCCCTCGTCGATGGGCGAGCTGGCCGGCATCAGCGGCGTCGGCCAGAAGAAGCTCGACACGTACGGGCAGCAGGTGCTCGACGTCGTCTCCGGCGTCTCGCCGGAGGAGGCCGCGGTGGCCGCGTCGGAGCGTGCGTCGTCCGGTGCGGCGGCCGGGGGAGCCCCGGCCGGGGGCTCCGCCGGGCCCCGCTTCGGCGACGAGGGCGCCGGCCGCGCCGACGGGCCGAGCGGCGGCACGGCCGGCCGCTCGGGGAGCGGGGCTCGTGCGGGTGCCGGATCGTCCCGGGGGCCGGTGAGCAGTGCGCCGCCGGCCGACGAGCCCTACCCGTTCGACGACGAGCCTCCTTTCGACCCGTACGTCGACGAGGTCCCGCCGGACGACTGGCGCTGAGCGCCCGGGCGAGCGCGCGAG
>Ga0265798_10009926_pt1 | contig 11811 bp, 11 predicted proteins | sample P3T30metagenome_FD_192430 | JGI IMG/M metagenome (GOLD analysis project Ga0265798, IMG submission 192430) | Plant litter microbial communities from East Loma Ridge, Irvine, California - P3 T30 | ecosystem: Environmental > Terrestrial > Plant litter > Unclassified | place: USA: California... | reverse complement strand
AACAAGTCACACGGGAAACATCGATGAGCAACAACTTTGTCCGCAGCCTGCGCCATGGCGTCTTCGTGGCTGCGGTGCTGTGCGTATCCTCGCTGGCGCACGCCGCGCTGCAGCTGGATGCGCCGATCCCGGTCGGCCCGCAGGTCAAGGTCGGCAAGCTGGCCAACGGCCTGACCTATTACATCCAGCGCAATGCGCGCCCCGAACGCAAGCTCGAGCTGCGCCTGGTGGTCAAAGCCGGCTCGATCCTCGAAGACGAAGACCAGCGCGGCCTGGCCCACTTCGTCGAGCACATGGCCTTCAACGGCACCACCAATTTCCGCAAGCACGAGCTGGTGTCCTACCTGCAGTCGATCGGCGTGGGCTTCGGGGCTGACCTGAACGCCTACACCTCGTTCGACGAAACCGTCTATATCCTCCCGATCCCGACCGACAAGCCGCAGAACGTGACCAAGGCCTTCCAGGTGCTGGAAGACTGGGCCCACGGCGTGCGCTTCGACGACGACGCGATCGACAAGGAACGCGGCATCATCCTGGAAGAAGCGCGCCTGGGCAAAGGCGCCTCGGACCGCATGGGCAAGCAGATCTACCCGCGCCTGTTCAACGGCTCGAAGTACGCCGAGCGGCTGCCGATCGGGCGCGAGGACGTGCTGCGCAACTTCAAGCCCGACGCCCTGCGCCGCTTCTACCGCGACTGGTACCGTCCCGACCTGATGGCGGTGGTGGTGGTCGGCGACGTCGATCCGGCCAAGGCCGAGAAGCTGGTCAAGCAGCACTTCGCGCGCCTCAAGAACCCGGCCAACCCGCGCCCGCGCGAGTATGCCGAGATCCCGGCGCGCACCACCACCGAAGCGCTGGTGGTGACCGACCCCGAGGCCAACGGCAACGGCGTGTTGATCCGCTATCCGGTGCAGCCGGTGCGCGAACTGGGCACCATCGGCGCCTACCGCGACGAGCTGGTGCAGTCGCTGTTCGGCGCGATGCTCAGCCAGCGCCTGGCGGAGCTGTCGCAGCTGCCCGATGCGCCCTACATGGGCGCGAGCAGCTCGCTCGGCAAGCTGACCCCGCGCTACCACGCCTATAACGCCTCGGCCGCCCTCGGCCCGCGCGGCGCCCTGCCCGCGATCGCCGCCCTGGTGCAGGAGAACGAACGCGCGCGCCAGCACGGCTTCGGCGAGCAGGAGCTCGAACGGGCCAAGAAAAACCTGATGCGCACCTACGAGCAGGCCTGGAACGAGCGCGCCAAGAGCGACTCGGGCAGCTATGCCGCCGAATACATCCGCAACTTCTTGCAGGACGAAGCGATTCCCGGCATCGACACCGAGTACACCTATGTGCAGGAACTGGTGCCCGGCATTTCGCTCGACGAGATGAATGCCTACGCGCGCCGCACCATCCCGGCCGATTCCGGCAAGCTGGTGCTGTACACGGGCGTCGACAAGCCGGACGCGCCGACCGGCGAGCAACTGCTGACGGCGGTGGCCGACGCCGCGCGTACGCCGGTAGCGCCGCACGACGAGAAGCTGGTGGCGGCGCGCCTGATGGAGCGCCCCGCGCAGCCGGGCAAGATCACGGCGGAAGAACACGACAAGGCCCTGGGCCTGACGCGCCTGACGCTGTCGAATGGCGTCAAGGTGATCCTGAAACCGACGGACTTCCGCAACGACCAGGTGATGCTCAGCGCGGCCCGTCCGGGCGGCCAGAGCCTGTTCCCGGACCAGGACATCCTCAACGCGCGCTTTTCGAATGCGATCGTGGCCAGTATGGGCACCAAGGATTTCAGCCCCGTCGACATGCGCAAGATCCTGGCCGGCAAGGCGGCCGGCGTGACCGTGGGCCTGGGCAGCTACACCGACGTGATCGCGGGCGCTTCGGGCGCGACCGATATCGAGACCATGCTGCAGCTGCTGTGGCTGAAATTCGACAAGGTGCGCCGCGACGAGGACCTGTTCCACGCCTATATCGACAAGCAGGCCGAGGTCGCGCGCAACCAGGCCAGCCTGCCGGGCCGCTACTTCAACGACGCGCTGGCCGCGGCCCTGTACAACGGCCACCCGCGCGCGCCGCGCACGCTCGAGGCCGAGGAATACGCCAAGATCGACCTGGATCGCAGCATCGACATCTTCCGCCAGCGCTTTTCGAGCGCCAAGGACATGACCTTCATCCTGGTCGGCAGCTTCGACGAGCAGGCGATCCGGCCGCTGCTGGCGTCGTATCTCGGCACGCTGCCCACGCCCGACCTCCCGGTCGCCTACCGCGACGTCGGCCTGCGTCCGGTGACCGGCGTGGTGAAACGCGAGGTGCGCAGCGGTTCCGAACCGAAGAGCACGATCTCGCTCAACTTCACCGGGCCAGCCGTGTTTTCGGACGCCGAGCAGCTGCGCCTGTCGGCGCTGATCGAGGTGACCAATCTGCGCATCATCGAGGTGCTGCGCGAGAAGATGGCAATGATCTATGGCGGTGGCGCGAGCGGCACGCTGAGCAAGATCCCGTACGGGAACTACTCGATCGGCGTCAATCTGCCGACCGGACCGGAGAACGTGGACAAGGTGATCGCAGCGACCTTCGCCGAGATCGCGCGCCTGCAAGAGAAAGGGCCGGATGCGGACGAGCTGGAGAAGGTCAAGACCGGCTGGATCCAGAACCACCGCCGCTCGCTGCGCGAGAACGGCTACTGGGTGGCGAACCTGCAATCGAGCCTGACCGAAGGCACTGATCCGAAATCCATTCTCGATGTGGAGCGCCAGGTGCAGGCCTTGACGGCCGACGATGTGAAGGCGGCGGCGCGGCGTTATTTCGATACGAAGAATTATGTGCAGGTGGTGCTCAATCCCGAGACGCAGGCTGCGTCCAAGGTGGCCAAGAGCAGCGCGGCGGCGCCAGCGGGTGCGGCAGCGGCGCCCGGGAGCTAGACGCTGGATTGCCGGCGTGACCGGTTCACGACAATGGGCGGCGCTGCCGCCCATTGTCGTTCATGGTAGTCCGAGCTTGCCGTCCCGGGCCTTGCGGGCGGCCTCGGTGTAGTACGCGGCTTTTTCCGGCGTCATGTTCATGCCCGACGCGCCGGTGAACATCAGGCGCTCGGCCCTGACCCAGCCGCTGACGTCTTCGCCATTCTTCTTGAGATAAGTGACACTGACCCACTCGTTCTTGTCGCCCGACACCGTCCGCGCGTCAAGGCTGTCGCCAGGAATGACAAAAACCTTCTTGTCGATGCAGCGCGCATCCGGCGCGGTGTGGAAATACAGGCGACCAGTGCCCGCTACCTGAAAACTGTGGTGCACGCTCAGGAATAGTTCTTCGACACCTTTGCCGTTGCATTCTATGTCAGCAGCCTGCGCCAGGCTTCCGGACAACAGGAAAAATACGGTTACAGCGGATAATTTCAACATATCTAAGAAGCAAAAAAGTTCATCGTAAAAACCTGTCGAAAACCACTGCCTCAAAAATTAATCAGCGTTGACACCACCAGGATTGTGAGAGCGACTACTTTGAACATTACATTTCCTCGAAGATTTGACAGACCAAGGATTTTAGGTCGGCGAATCATCTTGGCGCAATCAACAATAATTCATCAACCCCAAATCTGTTCGAATAGTGCGGGATCGTCAGCAATCCACAACGAATCGACTACAAATATTTAATCTTATACATATCGTCACTTCGATATTCTAGCCAACAGTCATCGCTTTGTTAACAGCGACGCCACTCGTGTAAAGCTTGTCGAGACGGATCAGTGCTCCAGCATCGTTACCAGCCCTCTCCCCCAGGCCATCTGCGGTTTGATATTCGTCAAGGTCGAACAACTTGCCGGCGTTAAGGTTGCTCAGTCCGGTTGACGAGGCCTCCATAAGGGATGTGCCGATCGACCATTTACCGAGGAGCTGGCATGAACAAGATGGCACTGGTATTGCAGGGCGGGGGCGCGCTGGGCGCCTACGAATATGGCGTGGTCACGAAGCTGGTCGACATGGGCTGGGAACCTGTCGCGGTGACCGGCGTGTCGATCGGCGCCGTGAATGCGGCAGCCATCGCGGGGGCCAGGGACGGCGATATCTCCGCCAGCCTGGACCGCGTCTGGAAGGCGATCACGCTGCCGCCAGTGCCCTGGCTGCCCGACGCGATACAAGGCAATCTGTCGCTGCTGGGCAATCCGAATTTTTGGACATCGCGCACCGACTACCTCCAACTGGCCAGCTGGGACAGCCTGTGCATCACTGCCCCGATGGTGCAAACGCTGCTCGCCAACCTCGATTTTGCGCAAATCAACGACAGCAGTCACATGCGCCTGGCCGTGACCGCCACCAGCCTGCGCACGGGCGGCCCGACGACGTTCTCGAATCACCTGGCCCATGGTGCCCACGAAGATACGCCCGGCCATACGGCGGTCCGGGGTGAGATCACGCCGGCGCACATCATGGCCAGCGGCGCCCTGCCGCCGGGCTTCCCCGCCGTGCGGATCGACGACGAAGCGTACTGGGACGGTGGATTGTTCAGCAATACGCCGATCGACGCCCTGCTCAATTTGCTGGAACCCGACGAAATCGACACGCTGCCGATTTTCACCATCGACCTGTTCCGCACCGACAATCTGCCCGTCCCGCAGAACCTGCTGGACGTGCAGACCCGCGCGCTGGCGATGCAGTACGAAAACCGGTTCTGGGCCGAGTATGGCGGCGACGCTGGATTGCGTGGCTTCGTCGACATGCTTGAACAGCTGGATGAGACACTGCCGCGCGACAGCGCAGTGCGCCGCAACCGGGCCTATGACTGGCTACGGCGGCTGCGCGCGATGAACAATATCCACATCATCGAAGGCGCGCCGGCAGCAGCCGGCGGCGACCATGATTTTTCGGCGTACGGGGTACGCAAGGCCTATGAAGCGGGCCGCGCAGCCGCGCTCGCTTATGCACCGGACAAGGTGCAGTCGCCGCGCCTGCGGGCGGTGCCGGACGCGAAGACGTCCGTGGCGTGACAGCCTGGCGCCGACGCGTGAACCGGGCGCTTATGCGCCGAGCTTGGTGGCGGCCAGCATGCGCTCGACGTAGCGTGCGATCAGGTCAATCTCGAGGTTCACGCGCGAGCCGGCCTTCAAGTGCTTGAGGGTGGTAACCTCGATCGTGTGCGGGATCAGGTTGATCGAGAAGCGGCAGGCTTTCTGGCCTGCCGCCTCGATGTCCTCGACGCGGTTGACGGTCAGCGACACGCCGTTGACGACCACCGAACCTTTATAGGCCAGGAACTTGGCCAGATCCTGCGGCGCATCGACGATCAGTTCGAACGATTCGCCGACCGGCGCGAAGCTGTGCACCACGCCCAGGCCATCGACGTGACCCGAGACCAGGTGGCCACCCAGGCGTTCGGCCAGCGTCAGCGCTTTTTCCAGGTTCACTTCGCCCGTGGCTTCCAGGCCAACGGTCTTGCTCAGGCTTTCGCGCGAGACGTCGACGGTGAACGCTTGCGCGGTCTTTTCGACCACGGTCATGCAGGCGCCGTTGATGGCAATCGAGTCGCCCAGGGCGACGTCGGCCAGTGGCAGCGGACCGGCGTCGACGACCAGGCGCACGCCGGCGTCCAGGCCGCCGGCCAATGGGGCGACGGAAGTGATGTTGCCGACGGCGGCGACGATTCCAGTAAACATACGGCTTGTTCCTTCATGTTGGGGGTCTGGATTAAGTGGCGGCTTCGACGAAGCGGGCCAGGATGCGCAGGTCGTCGCCCACGCGCGCGACATCATGAAAGCGCAGTGGGCGGCGCCCGGCCAGCGTGCTCAGGGCGGGTAGTTCGAACATGCCCTGCCCCGGGCCGATCAGGCTTGGCGCGAGGTAGACCAGCAGTTCGTCGACGCAGCCTTCGCGCACCATCGAGGCGTTCAGTTTGGCGCCGGCTTCGACGTGCACCTCATTGATCTGGCGCCGGCCGAGTTCGCGCATCAACTCCGGCAGGTCGACCTTGCCATGGGCATTCGGCAGCACCAGGACCTCGTGGCCGGCGGCCTTCAGGGCCTCGGCTTTTTCTTCGTGGTGGCTTGCCGCGACGATCCAGCATGGATCGCCCTGCAGAATGCGCGCGTCGAGGTCGATCTCGAGACGGCTGTCGACGATCACGCGGCGTGGCTGCAGCGGCGTGTCCACGCCGCGCACATTCAGCAGCGGATTATCCGCCTTGACGGTGCCGATGCCGGTCACGATGGCGCTGGCACGGGCGCGCCAGGCGTGGCCGTCGGCGCGCGCCTCGGCGCCGGTGATCCACTGGCTTTCGCCGCCGGCCAGCGCGGTGGCGCCGTCCAGGCTCGCGGCGACTTTCAGGCGCACCCACGGCAGGCCGCGCACCATGCGCGAGAAGAAGCCGATATTCAATTCCTGCGCCGCTTCGGCGTGGATGCCGGCCTTGACCTCGATCCCGGCCGCTTCGAGCTGGGCCAGGCCACGGCCCGCAACCAGCGGATTCGGGTCGACCATGGCCGCCACCACCCGTCCCAGGCCGGCGGCGACCAGCGCATCCGAGCATGGCGGGGTGCGGCCATGGTGGCTGCAGGGTTCGAGCGTGACGTAGGCGGTGGCGCCGCGCACGTCGTTGCCGCGCGCGGCCGCGTCGCGCAGCGCCTGGATCTCGGCGTGGGCCTGGCCGGCGGGCTGGGTGTGGCCGGCGCCGATCACGACGCCCTCCTTGACGATCACGCAACCGATGCGTGGGTTCGGCGCGGTGATGTACATGCCGCGCGCGGCCCAGTCGAGCGCCAGCGCCATGCCCTGCTTGTCGTCGAGAATCAGTTCGGTGTACGTCGTCGTCACGGGTTTTTCCTTCAAGGCGGCGCTTCCAGGCCGTCGCACCCGCCGTCGCGGGCGGGATTGCACAGGCGCGCACGCCCGAGCATATTGATTTTAATACGGCGCGCCTGGCCGCCGTGGAACAGCGACAGCGTGCCCAGGCGCGAGGCGGCGCCGTTGGCGTCGCTGCAGCTGCGTCCCGCGCCATTGTAGGCGATGTATTGCGGCGCTGCAGGGCTGGTGAAGGAATAGCTCACTTGCATCCCCTGTGGCAGCGGCCGGCGCACCGCCAGGACCTCATCGCCGTCGCCCGGCCGGCGGTCGTCGTCGCGGTCGACGAATACGGTCCAGCCGCGCGACCAGTCGCGGCCCGCCGGGTCATTGGGGGCGAGCTTGACCTGCCGGTTGCGCGCGATGGCTTGCGAACGGGTCAGCTGGATCGCGCTGTGCAGGTCGCTGGCGGCGGTGCGCAGTTGCTGGCCGCGCACCATGCCGTGCAAATCAGGCGCCGCGATCGCCGCCGTGACCGCGACCATGCCCAGCACCACCACCAGCTCGGCCAGCGAGAGGCCGGCGCAGCGGCGCTTCCTCGCAGCCAGCAGCTGCCTGACCGGCAATTTCATGGCCAGCAGCCCGGTGATGGACCGCTGGCGCCTTGCCGGCCGGTGCTGTCGAGCGTCAGCGTGCCGCAGTCGGGGTCGGCGAAGTCGGCGTCGACATTGCCCGTGCCCGGCGTGGCGCGCAGCTCGATGCATTGCGCGATGTCCTGATCGGGACAGGCAACACCATCGAGCTCGTAAGCACTGTCAGCGGCGCTGGCGCCGGTCCAGCGCCTGAACCCGCTGGCCTCGGGGTCGTCTTCATCGATCGAGAACGCGATATAGGAATGGTGCAGCGCGCGATGCTGTTCCTGGCGCCCCATCGCGTCGAGCAGCGCCAGCTGGGCTTCGATGCGGCGCGCCTTGACGATCTGGCGCGCGTACGCGGGATACGCGATGGCCGCCAGGATGCCCAGCACCGTCAGCACGGCCAGCACTTCGATCAGCGTGAACCCCCTTTTGCGGCGCGTCATCATCGGTCCTTTCCGGTCAGGTGGCTCGGGTTTGTGGTGGAGGCAGAGGACGCATACAGCTCGCTCCAGTTGCCGATTTCACGCCAGCCGATGCGGCGGCCTGGCGTGCCGTCGGCTGGCTTGAGGTAATAGGCTTGCAGCGCTGCATGCATGCCGGGCATGCTGCCGGCGCCACGCGCCGTGATGCGGTACAGCTGGCCAGATGGCGGCGGTTCCGATGCTGGCGGTGCTGGACCTGACGGCGCTTCTGGTCCCGGCAGCGCAGGCTCCGTTGCTGGTGGCGCGGGCCCGGACGCCGGTTCCGGCGACGACGGCGGAGCCGGTTCCGGCGCCGAAGGCGGCTCCGTCCCCGGTCTGGAAGGTGGTCCCGATGGCGGCGCCGGCATCAGTTCGATCAGGTAACGCGGGGCTTGCGCCGCCAGCCCGCCCTCGCCGTCCGGCATGCTCGTCCCGGTGTAGCTGCCGAATACCACTGCAGGTCCGTCGTCGGCCGCCAGCAGCTCCGCCGTCAAGGCCGGATCGGCGACGTGCGCGCATAGTCCGCTGTACGGCCGGCCGCCACCGCAGCCGCTGATGAAAGCGTCGGCGCTGCCGGTCAGGAACGCACTCGCGCGCGCCGAACCGGGCTCGGCGCCGCCTTCGATATCGCGCTGGGCGTCGTGCAAGGCCGCATCGGCCATCTGCACCGCGAGCACCCGGTCGCGTTCATGGGCCGCGGCGCGCGCGCTCTGCAAGGCGCCGCGGGCCGACGCGATGCCGGTCATCAGTACCGCCAGCATCAGCACCAGCGCGGTCAGCAAGGCGATGCCGCGTTGGCGCTGCCGGAGTAAAAGTGGTGATGGCTGGCGCATGCCCATCTCACAGCGGGTCGGCGCGCGGCGCCACTGGCAGCGCGACGGTCGCGGAATACACCTTGTGCATGCGCGCCTCGCCGTCCTCATCCAGCGTTGCTGCCGCGAGCCGCGTGCCGGTATCGCCGACCGAAAACGCGGCGCCGTGATCCGGCCCGAACAGGTCGAACACCATGCGCGTGCCGACGCCGGGCGCCAGCCGCGGGCCGTGCAGCAATAGCGCGAGCTGCACCGCTGCCACGCGCTTCCAGTGGGTCCGTTTGCGCAGGTCGGCCGCGCGCTCGGCCGGTGTGGCGCCGTTCAGGATCAGGCCGGCGTCGAGGGCCGCGATCCCGGTCGCATTCACGTAGCGGTTCGGCGCGCCATCGCCGTCGGTATCCAACCCGTACAGGACCTGGAAGCTGTCGACCCGGCCCGCCACCGCATCCGATGACCAGTTGCTCGCGCCACGGTATTTGCAGCGCAACTCGGCGTCGCCCTGCGCATTGCGCGCGACATAGAAGATGCTCCATCCCTCTTCGTCGCGGTGGACCGGAAAACCCGCGCAGTCGAGCGTCGCGCCATCGCCGTTGGGCGGCGCCCCACTGCCGGGAAAGCGTAGCGCCAGCACGTCGCTGCCGTGGACTTCGTCCGGCTGGGGAACATCGATCCCGGCGCTCGTGCGCTCCAGCGAGTGCGCATCGAGACCCGCAATCCGCGCTGGCGCAGCCGGATCGTCTGCTGGATAGACCGCCCAGTCCACGTGCGCCGCCAGCCTCACGGCGCGCGCCAGTGCATCCATCGCGTAACGCCCGCTGTCGTCCATCTCGGCCGCCTCCAGCAGCGCCACGTCGGCCCGGGTGGTGCCGATCAGGAGCGCGCCGGCCGAGAGCAGCACGGCCAGGCCAAGCGTCATCGCCACCATCAGCTCGACGATGGCGACCCCGGCCTGGCGCCAACCTGCAGGTCGCTCGTGTCGTCTCATTGCGCCACCATCAACACGAAGGCCGGTGCGTCGCCCGTGCCATGCCAGCCGACCTTGATCGCCACCGGCGCGCCCGCGCCACCGCTGCACGCCCACCGGTAGCGCCCGGCCGTGGCATTCCACGGCGCCGCATCGCGACAGACGCCGATGCGGCCACCGGGGAAGCGGTCGCGGACCGCCAGGCGCGTCTGGCGCAGGTCGAATGCCGCCAGCGCCAACGGATCGCAGGCGCCCACGCCAAAGCACGGCGCGCCGCCTGCGGGAGGATCACCCTCTTGCGCGTCGTAGTCGAAAGAAAGATAAGGATTGGCGCCTTCTGGCAGAGCGGCAACGGGCGCATTGGCCTGCATGCGCGCCGCGTACGACGCAGCCAGCAGCGCTGCCTCGGAATCGAGCGCCGCATGCTGGCGTGTGCGCTGCGCCGCCAGCTGCGCAGCGCCCGCGCCCACTACGCCGACGGCGAGCACGAACAGCGCCACCAGCACTTCGATGAACGTGAACCCACCACCATGCGGATGCACTTGCACGCGCGCCTCCAGATCCGATAACGATGCGCCAATCGGCCTGCGAACGCCGCGATGACAGCGCCCGGACCACGAGCCATGAAGTTATCAGACAGGCTGAATGCGCCCCTGCGTCGCCGCAAGCGTGCACGGCGCCTTCAGGGGAACTTGAAAACGCTATTAATTGTCGAGCTTACGCTGGTGACCGACTTCGGCCAGCGCCGCCTGGAAGGAATCCAGGTCCTCGAAATTCTTGTAGACCGACGCGAAGCGGATATACGCAATCTTGTCGAGGCGCTTGAGCTGCTCCATCACGAGTTCGCCCACATACACGCTGTCGACTTCACGCCGGCCGCTGGTGAGCAGCTTTTCCTCGATCGAAGCGACCGCGCTGTCGATGGCCTCGGCCGCGACCGGGCGCTTGCGCAAGGCCAGCATCAGGCTGCCGCGCAGTTTGGACGAAGCGAATTCGGTGCGGCTGCCATTCTTCTTGACGATGATCGGCATCGACAGTTCGATCCGCTCATAGGTCGTGAAGCGCTTGTCGCACTTGCCGCAGCGGCGCCGGCGCCGGATAGCGTCCCCTTCCTCGGATACGCGGGTATCGAGGACCTGTGTTTCTTCATGCTGGCAAAAGGGACATTTCATGGCGCCGGGGCTGCAGGTACTGCAAAGATGTTACTGGGCCGGCGAGCCGGCCCGGGGAGGCCAAATCAACGGGCGTAGACCGGGTACTTGTCGGTCAGCTTCTTGACGTCGCCTTTGACGCGCTCGATGGTCGCGGCGTCGTGCGGGTTGTCCAGCACGTCGGCGATCAGGTTGCCCACGGTGACCGCATCTTCTTCCTTGAAGCCGCGGGTGGTGAAGGCGGGGCTGCCCAGGCGGATGCCCGAGGTCACGAATGGCTTCTGGGGATCGTTCGGGATGCCGTTCTTGTTGCAGGTCATGTGAGCCTGGCCCAGGATGGCTTCGGCTTCCTTGCCGGTCAGGCCCTTGGCGCGCAGGTCGACCAGCATCACGTGCGACTCGGTACGGCCCGACACGATACGCAGGCCGCGCGCGATCAAGGTCTCCGCCAGTGCTTTCGCGTTCTTGACGACCTGCTTCTGGTAGTCCTTGAACTCTGGCGACAGCGCTTCCTTGAACGCGACCGCTTTACCGGCGATGACGTGCATCAGCGGACCACCCTGGATGCCAGGGAAGATCGCCGAATTGATGGCTTTCTCGTGCTCGGCCTTCATCAGGATGATGCCGCCGCGCGGACCGCGCAGCGATTTGTGCGTGGTCGAGGTGACGAAGTCGGCGAACGGCACCGGGTTCGGGTATTCACCCGCAGCGATCAGGCCGGCGTAGTGGGCCATGTCGACCATGAAGTAGGCGCCGACATCCTTGGCGACCTTGGCGATGCGCTCGAAGTCGATACGCAGCGCGAACGCCGACGCGCCGGCGATGATCATCTTCGGCTTGTGTTCGTGCGCCTGCTTCTCGAGCGCTGCGTAATCGATGTCTTCTTCAGGGGTCAGGCCGTACGAGACGACGTTGAACCATTTGCCCGACATGTTCAGCGCCATGCCGTGGGTCAGGTGACCGCCTTCGGCCAGCGACATGCCCATGATGGTGTCGCCAGGTTTGAGCATGGCGAAGAACACGC
>Ga0265798_10009925_pt1 | contig 11811 bp, 13 predicted proteins | sample P3T30metagenome_FD_192430 | JGI IMG/M metagenome (GOLD analysis project Ga0265798, IMG submission 192430) | Plant litter microbial communities from East Loma Ridge, Irvine, California - P3 T30 | ecosystem: Environmental > Terrestrial > Plant litter > Unclassified | place: USA: California... | reverse complement strand
GCCACTCGCAGGCGCGCGCCCTGGCGCACGGCGGTCTCGTAATCGAACCCCGCATTGACCGCGACCGACATGCGGCACTGGGCGATGCGCAGGTCGATCGGCTGGTACAGCCCTTCCCCGCCATGCTCGAGCAGCACGTCCTTGCCGGCCACGCCGAAGTCGGCCGCGCCATGCTGGACATAGGTCGGCACGTCGGAGGCGCGCACGATCAGCACGCGCACGCCGGGATCGTTGGTCGCGAGGATGAGTTTGCGCGACGTTTCGGGGTTCTCGGTCACTTCGATGCCCGCCGCCGCCAGCAGCGGCAGGGTGTCTTCGAAGATCCGGCCCTTGGAGAGCGCCAGGATCAGCTGGGGCTCGCCGGTATTGCCATTGAATGTCATGGTGTGCTTACTTGATACGGACAATATCGGCGCCAACCGCCGACAGCTTCACTTCCATCCGGTCGTAGCCGCGATCGAGGTGGTAGATGCGGTCGACCAGCGTCGTGCCTTCGGCCGCCATGCCCGCGATCACCAGCGACGCCGACGCGCGCAGGTCGGTCGCCATCACCGGCGCGCCGATCAGGCGCTCGACGCCTTTGATGAAGGCGGTATTGCCCTCGGTCGAGATCTGCGCGCCCAGGCGGTTCATCTCCTGCACGTGCATGAAGCGGTTCTCGAAAATGGTCTCGGTGACTTTCGACGGGCCATTGGCGATGGTGTTCACCGCCATGAATTGCGCCTGCATATCGGTCGGGAAGCCTGGATACTCGGTGGTGCGGAACGAGACCGGGTGCGGGCGGCCGTTCATCTGCGCGCGGATCGTATCCGTGCCGATGGTGAGCTGCAGACCGATTTCGCGCAGCTTCTCGAGCGCCACGTCGAAGATATCGGTGCGGGTATTGGTCAGCACGATGTCGCCACCGGTGGCCGCCACCGCGCACAGGAAAGTCGCCGCTTCGATACGGTCCGAAATCACCGCATGCGAGGCGCCATGCAGTTCGCTGACGCCCTGGATCACCAGGCGGTCGGTGCCGATGCCCTCGATCTTGGCCCCCATGGCGACGAGCAGGTTGGCCAGGTCGGTCACTTCCGGCTCGCGCGCCGCGTTCTCGAGCACCGTCTCGCCTTCGGCCAGGGTGGCGGCCATCAAGAGGTTCTCGGTGCCGGTCACGGTGATCATGTCGGTGTGGATGCGCGCGCCCTTGAGCTTCCTGGCTTTCGCGTAGATATAACCGCCCTCGATCGTGATCTCGGCGCCCATCGCGCGCAAGCCCTTGATGTGCTGGTCGACCGGACGCGAGCCGATGGCGCAGCCGCCCGGCAGCGAGACCTTGGCTTCGCCAAAGCGCGCCAGCAGGGGGCCCAGCACCAGGATCGAGGCGCGCATGGTTTTCACCAGTTCGTACGGCGCTTCGAGCGTGTCGATCGCGCTGCCGTTCATGGTCACCTTCTCGTCGTCCTGCACCACTTTCAGGCCGGTCTTCTCGAGCAGCTTGAGCATGGTGCGCACATCGTGCAGGCGCGGCACATTGGACAGCTGCAGTTCGCCCGCGGTCAGCAGGCCGGCGCACAGGATGGGCAGCGCCGCATTCTTGGCGCCGGAAACCGCGATATCACCTTGCAGGCGTTTACCGCCGACGATCTGGAGCTTGTCCATGGCTTATCCTTTGTATTCTTCAGGGGTCAGGGTTTTCATCGACAGCGCGTGGATTTCTTCGCGCATGCGGTCGCCCAGCACCGCGTAGACGATCTGGTGGCGCTGGATCGGGCGCTTGCCGGCGAAGGCGTTCGAGACGATCACGGCGTCGAAATGGTGGCCGTCGCCCTTCACCTCGAGGTGGGTGCATTCAAGGCCGGCGTTGATATAGCCGTGGATCAGTTCAGGTGTGGTCGCCACGATAACTCCAAAAATAAAAGCTTTGTTCTCAATGACGCAGATTGTAGCCGCGCTTGAGCAGGTTGATCGCCAAAACCGTCAGCACCGCAAAGAATACGGACACGATGGCCAGGCTGGTCCAGGGTGAAACGTCGGACTGGCCGAAGAACCCGTACCGGAACCCGTCAATCATATAAAAGAACGGGTTGAAATGCGAGACAGCCAGCCAGAAAGGCGGCAGTTTTTGGATGGAATAGAACACCCCGGCCAGGAAGGTGGCCGGCATGATCAGGAAGTTCTGGAACGCCGCCAGCTGGTCGAACTTCTCGGCCCAGATCCCGGCGATCACGCCCATGGTGCCGAGGATGGCCGCGCCCAGCAGGGCAAACACGACGATCCACAGCGGAGCCACGAAACTCAAGTGGGCAAACCAGGCGGTGATGATGAACACGCCGGCGCCGACCGCCAGGCCGCGCACCACGGCGGCGGCCACGTAGGCCGACAGGATCTCGACGTGCGACAGCGGCGGCAGCAGGATGAACACCAGGTTGCCGGTGATCTTGGACTGGATCAGCGACGAGGACGAGTTGGCGAAGGAATTCTGCAGCACGCTCATCATCACCAGGCCAGGCACCAAAAACGAGGTGTAGGCCACGCCGTCGAGCATCTCGACCCGGCCGTCGAGCACATGGCCGAAGATCAGCAGGTACAGCATGGCAGTGACCACCGGGGCGGCCACGGTCTGGGTCGCGACCTTCCAGAAGCGCAGCGACTCTTTATAGAACAGGGTACGAAAACCGATCGAGAACATTATTGTTTTTCCTCTTCCATGATCTGGATGAAGATGTCTTCCAGGTCGGCCTGCTCGAGCTGCATCTCGTCGATCACGGCGCCGGCTTCGCGCAGGCGCGCCAGGATCGGTTCGACTTCGCTGTAGTCGTTCACGCGCAGCGTGTACTTGTTGCCGTTGGTGTGTTCGTCGTGCGAAACAAGGGGACGAAGCTCCAGCGGCAGGTCACCCGTTTTCAAATGCACCACCAGCTGCGAACCCGACACGCGGCGCAGCAGCGCGCTCATGGAGTCCAGCGCGACCACATTGCCCTTGCGGAGCATGGCCACGCGCTGGCACATGGCCTGCGCTTCTTCGAGGTAGTGGGTGGTCAGGACGACCGTGTGGCCGCCCTCGCGGTTCAGGCGCGCGATGAACTTCCACAGCGTCTGGCGCAGTTCGACGTCGACGCCGGCGGTCGGTTCATCGAGCACGATCACGGGCGGGCGGTGCACCAGGGCCTGCGCCACCAGCACGCGCCGCTTCATGCCGCCCGACAGCGCGCGCATGTTCACGTCGGCCTTGTCGGTCAGGTCCAGGTTGTGCATCACCTCGTCGATCCAGGCATCGTTGTTGCGGATGCCGAAGTAGCCCGACTGCAGGCGCAGCGTCTCGCGCACCGTAAAGAAGGGATCGAACACCAGCTCCTGCGGCACCACGCCCAGGCGCTTCCTCGCTTCGCGGAAGTCGGTGACGACATCGTGGCCGTGAATGCGCACGCTGCCGGCGTCGGGCCGGATCAGGCCCGCGATGGTGGAAATCAAGGTGGTCTTGCCGGCGCCGTTGGGGCCCAGCAGGCCGAAGAACTCGCCTTCTTCGATATTCAGGGAGACGCCCTTTAAAGCCTTGAAGCCCTTGTAGCTCTTTTCGACGCTATCGATCTGGATTGCTGTCATGCGTGTTGGATGGCGCGGCGCGCGGTAACGGAGATAAACCCGAAGCGCACCAGGACCGTGCGGGGGAAACGGCCAATTATAGGTGAAATCGCCACGTCAAGCGGCCAGGGGAGAGAAAGACGCGGGCGGCGAACGCCGCCCGGTAGGTCAGGCTTGCGGCAGCAGCGTGTCGACGCCGTACAGCGCCGCCAGCTTTTGCACATTGTCCGGCACGTTCACGAAAGTCAGGCGATGGCCGGCCTCGCGCGCGCGCCGCTGCCATGCCAGCAGCAGCGCCACGCCGGACGAGTCGGCGGCTTGCACGCCGCCGAGGTCGAACACGGTCTCGCCGGCGCGAATCGCCGCCGCGCCCTGTTCCAGCGCCTCGGGGGCGGTCAGGAAAGTCAGGGCGTCGATCGACAGCATGGGATTTGCTTCAGCCATGGATTACTTCGCAGGTGCTGCCAGCGGCTTGGACGCCAGCTGCGCATTGCGGTCGGCCAGGCGCTTGATCAGGCCATCGACACCGTTCTTGGTGATCTCGGTGTTGAAGGTGCTGGTATAGGTCTGGACCAGCCAGGCGCCCAGCACGTTCACGTCATAGATTTTCCAGCTGCCGCTGTCGTTGCTCAGGCGGTAGTTGAGGGTGATCGGCTCACCGCGGCTGACATTGACCTGTGAACGCACTTCGACATCGCTGTCGGTCGGCGAACCGCGCATTGGCTTGAACTCGACGGTCTCGTTCTTGATGGTCGACAGCGCGCCGGCGTAGGTGTACACCAGCAGGTCGCGGAATTCCTTGGTCAGCTTCTGCTTCTGCTCAGGGGTGGCGGCGCGCCAGTGACGGCCGGCCGCTTGCTGGGTCATTTTCTCGGCATCGACATAAGGCAGGATCTTTTCGTTGACCAGGCCCATGATCTTGGAGCGGTTACCGCCCTGGATATCCTTGTCGGCCTTGACGCTGTCGATCACTTCGTTGCTGATGCGCTTGACCAGTGCGTCCGGCGCTTCGGCGGCGGCGGCCGGTGCGGCGACCAGTACGGTGGAAAACGCCACGGTGGCGGCGGCTGCGACCAGATGCATGAATGGCTTCATAAGTTTCCTTTCGGTTGGCGGCGGCCGTGGCCGCCTGCCGGTGATGATTATTGACGCTTTTCGGACGCTGCCGGTGCAGCTTCTTCCGCTTCGTCAGCCTGGCGCGGCACGTCGCCGTCATAGACCTGGCTCTGGCGGCGCTGCAGGTAGCCGTCGCGCAAGAACTCGTAGCGGTCCAGGGCGGCGTCTTCGAGCAGGCCGGAGGCGTCGAGCAGGCTGGCGCGGGTGTCGACGATACGGATGCCCGCACCGATATTGCGCCAGTTGGCCGGTTCCTTGTATTTCCAGATGTCGCCGCCGATATCGGCAGGCAACGCTGCGGTATCACGCACCGTAGATGGGCCCAGCAGCGGCAAAATCAAGTACGGGCCACTTGGCACGCCCCATTTGCCCAGGGTCTGGCCGAAATCTTCGTCGCTCTTTTGCATGCCGGCTTCGGATGCAATGTCGAACAGGCCGAAGATGCCGAAGGTCGAGTTCAGTGCGACACGGCCGAAATCGGTACCAGCTTGCTCGCCCTTGCCTTGCAGCAGGTTGTTGATCGAGCTCCAGGCATCCGACAAGTTACCGAAGAAATTGCCTACGCCAGTTTGGGCGAATTCAGGCACCACTTTCTTGTAGCCGGTGGCGACGGGCTTGAGCACCGCGCGGTCGACCGTGTCGTTCACGGCGAACATGGCGCGGTTATAACCTTCCAGCGGATCCTGCGGATTATTGGTCGTTGCGCATCCGGTCAGGACCAGGACAGCAGCGGCGGCGGCGCACAGGCGCAGATGCGAGAGCGTGACGGTGTGGTTCATTCACTACCTTCCTTTCCTTCAGCAGCCTTGCTGTAGATAAATTGATTAATCAAGTCTTCCAGGACCGTCGCCGACTGGGTGCGAGCGATACGATCGCCTTCCGCCAGGTTCTTGTCGTCACCGCCGGCTTCGATGCCGATGTATTGCTCACCGAGCAGGCCTGCGGTCAAAATCTTCAACGAACTATCTTTAGGGAATTTAAATTCCGTGTCCATATCGAGGCGTACCGATGCCTGGAAGTTCTTGTCGTCGAAGGCAATCTCGCCCACGCGACCGACCACCACGCCAGCGCTCTTGACGGGCGCCTGCGGCTTGAGTCCACCGATATTGTCGAACTGGCCCGTGACCGAATAGGTCTGGCCAAACGACAGTGATCTCATGTTTCCTGCTTGGAAAGCCAGGAACAGCAGCGCGGCCAGACCGAGCAGAACGAAGAGGCCGACCCAGACGTCGATAGTTTTGCGATGCATTTGAATACCCTACAGTAACCGTTTAACGTTTTATACGACTTATTTATTGAACATCAGGGCGGTCATCACGAAGTTCAGACCCCAGACCAGCAACGATGCAATCACGACAGTGCGCGTGGTAGCGCGTGAAACGTCTTCCGGCGTCGGCTGGGCCTGGTACCCCTGGAACAGGGCGGTAAAGGTCACTGCGATGCCAAAGATAAAGCTTTTAATCACACCGTTCAGTACGTCATCTCGCACATCGACGCCAGATTGCATCTGCGCCCAGAACGAGCCTTCGTCCACGCCGATCAATTTCACGCCGACCAGATAGCCACCCAGCACGCCGACTGCCGAGAACACGGTGGCCAACACAGGCATCGCGATCACGCCGGCCCAGAAACGCGGCGCCAGCACGCGCTGCACCGGGTTAATTGCCATCATTTCCATGGCCGACAGCTGTTCGCCCGCCTTCATGAGGCCGATCTGCGCAGTCAGCGAGGTGCCGGCGCGGCCGGCGAACAGCAGCGCGGTCACGACCGGGCCCAGCTCGCGCACCAGCGACAACGCCACCACCTGGCCCAGCATCTGCTCGGCGCCATACTGGTTCAGGGTGTAATAACCCTGCAGGCCCAGCACCATGCCGACGAACAGGCCGGACACGGCAATGATGACCAGCGAGTAATTGCCAATGAAATGGATCTGCTCAGAAATCAGGCCTGGACGGCGGAAGGCGCCAGGCGACACCTTCAATACGCTGAAGAACGAACGCACGGCGAAACCGAGGCCGGCAAAGCCTTCGCGCACGGTGCAGCCGACCCGGCCGAGGAGACGGGCGATCATGGTCGCACTCCCAGGCCCAGGTCGTCCGCCAGCGTCTTGCCGGGATAATGGAACGGCACCGGGCCGTCCGGCTGGGCATTCACGAACTGCTTCACGTAAGGATCTTCCGAAACACGCAGGTCGTCCGGCGTGCCTTCTGCCACGATCTTGCCTGCGGACATGAAATACACGTAATCGGCGATCGCGAAACATTCCTGCACATCGTGCGACACCAGGATCGACGTCGAGCCGAGCGCATCGTTCAGGTTACGGATCAGGTTAGCGGTCACGCCCATCGAGATCGGGTCGAGGCCGGCGAACGGCTCGTCATACATGATCAGTTCTGGATCGAGCGCCACCGCGCGCGCCACGGCCACGCGGCGCGCCATGCCGCCCGAGATCTCGGCCGGCTTGAGGCGGTGCGCATTGCGCAGGCCGACGGCGTTGAGCTTCATGAGCACCAGGTCGCGGATCAGTTCTTCCGGCAGGTTGGTGTGCTCGCGCAGCGGGAAGGCGACGTTGTCGAACACTGACAGGTCGGTGAACAGAGCGCCAAACTGGAACAGCATGCCCATGCGGCGGCGCAGGCGGTACAGGCCCTGGGTGTCGAGCTGGTGCACGACCTCGCCGCCGATGCGAATTTCGCCGCGCTGGGGGCGGATCTGGCCACCGATCAGGCGCAGCACCGTGGTCTTGCCGCAACCGGACCCGCCCATGACGGCGATGAGCTTGCCACGTGGAAAGTCCATGCGGAGATTCGACAGGATGGAGCGCTCGCCGTAAGCAAAATGCAGATCGCGGATTTCGACTAGGTTCGACACAGCGTAATTAAAGTTTGGGGAATCCGGTATTGTAGTGCAGAAAGCTATTTACCTGCTTGAGGGACCCGATTTTACCCCCGGCTGGCGACGTACTATTACAACAGTAATAACTTATGAGTCAGCTATTTTTGATCGTAAGCTATTGTTTTTGTTGATATATGCATGTCTCGCAATATTGCCATTGTTGAATTGTATCAACAAGTGAAGCGCAAAGATGGCCTTCTGGATGACTTTAAGTTCTACTTAATTACTAACGTTATTTGCATGCTTTTTTGCGCCGCAACATGATATGGGGTGACATGTTCAAATAACAAGCGACAGAATAGACAATACTCTGTCGCAAATTTGTCAACGCCAGCGCGGGCTCATTTGCCGAAGTGGCGCTCCACCTCGGCCCAGGCCTGGGCCCGCCCCATTGCTGCCCGCTCGGCGCCCAGCGCCAGGCCCTCTACCGAGAATACCGTCACGTCCTTCAGCCCGATCATGGCCAGGATCGCGCGCAGATAGGGTTCGAGGAAATCCGGCTGGCGCGCCCGTTCGCCGGTGCGCCAGCCGCCGCTGGCCAGCGCCAGGTAGACCGGGCGATCGGCCAGGTTGCCGACCTTTCCCTCGGGCGTGGGCCGCATGGTGCGGTTGATGCGCACCACATGGTCGATCCAGGATTTGAGGGTCGAGGGCACGGTGAGGTTGTGCATCGGGGCGCCGATCACCACGATATCGGCCCGCACCAGTTCTTCGATCAGGCCGTCGGAACGCGCCTGCGCGCCATCCAGGCCCGGCTCGTTGGCGGCGCTGGCCAATGCCAGCGCATAGTCGGCGTCGATGTGCGGCAGCGCGCCGTCCTCGCCATCGGCCAGCTCGCGTAGCGTCACGCCTGCGTCGGGGTGGCGCTTGAGCAGCTGCGCGAGGACGTGGCTGGACAACTGGCGGCTGGCCGCTTGCGCGCCGCGCGGGCTGGCGCTGATATGCAGGATGTTCATGCGTACTCCATCAAGTTGGTCAAGAAAAGCTCAGGCGCAGGCCGCACATCGCGAGGATGATGCTGGTCGCCAGCAGCGCCGCGAACACGATGCCGCCCGCTAGCACGCGGTCGGCGCTGGCGCGGCGCACCGTGCGCCAGCATCACGATGCGCAAGCCGCAGAAGGCATGCGCCACCACGAAGAATACCGCGCCCAGGTAGTACGGCAGCAGGCGGATATTCCACGGGTCGAGCAGCATGCCGGCCGGGGCGCCGGTGGCGAACGCCCAGTCGGTGTCGATCCCGAAATGCACGCGCGCCAGGTACAGCACCGCATTCACATGGCTGATCACGGCCCACACCAGGAACACGCCGCCGGCCACCTGCAAGATGCGCGCCGCATCCATCGGCCGTGCGCTCCAGCGCCAGGCGAGGCGCGCGCCGGTCACGATCAGGAAGGCGAAGACGCCGATCAGGAGCGGTTCTACCAGCGGCGAGCGGTACGCCACGCGCAGCACGTTGAGCACCGCCATATGGGCTTCCGGCCCCGCCAGTCCCACCAGGTGGTTACTGAAGTGGAAGGCCAGGAACAGCACCGCCAGCACGGCGGCGCCGCCATGCGCGAAGCGCCAGTTGGCGATGGGTCGTGCCGCCCCGCTCGGGCGCAGCGGCCTGCGGTCGGCGGTCGCGATGCGTAGCGCCAGCGCCGCCCATACCGTTAACAGGAAGCCGAGGTCCCAGCCGGGACGGCCGAGCAGCAGCGCCCCGACTCCGGCCAGGGTGAACATCGGCGGCGCCGCCACCCCCAGCAGCGCGGTGCGGCGCGCCGCCAGTTCGGCCGCGCTCGGGTCGGCCAGGCGGCCCAGGCGCAGCGCGGCGCCGAAAGCGATCGCCGGCATGGCCAGCGCCGCCAGCAGGGCCAAGGCGGCGCCGAGCCAGGCGGCAGCGCCGTCGCCGCGCTCGACCGCCTTGGTAAAGCCGTGATACAGCGCCAGCAGCCAGGGATAGACGGCCGCCGCCAGCGGCGCCGCAAACCAGTGCGCCTGCAAGGTGGTCGAGGTCGCGATGGCGCCGGGCCGGGCCAGCTTGAAGTCGTTCATGGCCCTTACCTCAAGGGACGATCACGTGATCCGGGCGCGCCATGGCGAAAGCGGCGTCGCGGTCGGGTGCCGGCGGATAGATCCATTCGGTGTTGATGGCGCGCTTCATGGCCTTGCCCTCGGCGCGGGTCAGCCTGACCTGGCGCTCCCAGCCCTCGGTGTACAGCGCGCCCCAGGCGCCCAGGTCGAGGCAGGTCACGTACTTCGGCTGACGGTAGGCATGCAGCGGCAAACCCACCAGTTCGGCCACCGCGTTGTAGCCGGCCACCCGGCCCAGGCTCAGCGCATGCTGGCACGACATCGCGGCCACATTGCCTTCGTCATCGGTGGCGGCGCGCGCCACGTCGCCGCCGACATACACGCCCTCCACGCCGGGGGCGCGTAGATTGCGGTCGACATGCACGCGGCCGAAGCGGTCGACTTCTCCGCCAAGCTGCGCGGCCAGCGGGTTGGCGCGCATGCCGGCGGTCCAGATCACGGTGGCGGCAGCAAAGCGGCGCCCGTCGGTGGTGACCACGCCATCGGCCTCGATCGCGGCCACGCCGCTGGAGGTGAAGGTCTCGACGCCGACCTCGCGCAGTGCTTCTTCGATCAGCGGGCGCGGACCGGCGCCCAGCTCGGGGCCCACCACCGGCGCGTGTTCCAGCATCAGCACCCGCACCGCGGCGTCCTGGCCCAATATCGTGCGCAGGCGCTCGGGCAGTTCGGTCGCGGTCTCGATGCCGGTAAAGCCGGCGCCGACCACCACTACCGTGTTGCGCGCCTCACCCGGCGGCTGGCTGGCCAGGTCTTGCAGGTGACGCTCCAGCCTTTCGGCCTGTTGCAGCACATCGACGTTGAAGCCATACTCGGCCAGGCCCGGCACGTCGGGGGTGACGACCTGGCTGCCGGTGGCAAGCACGAAGCGGTCGTAGGCAAGGGTGGTGCGTGCGCCATCGTTCAGCGCCACCGTCAGCTGGCGGCCCGCGGTATCGACCTGCTCGATGCGGCCCGCCAGGTGGCGCACGCCGACCGCGGTGAACAGCGGACCCAGTGCCGGCGCCATCGGGCGCAGGTCCGCTTCGTACAGGCGCGGACGGATCTGCAGTTCGGCGGCCGGCGAGACCACGGTAATGGCGAGTTCGTCCGACTTGCCGGCCACGTGGGCGGCACGGGCGGCGGCGATGGCGGCCCACAGGCCGGCGAAGCCGCTGCCGGCGATGATGACGTTCTGGATCATGATGTCTCCTTCAAGGTGGTTGTCGATGCAGCTATTCTGGTCGTAGACTGGCCTGATGTATTGATCCAGTCTTCTCACAAATGATTGATCCACTTCTCATGAAAGAGGCTGCCAGCATTGGTAGCGGCGCCCGGTCCAGCCTGCCGGCGCTGGCGCTGGGCGCTCCTGCGGAGGGCGAAACGCTGCAGCGCTGGCTCTACCGCAGCCTGCGCCAGGCCATCCTCGACGGCCGCCTGCAAGAAGGCGCGCGCCTGCCAGGTACCCGCGCATTGGCCCGGCACTACACGCTGGCGCGCGGCACCGTGCAACTGGCCTACGACCAGCTGCTGTCCGAGGGTTATCTGCAGGCGCTGCGCGGCAGCGGCACCCGGGTCGCCCGGGTGCTGCCGGATGCCAGCCTGCAGGCCGGGCCGGCCGCGGCGCGCGCTGCCGACATCACGGCGCCGCCACTGCGGCTGGGCGGGCCGTGGCTGCGCCATGTCGGCGACGCGGCGCCGGCATTTCCCCTGCGGCCCACCAGCGCGCTGCAGCCCACCTTCCACCCGCACCGCTGCGATGTGCGCGGCTTTCCGATCGACTTGTGGCGGCGCCTGCACGGCCGCCATCTACGGCCGTCGCAGCTGGGCATCCTGACCGAGACCGAGGTGGCAGGCCTGGCGCCGCTGCGCGCCGCGATCGCGCGCCACCTCGACCTGGCGCGCGGGGTCGCCGTCTCGCCCGACCAGATCGTCATCGTGGGCAGCGTGCAGCAGGCGCTCGATCTCTGTCTGCGGCTGCTGGTCGAGCCGGGCGAAGCGGTATGGATGGAAGACCCGGGCTATCCCGGCGCGCGCCAGGCCATGCAGGCCCACGGTGCGCGCGTGGTCGATGTCGCCCTCGATGGCGACGGCATGCGGGTGCAGGATGCGCTGGCCACTGCGCCGGAGGCGCGCATGGCCTACGTCACGCCGGCGCGCCAGGCCCCGCTGGGGATGGCGCTGTC
>Ga0265798_10009924_pt1 | contig 11811 bp, 6 predicted proteins | sample P3T30metagenome_FD_192430 | JGI IMG/M metagenome (GOLD analysis project Ga0265798, IMG submission 192430) | Plant litter microbial communities from East Loma Ridge, Irvine, California - P3 T30 | ecosystem: Environmental > Terrestrial > Plant litter > Unclassified | place: USA: California... | reverse complement strand
TGCACCAGCCCAAAGAACCAAAAGACATCACCACCTCAACCTCAACCGTAGCCCTCTAGTTCCAACCCTCAAAGAGATGAAAGAGAGAGAAGAAGGAGAAGAAAGAAATTCGTCCATCTTTCCCGAGCAAGAATCCATCAACCCAACCTATCTACGACCACTCCCAAGCCTCCTTTCATGCAGTCCTCCCTCCAAGTCCATTCGTCCGCGCACGCAAGCTTCTCTCCAAGAAGCCAAGAAAAAACAAAATACGTGGTTCAGCATAGCTAGTGGGTTGCACAATGATGTTGTTTCGCAGCTTCTTCTGTACGGTAAGTACCATTGTGGAATGATGTGTCTCCTTTTCGGGTTTTTTTTCTCTCTCCCCCTCCTTCTTAGTAGACAATTTGAAGACAACCAAAAAAACGATTGGAATTGTTCGATTCAACTTTCCTCAAAGCTCCACAACAACAACAACAAATAAGCCCTTCGTCATCGTCAGTTCCCCTTTGAATTCCAATTCTTTCTTGCTTATGTTGCTTTTTTTCATCAATGATCGTAATTTATCACCTGACCTTCTTGACCTCGGTCGCCCAGCCTTCGATACCCTCACCCTTGCTGCCGACCGCGACGTCGACCTTGCCCTTGCCCTCCATTCCCCGTGTGCCTTCAAGGAAAGGGTGGCCGGCCATGCCGCCGGCGTTGGCGCGCTCGGCGGGCATGAGCTCAAGCATGGGGAGAAGGAAGTCGCCGATGCGGCGGGCCTCTTCCACGCCAAAGTGGTATTTCTCACGCAGCACATCGGGCAAAGCCCAGTGGCGCAGGCGGTGGATATTGCGGAGCTCGCCTTTGCGGTTGAATATTTCCTGTGACCACTTGCCGCTGATGCAGAGCGATTTGGGGAACGTGCCGAGCAGCTCAATGATTTGTGCGATGTGGTCGTCGTCCTTGCCGTACTTGGTGCCGGACTGCGGGTCGAAAAGATAGTCACCTGTGATAAGCTCGAAAGTCTGGATGAAGTTAGCGACCGAAAGTGCACAAAATTTGCAATCAACAAGTGTCCTTACCATAGCAGCCATACTCCATACGTCTGTACTGGCACCCCATTTCGCTCCGAGAATTACTTCAGGCGAGCGGTATTGTCTCGTCTGAATGTCGTTTGTGAAGTGATGCCCAACCCAACATGCGTTACCCAAATCGGCAATCTTGACCGAAATAATATCGATACCATCCGTCTCGTCCTTTTCGAATTCTTCCGATGGCTGCACGTGTGCAGTCTTACCCAGGTCCATACCTGAAACGTTGTTCGCAAGGATATCACTGTCAACACTTGTTAGCTGATTGTCGTCGATATGTAACTATCACGGAGAATTCATCATCCACTTACGCAGTCTTTTCGCGCTCTTGGTTGGGGTCAAGCTCGCCCTCTCCAGGCTTGATACCCAGACTTTCGAGCATTGATTTGGTTTGAGCTGACGAACCTACACCACCACTCATGTGAGCACCATCCGTTCCTGTGGGTGAAGCACCAGTGATTGGTTCGGTACCTTTGTTGCCTTCGTTGACGACTTGGTTCAGGCTTTGCGTGCTGCCGGGGAAGTTTGAGAGGTCGTTTTGCGAAAAGTTGGCGTTCAGTGGACTGGGCAAAGGCTGGCTGCCAGTAATAAGGGTGCGTCGTCGTCTGCGGCCGTTGCGGTGGTCTCCCTTTTCCCTCTCCTCCTCCTTCACATATGTCTTGACAATCTGTTCCACGTCACCAATCTCGATAAGGACGTTTTCGGGCTTCAGATCTGTGTGGATGATGCCGCACTCGCGGTGGAGGTAATCAAGACCGAGAAGGACCTGCTTTGTGATTTGCTTGACGAGCGGCATGGGGATACCGCGGTGGTTCCAGCGCTTGATCAAGCCGAGCAAGTTCTCGCCCAGAACCTCGAACACCATGCATACGTGCATGCCATGAGGTCCCTTGTGGTTGAATGAGTCCAGAAGGCTCACGACATGTGCCCGGCCAGGGTGGTTCTTGTTGGCCTCTACAACCTTATTCAGAAGCTTGATCTCGTCGAGCGCAGTCTCGGTGTAGTGTGCGGCGGAACGGACAACCTTGAGCGCAACGTGCTTGCCGGTGACGTTATCCTTTGACAGCCACACGGTCGAGAAGTGTCCCCAACCCAGCTTCCTCACGATTGTGTATTTCCCATCCTTGTACTGCTCTCCAACCTGTACGGGGTGGTAGCCGCCCTTGCAGTAGTCCTCCGAGTCTTCCTCATCGTTTGCGTTTTCGGTCGCGTCGTCTTCTGAGGATTCCGAGTCGTCGGGCGAGTGTGAGATCTGGCCACTGTACTGAGCGGCTTTCTGGTGGTCGAGAGGGCTCGACGCGCTGGTAGCGGAGGGAGTCAGCATGGTCTTCTTCGCGGAGCGCATGGTGGACGTGAAACCAGCTGGCGGCGCGCAGGCAGTAATGTGCGATGGGTGTGGCGGGGTGCAGTTGGGTGTCTCAAGCGTGCGTGCGGGAGTTGGCGGTCGAGGCGAGCAGCAGCAGCAAGCGCACCACCGTCCGCATGCCGCCAACGGCGCGCCTCGTCACACTCACGGTGCCGCATATCGTAAGGGTATGTGCATTGCAAGGGAAGGGAAGACAGGGGAGGTTGAATACAAGACTCATAACTCACCTGTACGGATTGGCGCCGGCGGCCTGCTGCTCGGTCGTGATGATGGGCTTCAAGTCCTGCTTTCTTCTCTTCTTACCCGTGTTCTGACCGTTCGACGAGGCGGCGTTGGCGACCTTCTTGGCCTTTTCGATCGCGGCCTTCTTGATCCCGTCTGAGCCATTCATCTTGCAGCGACTTATGGTATGGTCAGGCTGCGGAGGTTCTCGCCGGGGTGCTGGGGTCAGGCTGGCAGGATGATGCTATTTCGCGGGTCGGGCGCATGTATCAGGCGTGGCAGGCTTGAGAATCAGGGTGAGTGGCGGGCCGGATGACGTCGACAACAAAGCTACGGCGAAGGCGATACAGGCAGGGCGGAAGATACTGTAGAGTACAGTATTGAGGATGGGCGATGTGTCGGCGGGAAGTGAGGGAGGGAAGGGAGGGGGTGGAGATGTTGTGAGGGTGTGGATAGATAGGATAGTGTGAGAATGGCTCGTGGAGCCGAACAAGTGCAATAGACAGTTTTGGGGTTCGGGCTGAGGTGGGATGGTGGTAAACCAACTAAAACCAGCACCTAGTGACGAGTCAGGCAAGCAATCACGTATACAATATATACCGTACTGAGGGAATGAATCAATGAAGGCGAATGGAGGAGGAAGGATACAACATGCACATGCACACAGACAAAACGGCAGGAAGAAAGGGTGAATACCGCAATCAAAGTCGTCACATTATTCCAATTCACCAGCTCCGGTCGAGACTCTTTCATCGCCACACCCAATCTATCTCTGCGAGGTACATGTACGTTGATACTCCTCACACCTCTTTGTCGCAACCTCGTCGAGCACGCAGGTACACCACACCTTCCATCACACAAGCCTGCGAATTTGTCTCAACATCGACGATCATCCCAGCTAACACTCCTGAATCTGTCGCAGCTGGAGCGCACATGACCTTTGACTTGCCGTCTCTTGACTTGCGACGATTGAGTGCACGACGCCAATCTTGCCGTTAGAGCCAGCACGAGGCGGCGTGACACTAGTCTTCGGGTCACGTCAAGCGCTGGAATTCGACAAGGTCCGAATCAGCCAGCGAAAGACTGAAAGCATAAATGCCTCTCTTCGCAAAGACAAAGACGAGGTCATCTTGCGGCAAATACTGCCTCATGAGACGGTCGATGGACCACGACACATCTCTGGCGTGCGCCGCTCACATTACGGAATGTGCAGGTTTCACACGCCTCGCCGCCTTGCTCACCTCGCCGAAAGGGCAGAAGTGAATTTCTTCTGCTCCGAACTGCACACAAATAGGGTTAGCAATAAGCACTTCTCACAAGGTGTTGATAATGTCGCGCCAAACTTACCTGTCCATCTGCAGCAACATCCCCAACACCGGCACAAGCTGCATCTGGTGCTTCTTCTCCGGCGTCTCCAGAAATTGCAACAGCACATTCTTCAGATAGACGTAGTCGATCTCGCCGGCTCCCTTGCCGTTCAGCGCGCTGGGAGTCGGGCTTGTAACTCTGCTCGTAGATTCGATGGACGAACGCGCAGAGGTCTGCATACTGCCGCCTTGCGGCCTCTGCTGTCTGCTGCTCGCGGACTGAAGAGCACGCATCTCCTCGGCCATAGCCTTGGAAGACTTCTGCAGCTTCTCCAGCCTAGCCTCGTGCTGAGAGATAGTCTGGCGCAACTCCTGCTTCTCACGCTCGACTTCGCGGGATTGCTTTTCGCCTTCGTCCAGGGCATCGCGCAGCTGTGCCATTGCGGCTCGCACTTCACTGACTTCTTCCTGCGCTTGAGCGGAGCGTTGCTCGAGCTGCGACTGCTTCGTCTTGAATTCTTGTTCGCGCCTCTCGGCCTCTGCGCGTGCCTCTGTAGCACGGCCGACGTCGTGTTCGGCGTCACGTAGCTTGTTCTTGAGCTCTTCGAGCTCCCGGGCCTTGCGGCGTCCAATGGTGCTGGCTTCATCTTCGGCACGATCGCGCTCTTCGATTGCGAGATCCATACGCTCACGCATTTCCTTGACACGGCTTTCAGCGCGACTCTCAACGTCAGCTAACAAACGACGCATGGTGTCGCCTTCTCTGCTGCGTTCAGAGAGCAGGCGACGTGCGTCGGCGAGCTCTTCGTCCAGACTTTCACAGCGCTCGCGCACCTCTTTCATTTGAGTTGACAGCTCGTGAGACTGGTCTTGCATGCTGGACAACAGGCTCTGGGAGCTTTCGTGTTGAGCGGACTTGAGCGACAACTGCTCGCGTACAGCGGCTGCCTCCTCATCAAGCTTCTTGACCTGCTTCTCCATATCATCGAGCGAAGTCTTCGATGCCTTGGCATCTGATTGGGCCTTTTCGAGCTGCTGCTGCAGCTTCTCGCGCGCCTCAATGGCTTCGTCGCGCGTGCGCTCGTTGCTCTCGAGATCTTTGCGTGCGCGCTCATAGCTGTCTTCCAGCGCAGAGCTACGCTCGTCACTCTTCTTCTTCTGGTCCTTGAGTTTTGCGATCTCGCTGTCCTTCTCCGAAGCCTGAGTCTTGTACTCTGCGATCTCGGAACGCAGATCCTTGGCCTTTGACTCAAGCTTGTTCAAGCTAGCGTTTGACTTCTCCAACTCGGTCTTGACAGTCTTCAGCTCGGCAGACTCCTCGCGAAGTTTCTTCAATTCTGGCTGAACCTTGCTGAAGTGCTCCTTCAAGTCGGTCAAATCCTTGTAGCGTGTCTGAGCAAGTTGGTTCGCGGCCGCAAGATCGGTGTCGAGCGTGGAAGCACGGCTCTTAAGTGCTTCGAACTCCTCGGTCAACGTCTTGTGCTTGGTCTCGATGTCAGTGCTAGACTTCGCGTGCTGCGTCTTGAGCTCTTCAATCGTCTTCTCAGCTTTCTCGAGTTCCGCTCGCACAGACACCTTCTCCTTCTCGGCTGCCTCGAGCTTCTCCTTCGTAGATTGCAACTCTTCTGCAGAGGCGGTGTTGGCAGAGGTCTCATTGTTCCTGAGCTCGCTGATCTCTGCCTCGAGTTCGGAGCAACGCTTCGACAAGCCTTCGCGCTGCGCCTCGGCATCCTTAACGGATTTATCGCTCTCGCTCTGCAGAGCATCAAACTCATCTTGAAGTTTCTGTTTGGCGTCCTTGACCTGCTTCAACTCGTGCTTCGCATCAGTAGCCTGCCTGCCAAGTTCAACAAGCTCGAGCTTGTCCTCTTCGACTTGCTCTTCCAAGCCCTCGGCATCCCTCACCTTCTCTTGCAAAGAAGAGATGAGTTGCACTTTGCGCTCGATTTCGACGTTTAGGCCCTGGATGGTCTCGTCACGAGCCTTGATCACGTATTCGCAGTCCTTGATCTTCTGGTCACGTTCCAAAATCACCTCCTCGTGGTGAGCAATGGTGGCGTCCTTGTCGCTGTCATTCTCCTCGCTGTTGCCGCGAGACTTCGAAAGTTCGGTGAACATTTTCTCGACGAGATTGTCGCGGTTGACACCCGCGAGCATCTCTTGCGCCTTGCTGGGCTCAGCCATGAGCTCTGCGAGTGTGGGCTGCGTTGGCGAGGTCTTTGCGACAGCAGGAGAAGCGTCAGCAGCAGAAGCATCCTCGGCAGGACCCTTCTTCTTCGCCTTTGACTTTTTCTTCTTCTTCTTTTTCGCATCAGTTGTGCCTGGCTCGACACCCTCGGCAGTCGGGGCGTTGACTTCGATCGGCGCGGTGGATTCGGCCTGTTCGGTGCTTTCCGATTTCTCAGGAGTTTGAGGCGCGCTGGCAGAGTCAGCCGGAGTCCGTACAACAGGATGGTCACCTTCTTTGGCTGGTGTAGCGCACTTTCCACAGTCCAGAATCATCTGGTACGCAGCATCTCGGTCCTTCTGCGCGGTCTTGAGTTGGCTCTTCAGACTGGCGACCGCAGATTCGTGTCCCTTCTTCGAGTCCAACACTCTTTGCAACTCGACACGAGCCTCTTCGGCGATCTTCAATTGGCTCTCGTAAGACTGGGCCCGAGACTTGACATCACTCTCCGACGCTCTGAGGCCATCGATAATCTTCTGCGATGAGCTCGCCTCTGATTCCAGGAGCTTAATCTGGAGATTCAGATCGTTGACCTGCAGTTGAACGGAGTCCTTCTGCTCAATGGCTTCTTTGATCTGCTCACGCTGCTTCTCGGCGTCATTGCGGTAGGTCTCCAACAGCTTCTGGTCCTCCTCACTTCCTCTCTCACCAGCCCTCGCATTCTTCTCCTGCTCAGCTTGGTACTTCTTCAAGTTCTCTTCCGCGGCAGATTCCTGAGCCTTGAGGCTTTCTGTCATCTTGGCGAGGTTTTCTTGAAGGTCCGTGAGTTGCTTCTGCATAGTTTCGCGTTGCGTCTCTGCAGCCTGTTCTGCATCGGCGAGGCTGTTCAGCGCCCTGTGTTGTTCTTCCTTCCCAAAGTCGCGAGACTTTTCGACCTCAGTGACCTGCTGTTTGGCCTCCTCAAGCTCTCTTTTGACACTCTCGGCATCCTTTTCGTGCTGATCGACCTTGGCTTTCATAGCGTCCAAGTCCAGACGTGTACTGTCGAGGTCCTGGCGTAAAGTGACATTCTCGGTCTCTAGCTCGTTGATGCGGTCGCGTTGCTGCGTAATTTCTGCTTCTTGCTTCTTGACTTGCGATTCGAGGTCACTATCGTAGTCGAAGAAAGTATCGCTCTTGTCCTCTGGTGGCTCTTCTTTCCTGGATGCGGTTGCTGGCGTTGGTGGTAGGGCTTTCTCCGTAACGGAGCCTGCACCCAGAGGGTCGGTTTCCTCTGCCTTCTCCTCACTCTTTGCCTGAGTTTGCTCTTCGCGCTCCTTGCGCAGTCCAGCAGCTTCGTCGAAAGCCTCTTTAGCTTTCTTCTCCGCGTCCTCGAGCTTGCCCTTCAACTCATCGCGCTCTTTGATCGTGTCTCTGTGTTCTCCCGTGATGCGCTTCAATTCTTGCATGACCATGTCACTCTGCAGACTGCGCTGGTTCAAGAATTCGACCAGGGCTCCAGGATCGCTGACATTTGCGAGCGGCGTGTGCTCTCTCAAGGTCGCTTCGAATGCCTCGGTTTGTGACACGCGAGCGTGTGCGGCGCGGTAATTGCGCAGGAGTTCTATAGATAGGGCATTCTGTGAGTAAAACAAAAGGTGCCAATCACGGTGCAGGGCGGTTTGGCGAAGCATACCTTTGTACTTAGCCGTCAAAGTCTCCAGGCGCACCAGCTTTTGCTGCACGCCGTCCGGGAGATCGTCGTCTCTGCGCTTCTCTTTGCCTTCTCCTGGCGACGGCGCACTCGTGGCATCATCACTCTTCTTCTCACTCTTCTCGCCGGCGTCTTTGCCCTCGCCCTTCTTCTCCTCGCCTTCTTTCACCGGAGTCGGCGTGGCAGTTCGCGAGATATCCGACCCGTCGTCTCCGATTACGAACTCTTCAGGGTCGGGTGCTTTCGCAACAGGACCATCGCCTTCTGGCACCCTCAAATGACCCCCAGCTCGCCTCGCTGGCGAGTCCGTCCTCGAACTCCCCCGCCGTTGGCCAGCATTGCTCGAGGATCTCTTGGGGGCAGCATTTGCGGCGCCCGACTGGCCTCCTTGTCGTGCCTGGTCTTCGGCGAGTTTGGCGTCGAGAAAGTTGTCAATGTTGAAGTTCTTGATTCGCTGTCGTCGCAGAAGGTCAGTTCTCTTTTCGCTGGGGGAGTATATGCATGCGCCGACCGGCTATAGATATGCATATCAACCAGCCGGCACTAGAATTGACCACTGACCTGGAACATGATCGCGTCGACTCGCGCCTACAAGGCTAGATTGTACAGAAATGCAGGAAAGGTCGTCGCGTTAGGAAGGCATCAACGTAATAGTACAAGCATGACCGATCGAGCTGAAATCGGTGCGACGCAATGGTAGAGAGCGAACGTAGGAGGAGAGGAGGAGGAATGGTAATGGTCGAGTAGGTTGTTACATGTAGCCAATCCAATTTGGTTTCATCCGCATCCCGGAGCTTCCCAGAGCGGATTGGAGTCGGCGACGACTGAATCTGTGAGCGTATCTGGGTACTGTCGCTATAGTACTAGAAACAAGGAAGACTCGATATATACGAAATGTGCCCTTCATATGCACGTCTACAAGATGACACATCCGTTCAGTCTGATTTTCAATACCCGCCTACATGATACGAATGCTGCATTGTTCTGACCTCGTAGGGTTAGAGTTGGGGTAAAGAGGACGATGATCGCATTGCGGGTCTAAATTTTGTGCAGTCGTCTGAGTCGAGTCGCGAGAAAGAGTGTCGTCTTCACTTACACGAAATACACAATAAATTACTAGCAAAAATGCCTACAGAAATTGAGGAGGTATGCATGATTGCTCGTATTTTATTCAATTGAACACAGACTTACTGACGCGCTCGCAGCTCGTCGAGTTCCTGCATCACGGCAACACCGAGATTCGTCAAATTGGTACTTTCAATCGACAAAAGCAACAATCGGAAAATAACAAAAGACTAACACACGACACCAGCCGCCGAGAACTTGGTCGGATTTAGCACAGCTCAGCCCAGTCTGTTCAAGCGCAACACCCTCGAACCGATCAGCGATCTCAAGCTCTTGATCAAAGACTACACGCCCATCGCCAAAAATGCCCTCACCATGCTGATCAACGTGTCCGACGACCCCGAAGTCGTCAAGACATGCATCGACGACGACGTCTTCCTCGAGTCGCTGTTGAAGAAAGTCACTGTATGTGACCGAACCCCCCACCGAACGATTCGCCACCCAACGAACCGAACAACTAACACCCTTTCCCAGGACCCCAAAGACGCCAACTGCAACCTCCACTGCATGCTCCTCGCCAACCTGGGCAAATCCCCCGACATCACCAAACTGCTGCGCCTCAAGCGCGAGCCCCTCAAAGGCCTCTCCACATCCCCCATCGTCATCGACCAGCTCCTAGACTGCTTCGTCAAGGGCGCCGAGGGCGCCTACAACCCCAAAGCAGACTACGACTACCTGTCCTACCTCTTCGCCGACCTCGCCAAGCACGAGGAAGGCCGCGCGCACTTCCTGGCGCCCCGCAAGGAAGACGGCGACGTGGTGCCGCTGACGAAAATGCTTGTCTTCACGGAGCACAAGTCGACGATCAGGCGGCGCGGAGTGGCCAACACGATCAAGAACTGCGCCTTCGACACGCCCGCGCACCCGAAATTGCTGGCGAGCGACGAGGACCAGGGCGCGAACTTGCTGCCGTATTTGCTGCTTCCGTTGATGGGCAGCGAGGAGTACTCGGACGAAGACAACGAGGGCATGCTGGACGAGTGCCAGCTGCTCGACCCTGACAAGCAGCGCGAGGCGCAGGACGATATCATCGTCACCCACCTGGAGACGCTGCTGTTGCTTTGCACCACTCGCGAGGCGAGAGACAAGTTCCGCGAGATTAAGCTTTATCCGATTTTGAGGGAGGTGCACTCGCACTGTGAGAACGAGGATGTGAGGGAAAATGTGGACCGTGTTGTGCAGACCATTATGCGTGGCGAGGAGGGGGATGGTGAGAGGGACGATGAGAAGAAGATGATGGAGATCGCGGCTGGAAACCCTGAGGACGAGGATGAGCAGATTGTTGAGGTTGCTTAGAGCCGGGAATGATTTGATGCTGTTTTTGCTATGATATGCTTCTCTCTCTCTTCGGGTGTATTCAAACGAAGAATCATAAACTCAGGCTTTTGGTTCCATCCGTGGAAAACAGAAGGAACGTCTCCGAAATCCCAAGGTGATGCAAGCTTGAAACATCTGCCAGGTGCTTCTGTGATTATTACAGAAGGACGTGCTGGCTATGCTATCAGTACGCTGAATCCCGTCTTCTGCCGTTAGCAATTCCAAACAGGAAAAGGCCGAAAGGTACTCCGTGACACCAACTCAACCATCAAACTCGATCGTATTCACGTCACTAGTACGCTCATCGGTCTATCAGGGACCTCCACCGCACTCTCGGATCGTCTGACCGGTCGCTCGTTTCCTTGGTCCACCCAGAGACGGGAAGTCTTCTGTATCCTTGACATTCAGAGATCTTGGCTGCACCGCAGCGTAGCCCTGGCGTAGAGAGCGCTGTTGAGGACGTTGTTGCATCTGGGGCTGGTGACTAGGTTGCTGACCGGGTTGTTGACTAGGCTGGTGACTAGGTTGCTGACCAGAGTGCTGGCCGAGTTGTTGACTCCTGCCGCCATTCCAGTTGCGCGGCGGAACTTCACTCGTAGTCTCGTCCTCGGTAAGCTCATCGAACAGGCCACCGTCTCTAGGGACAGCGGAGCCCTCGCCAATAGCACGAAGGATCCTCTGGGCTCGCCTGAACTCGTCGCGGATGGCTACGATGCCGTTATGGGTGACGGTGCGTGCGACGTTGTGAGACTGCTCGAAAGGATCCTCAATGCAGAATAGGTAGCGGTGTTGGACTTGCTTGCCGACTCCATGTTCTGTGACGGCTTTGACCCAGCCCTTTTCCTCCTTCGAAAGGAGGCCACCCTGCGTACGCAAAGAAAGCACTTGACCCATCCAGTGGAACGAAGGTTGACCTCCCTGCGATGAGTAGTACTGGAAGAAGCCGGCGAGCAGAGCGCCGAGCGATTCCTTGTTTCGACTAAGGACACCGCGTTGTGCAGCCTCTTTGATCTCGTCCTCGCGACGCCAGAAGTCGACTTCCCAGCCCTCGACTTCAGTCCGATCTACGCCTTGAGCGGTGCATCTGTCGTGGGGCCTCCAAGGTAGTTGCAAGTTCGGTAGGACAGGCGGGCTTGCAATGTTGACCAGATAGTGGAGTACCATCAACACGAAGCCGTAGCTGGACAAAGTACCCGAGTATGAGCTGTTGATCTTTCGTCGCTTTACCCAAGACTTGACGAAGAGAATCATGGGTCGAACACGCGGGTCGCAGAGGGAATAACACCGGAGCATCTGTGTGTTGTGTATACCAAGAGGATTGAAGAAGTTGATGTCAGTCTGGATGCCGACGCCGTCTTTCGGAAAGTCCAGAGGTCCAGCTTTGCGTTCGCGGGTCCAAGGTTCGCGTCTCGATTTCTGAACAACATCGCCTGGCTTAGTGGCGCCCGTCTGTGTTTCAGCTTCGGTTGTAGTTGGTGTGGCTGGCGTGGCGGACGTCGCAGTTGATGCATCGCCAGAAACAACATCCTTAGCAATGGCCGTGGCACTCTCCGCGGAGA
>Ga0265798_10009923_pt1 | contig 11812 bp, 12 predicted proteins | sample P3T30metagenome_FD_192430 | JGI IMG/M metagenome (GOLD analysis project Ga0265798, IMG submission 192430) | Plant litter microbial communities from East Loma Ridge, Irvine, California - P3 T30 | ecosystem: Environmental > Terrestrial > Plant litter > Unclassified | place: USA: California... | reverse complement strand
ACTGGAACCTCCTTCGAGACCTACGGAACCTAGGGCGCGATCACCATTCGGTAACGGCCAGGGAAATGCCACGATGCCAGTCCCACAAGTGACTGGTGAGGACCAACGGCCAAGGGTTCCACTCGCCAATCGACCTTCCTATTCCCGTAATCCCAGTGTGTCATCCACCTCGACTCATGTTCCATCAGACGAACGAACCTCATCAGCAATGTCTCGACGATCCGTCACTGCACCTTTACCTAGTACACACCGACGCGCCGAATCAAGCTCATCTTCTGGAAGTAGGGACGACTCAATCTCTCAACTCCTGCGAGCTCGTGTCGATCCCTCACAACAACAAGAAAAGAAACCTGCATTCTTTGAGAAGTACAAGCAATTAGTAGGAGCCACCGATGGACGAGGATCACCCATCCTATCTTTGGCCAACCCGGACAAGATCTCAAGTAGTCCCGAAAACGCTACTCTGAGGATCGAGGATGAAGATGATGATGAAGGAGAATCGGCATTACCTTGGATGCAAGCTACTCCTAACGCTTCGCCTGCTATCCCTCAAGTACCCAGTTCGAAACCAACGCTGGCGCCTCGGTCAGTCTCACAGGTTCATTCGAGGCAACATACTTTAGATAGTTCTTCTGGACATTCTTCCTCTTCCTCTCGATCTGGTGGAAATGGTGGATCCGGACCTGAAACCGAAGAAGTGGTAACCCCATCTCAGAGCTGGGAGGGAAGTCTTGTCGACCGCGTGGGAGGGCTAGCTAGGAAAGTTGGAGATAGGGAACTTGAGAAGATAGGAGAGGAGGAAGAAGATGAAGGGGATAGAGTCGTGTTCAATACAGGTCTACATCCAAATTCCCAATATCGACCCTCAACCTCACTTGCACGCCGCGATCAACCTGAAACCAAAGAGACCCCCGCCTTTCCACCTCATGTCCGATCTCATACTGCTCCTTCACCCCGGCCATCACTGGGTCAAAGAAGCGGTAGTAAACGTACGAAACAATGTCAAAACTGCCTCGAGATTGTCGGCGGGACACGTCGCTTCGTTGAACGAGACGGGATCGTTTTATGTGAAAAGGACTGGAAGAAACTCTATCTACCCAGCTGTCGAAGATGTCAATTACCGATCGAAAAATCTGCTGTTTCAAGCTCGGATGGACAATTGAAGGGCAAATGGCATAAAGAGTGTTTCAGTTGTACGAAATGTAGTATGCCATTCGAGGGGGATAGTTTCTATGTCCTCCACGGCAAACCTTGGTGTCAATATCATTATCACGAGGAAAAGTGAGTCCCTCTCTCTATATAAGAACAAAGCTGATGAACAGTGATACATTATGCGCCTCAGCATCATGTCGAAAGCCAATAGAAGGTGCATGCCTCTTGACTCAGGATAGGCGTTATCACCCTGGCCACCTGAATTGCGATAAGATAGGATGCACTTCGAAAATGGACGAATACTACGAGATCGGGAATAAGAGGTATTGTGAGAGGCATGTCGCTTCAGCCCTGGCTGGACCGGGACTGGGAGTAGGGTCCAGGCGGGCGGAGAAAAGGATTACGAGATTGGTAGAATTACCTGTAGGTGGCTTTGGGTTGTAGGCCAGCCACGGAGGATAGCGAGTGCTAGCAGGGGAATTGGAAGGACAATGCTCTAATGATACATGGACAATTTACAGTACTTGAACCTAATTGTTTGTCAGTATGTAGTATGTCACTATTATGTACCATAGTATATCTTGACTGCTTATCGTCTTCTCTGGAATCCATGATGGACATCGCGACGCGTTGATTCCAGCGTAAAGTCATGTCCGTGCCTTAAAAGATGATCGGATCAATCTTGATTCTACCAACCAACTGATAATCTATCGATACAAGGGCAAAGGCAAGATGCCTAAACCATTAACCCCAACTTCATCTCAGGAGATCATCGCTATCTCTCCTCCGATCTCTCTCAAGCCAAGTCGCAATGATCCTGGCAAAATGGCACGCGCAAGAGCTATACCTTTCGGAAAACCCGCTGCTCCATCACAATCAAAGACGATATCTCATATGTCAAATTACGCTTCTACCTCCACCTCGAACCGCACTCCAGATTCGTCGACAACATTACCCACGCCGAAAACCTTCAAACCAAGTGTAGAATTGAGAGGAAAGATTGTTGAGCATGTAAGGGCTGATAAGTATTTACAGCAAATTGGACATGTACCTACCCCTGGCGATCCCTCCAGATTACGGACTACTGGTACAACTAGGGGAGATGTTAAGAAAGGGAAAAGGAAAGAGAGGGAGGAAGAGGTTGAAGGAGAGCGGAAGAGATTATTGGCAGGAGATGGAGATGGGAGTAGGGAGAGAACAACTCAGAGAATGGTACGTTCATCTCTTGACCTTCTCATGTTCATCTCCACTCATCTCCGCCAAAACGATATATAGAGGAAGGGAGCATCGCTAAAGTTCAGATGTCTACTCTGGGGAAAGGTTCTAATCCAATAACGAATTCAGACCTGTATACCCGGTAAGCCCCCCTCTTCATTCTTGCATTTCGTCGACAATCGAATGATGCTGATGGGATAGGACAGACCATTTTGTCTCAAGTGCTACAGGACATCAACAATCTAATTCAGGGGGTGGAAGTGCAGGTCAAGGCACTTATTGGGAAGTGAGGAAAGCGAAGATGGCAGAACAGGCTAGAGAGGGTGTAAGTGTTACTTCCCCATTCCTGTTCTAGTCCATACTTGATCGACTACGAAGACTGGCAGATGTATTTAGTAAAAGCGCTGATTGGCAGAAAACAACGATTCTCGGGGGCTGTATATTCTACCTCAATGGATCTTCCGGTCCTAAAGTCTCGAATCTACAATTACAGAACGTAATAACCAGTAATGGGGGTACATTCATGTAAGTCCATCCCATCCGAGATCACAACACCTCAACGTCGTTCCAGATGTCCTTAATAGAGGGGCGGAAAGAGAACTGATCGTAGACCAATGCAAAGTGGATCATGTACCCATATCATTGCCAATGGTGGATTGTCCGGAACAAAGACTCAGAAATGGATAGACGGACAAGGGTCTAGGGGATTGGCGAAGCGGATGAAAGTTGTGACTACTGATTGTGAGTCCTAATTTCATATAAGATTCCCCTCTTAAAATGGTCGCGAAGAAGGGATAGCTGATTAAAAGGGATATTGGATAGTGTAGCGAATGGGAAACGGGTTTCCGAAGCTGGTTATGGAGTGATTAAAGATCCTGTACGTCCCCTTCCCTTTCCGAATCAATAATGGCTGAGAGAACAGACACAGAACAGTCTGCTTGGTGTTTTTGGAGTGAAGCCGAAAGTTGAAATTAGAGAGAAGGTCGTGAACGACGACGAGGATAATACCGATATCCAGGTAATACCTTAGAGGATTGCCTCTGTACCGATACCATTCACCTTGCCATCTTGCCTGTCTTGCTTGTTGTAGCCCCCCTGCAATCTGTTGTAATGTCGTACATATATTCGTAACATGCCATACTATAACTTATCCTCTCCTCATCGAGGGTATACCTTAGCCGCTTGCAAGACTAATCCTCCTCCTCCTCATCACTCTCCACAACCCTCTTCTGCCTTTTCTTCTCTTTCCTCCTGACAACATCCGCAGCTTCTCGCTCAGCATCATCCTCATCCTCTCCTTCCTCATCGTCATCCAAATATCCCACATCCCTCCCTTCTTTCCTTCCTCCATCTGAATCACTCTCTCCGGCTCGGTCTGCGTCTTTCTCCATTGCTCGTCCTCCGGCGTTGAATGCTGCTCCGCCTCCTACACCGTGGGCTATTCCATTTGGTGGTCGAATAGGTCTGGGCGTTAGTACTTCTCTCATCCCCTCGTGCAATAGACGACAAGAGTTAGAAATAGATGAATGGGAACATACTTTGTCTGTATGGACTGCTTCAGTCTAATCTCCTCACATGCGTCTTTCCAGCTATCCATCAGCTCTATTTAATTTGCTCAACTGCGAGCGATGAAATCAACTTACTCGCAATACACATCTATTGCTGATGATAAATCTATCATCAGTCAAGCTCACCTCAAGCCGAGTCAGGGTGACATACTATTGATAGGACTCGAAAACCTCTGTCCGCATTCTTTACAATTCAAATGACCATACATCTCCTGTTTATCCCTTCTCATCAGCTCCTCTCCTCAGATATGGCTGGACGTACATCTTTACTGAAACTGAACGGTCTCGATGACAGAATACACATTTAAATGATGTTGCTTATACTCAGCTTCACCCATTACCAAACGGAGATTGGCGTACCTAGAGGATCTGCCCTCTTCTTTGCCATTGGCTTTGATGATGATTTACGTTTACCCATATTGAATGTTGCTTAATGTACGACTGAATGCAACAATCAGTAAGTAGACGTGTAGAAAGAGTAGTCGACGAATTACGTAATATACCAGAGGAGCGGACAATCTGTAACTAAATAGATGGTATAGAGCATACTTTCAACGACGAGGTATGTACAAGCATGTAGACAAACGACCTCACAAAGCGCACGACAGACTCGTCTGCCTCCCTTCACAAGTGAGCAAGGGTTCAGATAGAAGGGGTGTCGTCGGCAGATTCGGTGCAAACGGGAGGGGCGTTGTGTGTGTGTGTGTGCGTTGAACTTAAAGGAAGCGATAGGGGTGTCAAAGCTAGGTCGATGCTCACCTAATATCCTTTAGCCTCTCTCGTCTTTTCATTTTTCAACCTCTCACTTTGAATGTACCTTACAAGTCTGGCCTCTGTCCACCTCATTACATTATAGTCTATTGTCACATGATTTGATCCAACTCGACTGATTCAGATCACTCTACTTCAATCAACAATCTGGACCTACCGGATGGATCTTCATTTTCACTAGTCCCCTCTTTACTCTCATATACAACTATACTCCTCTACATCCATCTATACCTTTCACAACGCTCAGCATGCCTTCAACCATAGAAGATACCTACAGTCGACCACCGCACATCCACATAGATGGCCAAGATCTCTTTCAACACCCATACAAGACGGTACCCGACTATAGAAGCGAATCATCTTCATCACGGTCCACGTCCGCCTTTATCCCTACCCCATTCGGATCTTCTGAGAATCTGAATGAAATGGTCCGAGTCGCCTCCGATCGGGACACTGCGTCCGGGGAGAAGGTGGGTGGTAGTCGTGTAGTGAGGCAGCTTGGGGAGCGGGAAAGGATCATGACATGGGCTCAGTCACAACATGAGCAAGTAGGGGATAAGGATAGGTTATTGAAGCCTCCTAGCCAGGAGCCCACCCGTCGACCAAGCATTTGTAAGTCCGTCCTTCTATATAGCTCACTGACGTTTAGCACTAGAACAGCCCGCCGAGCTAGAGATTAGCTCGAGATGTACTTCTCGCTCATCAATCGATCTTTCAACTTACAAACTCGCTCGTAAAGTTCGCCGTACCTCTAGCGCTTTATCGGCCAGTATCAATTCCACATCCTCTGGCTCAGAGTCCGATCCTACCGACCTCTCACCTGCGGAACTCGGTGCACGGATCATTGCGAAGGAGAGGGATCAACGTGAAAAGAGATCCATAATCAGGGAGCGGAAGGAGTCTTCGAGGAGGGGATCTATCGTGGAACCTGCGATTGAGGCGGAGCCGGAGGTGGTCATACCTGTGGTGAAGCCAAAGTCTAAGGAGGCGATTGTATCTATATCGGAACTGGTCAATCGACACAAGGAGGCCATGGCGAAACCCACCTTTGCAGTAACAAATCGTGCGAGAAAGGAACTTGGGATGCCGACCGCCAAAACCCCCGCATCCGTTACATCCACCAGATCAAGCAAGAAATCATCCGATACGCCCCTCGCACGACGACGTGGGGAAACACCGACCATCCCAGTTAGGACAAGTAGTACGCCCGATGCTGTTGTAGGCGTAGTACCACCTCGGACCTCGAGCAAAACCGACATCGTTTCCTTAGCTCGCTCTATGTCTGATAATCAGTCCACCACTACCGGGACGACCGGTACAGGAAGTGTGATCCGAGACGCCCTCTTCGCGCAACAAGCACTAGAACAGCTCGAACTGGCCGATAGACCAATCTCGAGGTGTAGTCGGAAAGTCAGTTTCCAAGATGTTCGATCTCCATCTCGCCTCAGAAAAGAAAGACCGTCAAATACGCCAAGCCGTGAACACCTAGCCGCTGTGACGATAAAAGAAGATGAAGAACAAGAAGCGCTAGCCGTCGCCCTTTATCTCAGATCACCCAACCTGAATCGGTGTTTCAGTTTCCCACGTCAATCCCCCGACCCACCCCTTCGCGTGTCAGTCGCCGAAGTAGGTTCGCTTACTGGTGCACCTGTCCTCCTTTTCCTGGGTCTTGGATGTGTACGATACCTAACGGCCTTATTTGATGATCTTGCAAAAGCACTTGATCTGAGGTTGATTTGTATTGATCGCTGGGGGTATGGAAAGACGGATATGGTTGATGAGTCCAAGAGAGGATTGAGGGAATGGGCTGCTATTGTGGAGAGGGTTGTGGATGAGATGAAGATTAAGCAGTTTTCGGTACTGGCACATAGTGCTGGGTGTCCTTATGCTTTGGCGGCTGCAACTAGGATGAAGGAGAGGGTTGTGGGGAAGATCCACTTGCTCGCTCCATGGGTCGGGACCGATGTGGATAATAGTAAGTCCCCTTGTCTCACGTCCATAGTATCCAGGATGGAACTGACCACAGGCTACAAATGGCTCAAGTGGGTCCCTAATGGAATCATCAAATCCGCGACCGCAGCCGAATGGAGACTTCAGTCCTATTTCCTCGGTAAACCCCCACCTTTAAGCTATAGTCCAATTGGATATACAGCCCAAGCGACTTCTTCGTCTGCCTACCTCCCCCTCGGATCCGCCCGAAACGCATCCATGCTCTCGGTAGCCGGTACTCGTAAACCAAGTCTACTCCATCGAGCCTCTAGTATAGTCTTACGGACAAAGAACAGTAATCTCAATACAATCGCCGAGCCTGAATATGTGAATCTGGCGGAATTGACCGAAGTTCAATCGGGGATATTACCCATGCGACCACTCATCTCTGCGAAAGCTAGGAGCTGGAAAGGGATAGGAAATGAAGTTCCGAAAGTGGATAAGAAGGATTTGACGAGGTTACAGCCCCCTGGGAGAGATATTCATGATCCGTGGAAATCATCCTCTCGGGATAGTTCTACTTCTTCTTTACATCGAATACCATCTACCTCGAATACACCTCGACCACTTGATTTCGGGTTGAGTGAGGGGTTTGATAGGTTCCCTTCGGATATGATCCCGAAACCTCTCGGCTCGACAAACTCGCCAGCACCAACACCGAAAAAGAAAGGATTTACCGCTTATTCCTATTCCTATTCTTATTCCTATTCCCGTTCGCCAACAGCATCAAGCAGCAGGATCTCTACCCGACCCGATTCGCCTAGTCGTCCATCAGGTCCTTCGTTCAGTGTAGCGCTTCAACAAGCTTCTCATGCCGAATGTGAGCCTGGCACTACCTCTGATTTATTATCGATAGTCCTGGGGCGACAGCATGCGAATCGCCCTTGGCAATATGCGTTAAATTACGCCGATTTCAGTTTACCTGTGAAGATATATTGGGGTCAGGATGATGATAAGATTAGTGAAAAGAGTGTTAGGTGGATGGAAAAGACTATGGTGGCTGGTGTCGAGTTATTGGTATTAGAGGGGGAAGGACATAACTTGATGACCTCGAGTGGGGTCATGTTGAGTGTATTCCAAAGTTTGAGGGAGGCAGTGACGGCTGCTGCGTTGGGTCCTCAGCCTGATTTCACATTGTATTAGTCTTGTAAGATTACCTATATAATCTGTTTGCTTTGCTCCATGGATAAACCCACTTGTCAAGCGTTCCACTTCGTTTATTACCCGTGCCTTTCGAACATCGGTTACCTCACTCTGACGATCTCCGGAGTTAGACAGGAACGACTCGGCCGAACCTTTGCGGCAATCTTGCATCCGTTGATCCGCCTTATCACAGGTTTTCCAATTATTGAGCATTATAGGTAGTCACTCGCTTTCCAATGCGGGATTCCGTCAACTGTACATATACCTACCATCGGCATGAGCAATAGATAATAGATCATACAACATTCAATAACATATAATTTCGCATCAATAATAATCGTCTATAATGGCAAAATCACCACCTACTCGCCCAGTATCACCGTTCCCTCCACTCGCACCGATCTTATCCCACTTCTCAACGAATCGAAACCTCCGCGATGATGGGTACGATAATTATCCTCCGCCATTACCGCACGATCAGGCGGAGTTGGAAAGGAGGATAACGGGCGATCCGGGAATTGTAGGACAGATGGATAATGAGGAAATTGGACCGCCGCCTGAAGGTGGTAGGGAAGCTTGGTGTTGTGTCGCTGCTGCCTTTTTCTTGCTATTTACTATCTTTGGTTTCTGTGAGTCCCTTTTTGGCCACAATTGAGAGGTGGCTGATGATAGTCACTTCATTCGGAACTTTACAGGAATATTACCTAAATCATCAACTGAGGGATCATACGAAATCGGACGTAGCGTATGTCCCTCTTTACGTCTGAGGTGTTGGCTGACGTGCAGATGGATATCATCCGTATCATCCTTCGCTGTGTTTGCAGGGTCATTATCGGCCGGACGATATTTCGATTCCCACGGATCGTTCACCCTTACCATGACAGGAACGATCCTCTCCGTCTCTTCGCTAGTCGCCATCGCATTCTGTAAAGAATACTATCAGTTCATGCTCGGACATTTACTATTTGGAATGTCGGGGTCATTCATCTATTCGCCAGCTACGGCTGTTAGTGGACATTGGTTCCTGAGGAAAAGGAGTACGGCAGTGGGGATTGTTGTTTGTGGAAGTGGACTTGGGGGAGTTATCTATCCGATCGCATTAAGGAGACTGTTTGATCAAGTCGGTACGTCTTCTCTCTTACACTGTGGAGGCGATTCTGATGCCAGGATTCCGAAATACATTATTGATCATTGCTGGGATGAACGCCGTTCTCATGGTACCCTCTTGTTTCTTTATGAAGGCCCGTCTTCCACCCCGGACACCACCCCCATGGAAGAGCTTGAAACGACCATGGCAGGATCCACGATACATATGCCTAGTCATTGGATCATGCCTGAATATGATGATGTACGTCTTGACCTTCCGTGTCACGCTTACAATTAGTCTACTATCACCCTACTTCAACGTCCCCCTTTACACCACCTCCAACAACACTTCACCTACAATCACCTACTACTCTGTCGCATTCGTCCAAGCTGGTTCATTTATCGGTAGGGGCGCTTCTGGCTTCATGGCGGACGCTTTTGGAGTATGGAACGTTTTCATCGCTTCCGGTCTATCCCTCACCGTCACCTTACTCGCTTTCTGGACCGGAGTACCATTACCAGACGCAGTGGTCGTGATTGGAATTTTCACCTACGGGATAGCAAGTGGAGCTTGGTTAGCACTAGTAGCAGCTAGTTGCGCCAGTATTTCCCCAACTAGGGAATTCGGAATGAGGTTAGGGATGTTATGGTCCTGTACTGCTCTGTTACAGACTTTCGGGCCAGTCATCTGTGGAGGTAAGTCCTTCTGCCCGATTATGAGCCTTGCTGATGGGTAGCTCTTGTCACCGAAGGAAACAATCGGTTTACGTACGCTGCAATATTCTGTGCAATTGCAGCTTTGTTCGGAACTGTAATTACTATCGCGCCGAGGTTGTTGGAGATTGTCAAGGCTAGACGACACCACGAGGACAGCGGGGAGGAGAAAGAGAGCGGAAAGACTACTCCTGCTTGAGGGTATTCTTTGGTTCTCGTATTAGTTGTACATTAGCCATTTAGCATTAGCATATATCAGCATCAGCATCCCACAATCAATCAACATGGTCACCTCAAGTCTGCACCTGCCGTACCCAGGGGGAATTTTTGGTCCAACTCCCATTTCACTGGTGTAGATGGTGGTGCCGTTGAGTGTTATGCGAAGGCCCCGGGCAATCCAAATCCACGCCCGGCTAGAGCTCCTTCACGAGGCATTTGAAGATTCTCTCGAGCGTCGAAACGATCCTCCAGCCCTAACTGTTCCAGATTTAATTGTTAGAGTATTCCTCCAAATCCGCAATCCTGTCGTAATGCTGCATGTCCGGCCAATGATGTACATTCTACCTCCTCTCTCCATTTCACTATATAGTCGCCCTCTTTGCCTGGTACTCCTGGTTCTCCTTTTCTCGAATTTCCGTTAACCTCTTCTTCTTGTCCGCTAGTAGGTATTCCCTTATAATTAGTTTCCTTATGTGCACGCTTTGAGACATGGGACGTACTGCCTCTTTTCCATCTCGAAGACTCCGTAACCTAATAATCCGAATGCTGCTGTTGCTGCTACGTGTCCTAGTGGTGCTGTCCATTAACATTGGTTTCACAAGCAGATGAAAGGCGTACCATCAAACATATTCCTCTTTTGTAATCCCAATTGGAAACATCTTGCTCCGAAACCGAATGCTCCGAAACCGATGACACTACTGATTAATGACATTGTGAAGTGTGGGTGTGAGTGTAGGTCAAGTAAAGTATTGCTCGTAGTTGATAGAGGTTGATTCAAGTGTACCAGAGATAGGCGCGAATGAATGAGTTTCTTAAACCCCAATCCTTATTGGCTGGTTGTTGATAGGCGTGAGTGTGTCATTAAAATACTTCCGTGCCGTTACACTCCGACATCCTCAATCGACGACAAGAGTAAAGAAGTGAATAACCATATCATATATCATATACAATGAGACCATCAGCACCAGTCAAGAGTGGTATGCCAGGGGGTAAGCTAGATCCGCTTCACCAATATGAAGACGAGCTGACCAATCTAGGAAAGACCTTTGTATGTTGAGGCAAAAATGGGTGGGATCGTACTAATATTCTAGATGGGTTGGTGGGGAGAGATGGGCGGTCCTAAGCAAAAGGGTGTTGTCCAGTACAGTACGTCTCTTTCTTTGGGAGAGGAGGACAGTTAGGAAAAGAATGGAAAGCAATACGAATAGAGGAGAATCTGGAAAGAGAGAAATGATCTGACGAACAGCCCTATCGCCATACCGTCAAAAAGCACTTTCCGGCATGTTGCACGGATACGTCTTCGCTGGGTTCAGTCGATTCATGCACCACGTCCCATACTTCATCATCCCTGTTTCAGTCGGTAAGTCAACGTTACATCTTTTAAGAATCAATACTCGGAGAAAGGTCAGAGTGGACATGGGATGGCCGATGGAGTGAAACGATGGCGAAGATCGGGCATGAAAGGAGAGCGGCGATGCCTTCTCATCGTTGTGCCGGAATCATGGAGCTGCAGATGGAGAAGTGTGACAAGTGCTGATGAACAGGTTACGCAACTTACACCTGGGGTGCCCAGAAGTAAGCTCCTATCATCTCATGTTGCCAGGATGAAGCTGATAGCAGGTACGCATACTACAACTCGAAAGAGGGTCACCACGCTATGGCCGCCGAGCATGGTCATTAGGTTGTAGGGATGTAGTGAGGAGGGTAGAGGCATGTATCCATTTACCATCTTGCGTGTCTCGATATGGGGACACCATTCGTCGGATCTAACTACTCGATAAAGAGACGAGCTGTTGATGACTGGCTGATCTAGGGTTGTCTAGCTTGTCAATCGGGCCTCGACATCTCCCTTGAATCACTCATGCACAATACGCAAGAGTATGGAGAATCAAAGGATATTCATACGCTGAAGAAGGTAGGGAATGAAAGGTTTGGAACTTTGGCGCAATTCCACT
>Ga0265798_10009919_pt1 | contig 11816 bp, 14 predicted proteins | sample P3T30metagenome_FD_192430 | JGI IMG/M metagenome (GOLD analysis project Ga0265798, IMG submission 192430) | Plant litter microbial communities from East Loma Ridge, Irvine, California - P3 T30 | ecosystem: Environmental > Terrestrial > Plant litter > Unclassified | place: USA: California... | reverse complement strand
CCGCCGCCTGAAAGTGGCCGTGTTCTTCACCGGCGACGAGTTGACCATGCCGGGCGACGTGCCGGCCGACCAACTGAAACCCGGCGCGATCTATAACTCGAACCGGTTTACCTTGCGCGGCCTGCTGGAGAACTTCGGCTGCGAGATCGCCGACTTCGGCATCGTGCCCGATTCGCTGGAGGCGACCCGCGCCACCTTGCGCGAAGCGGCGCGCGAGAATGACCTGATCATCACCTCGGGCGGCGTGTCGGTGGGCGAAGAAGACCACATCAAGCCGGCGGTCGAGGCGGAAGGCAAGCTGTCGATGTGGCAGATCGCCGTCAAGCCAGGCAAGCCATTGGCATTCGGCGAAGTGGGCTCCGCGTTCTTTTTGGGGCTGCCGGGCAATCCGGTATCGAGCTTCGTGACCTTCCTGCTGTTCGTGCGGCCGTTCCTGCTGCGCCTGCAGGGTGTCACGGGCAACGTCGAGCCGCAGGGCTTCACCGTGCGCGCCGATTTCGATTTGCCGAAGGGCGACCGCCGCAATGAATTCCTGCGCGCACGCCTGAACCCGGCCGGTGGCCTGGACCTGTTCCCGAACCAGAGCTCGGGCGTGCTCACCTCGACCGTGTGGGGCGATGGGTTGATCGATAACCCGCCGGGCAATCCGATCGCCGCGGGCAACCTGGTGCGCTTTATCCCGTTCGCCGAATACCAGCATTAGGAAACACATGAAGATCAGTTTGAAATATTTCGCCGCACTGCGCGAAGCGGTGGGGACGGGGCAGGAGCAGGTGGAGCTGCCGGTTGATGTAACAACCGTTGGTGGTGTGCGTGAGCTGCTGCGCGCGCGCGGTGGCGTGTGGGCCGAGGCGCTGGCGCCGGAGCGCGCGGTGCGCATGGCGTGCGATCAGGTGATGTGTGCGGGTGAGGCGCCGGTCGAGGATGGTTCGGAGATCGCGTTTTTCCCGCCGGTGACGGGGGGGTAAATAAGCGGGCTGTTGTTGAACGCGTGGACGGGGGACCCGTCCACCCCGCGGTGTGGATGAGGTCAGGCGATGTGGGATGAGCGGGTGATTGTGGATGAGGTCAGGCGATGTGGGATGAGCGGGTGATGTGAGGTGGGGTGGACGGCTTTGCCGTCCACGCGTTCAACCGTCCTCCGCCCCGCGAAATTGCTGATTACAAGGCCGCAATCGACTGCTCCGCCAACGCCATCAACTTCGCGCAATTGCTGTTACGCGCCGCGAAATCCTTCCACGCCGTATTGCGGGCCACCACCTGCCACCCGCGCAGCGCGTCAGGCGTCAAATCGACTACCCGCGCCCCGACACCGCGATATACCGACGCCACCGCCGCATCGTCGATCCGCGCCATCTTCATCGCGAACTGTTCCATATCCGCGCCGACCGTCATGATGGCTTGCTGCTGCGGTTTGGTCAGCCGGTTGAACACGGTGCGCGACATCAGCAGCGGCTCGAACATGAACCAGTACGACCCGCCGCGCGCCGTGGTCAGCGAACGCGCCGTCTCTTGCAGACGGAACGAGATCAACGAGGTCGACGACGTCAGCGCCGCATCGAGCTCGCCGCTGCGCATGGCTTTATGGATCTCGTTGGACGGCAGATTGACCACCGTCGCGCCGGCGTCCTGCAGCAGCATGTCCATCTCGCGCGAGCCCCCACGCACCTTCAGGCCGCGTACGTCTTCGGGATGGATGATCGGCTCCCCGCGCGAGGCGACCCCGCCGGCCTGCCAGATCCAGCTCACGATGACCAGGCCCTGCTCGTCGAGGATGCGCGTCAGCTCGCGCCCGACAGGGGCGTTCTTCCAGCCGTAGCCCTGCTCGTACGAGGTGACCAACGCCGGCATCAGCCCGATATTCGCTTCCGGCGAATCGCCGCCCGCATACGACAGCGGCACCAGCGCCATGTCGAGCGAGGCATTGCGCAGCGCGCCGAACTGGGCGTTCGGCTGCATCAGCGTCGAGCCGGGATGGATCGAGAACTTCACCCCGCCGCGCGTGCGCTTCTCGACCTCGGCCGCGAACATGCGGCACAAGCGGTCACGGAAGTCGCCCTGCGCAATACTGCCGCCGGGGAACTGGTGCGAGATCCTGAGATTGTTCGGTTGCGCCCATGCAGGCTGCATCCATAAGGGACTGGTCGCGAGCGCGCCCAGCACGGTCCTGCGGGTCATGGTTGACCGTTCGTTTACCGACATACACATCCTCCAAGATGTTTAACGGACTGCCTGCGAATCGTGGCGACCTCGTACGTGCGGGTGCCATCGCTCGGTGTGGCGTGTACAAGAATATGCCCCTTACGCGGAGAGTCAAGCGGAATATTGCAGCTATGACAAAGGCATGCCGCATGGAGCACGCCCGTGCCAGCCGCGAGTATTACGCGGGCTGGCGCGGGCTGACTTGATCCATCCTGGAGAATGAACTGCTTAGCGGACTTTCTCGTCCGGGCACACGGCGCAGCTCGCGCCCGTGCTGGCGCGGCGCCAGCGCGAAGCGACGAAGATCGCGGCGGCGGCGGCCGACCAGGCCAGCGTCGGCGCCCAGGTCGCGGCCAGGCTGTCGCCGCGCATCAGGTCGACGGCGGCGAGCAGCAGGAACATGGTGCCGGCGGCCAGCAGGAATTGGCCGATCCAGTAGGTGACAGGACGCATGGGATGACTCCTTTTAACGACGGTCGAGATAACGGCGCAGGATGCCGGCCAACGCCAGCGGCTGATCGATCATGAGGAAATGCCGGGCTGGTGCGACCGGGACCACCTCGACCGAGGGGATCCGTTCGACCAGCATGCGGTAGTGCTCGACCTTGTCGCCCACCGTCATGGCGTCCTGTGCTGAATCGTACTGGTAAAACGGCGCCACGACCAGCACCGGGGCGGTGATTTTCGACAGCTCGGGACGCAGGTCGAGCGCCAGTACATCGGCCACATAGCTGCCGACCGATTCGCGGTCGCTCTTGAGCGCGAGTTTCGCGATGTCGTCGGCCTTGCCGATATCGAGCACGCCCTGGCCGCGCATGTACTGGTGCTGCTGGGCGACCCACGCGTCCGGGTTGCCGGTCGCCATGCGCTGGCGTACGCCTTGCGCGGCTTGCGGACGCTGCTCGGGCGGCATGTTCTCGGTGCCGGGGAAGACCGGCAGGCCGTCAAGCGCCACCACCCCGCCGATACCGTCGCCGAGATCCGCCGCTACCGCATACCCCAGGATCCCGCCCAGGCTATGCCCGATAATGACCGGCTTGGCCAGCTTGCGCTGGGCGATCAGGTCGCGCAGGGCGCTGCGCGCGCCTTCGAACGCCGGGCCGGCGGGCGCGGGACGACCGTCGAAGCCGGGTAGCGTGACCACGTACAGCGTGAACTCATCCTTGAGCTGGCGGATCACTTCTTGCCACACCCATGGGCCGCTGGCCAGTCCGGGAACCAGGATGATCGTGCGGCCCTTGCTGCCATGGCGTTCGACCAGCAGTGGGCCGGACTCGAAACGCTCGCTTGGGGCGATGGTGGCGGCGAAGCGGTTGGCAGGTGCGGCCTGTGCCGGCGCGGCGGGCTGGGCGTGGGCCTGGGCCACTGCGGCGGCGCCGAGCGCCAGGGCGAACAATAACGAAGCTTTCATGCGGTCTCCTGATCAGGTGTAAAAATGGCTTCGACCGGCAGGCCGAACAGCCGTGAAATGGCAAAGGCGAGGGGCAGGCTGGGGTCGTAGCGCCCGGTCTCGATCGCGTTGACGCTCTGGCGCGACACTTCCAGGCGCTCGGCCAGCTCGGCCTGGCTCCAGCCCAGCTCGGCGCGCAGTTCGCGGATACGGTTCTTCATCGCTGGCGCAGCGACCGGATGACGGTCACCACCCCGGTGGCGCCACACAGCACCATCCAGACCGTGAACATCGACAGCTTCGGATAGCCGGCAGTCTCCAGGAACCCGTAGGTGAAGGTCAGGCCGGCGGTGAGGGCGGCGCCCAGTGCGACCGACTCGAGCAGCATGCGGCGCAGGTATTCGTCGAGCCGGTTCATATGGCGTGAAATCGCCCACAGCCCGAGACAGAAGCCGATCATGGGCGAGAGCAGGAAGATCGTGCGCAGCACGCCTTCTTCCATCGGGCGGCCGAAGCGGATCGCTGCGACCAGCAACAGCGCGTAGATCCCCAGCGAACCTAGCAGCTCGCGCAGATAGGTATTGCCGATACGCTTTTCATACTTGTTTAATGCCATCGCTCCTCCGGGTGAAAAGTAAAGTATGCTTTACATCGTAGAGGGCTCTTTCGTGGATGTCAAGCATCCTTTACATGATTTTTCCCGGCCTGTTCTCGACTACAATGACGGCCTTCGCAATCCGCCCCGCCGTGCCCATGAACCAGCCAGCTCCTTCCCCATTCCGAGTCGCCGTGATCGGCGGCGGCCCTGCTGGCCTCATGGCGGCCGAGGTCCTGTCTGCGGGCGGGGTGCAGGTCGACGTCTACGATGCGATGGCCAGTGTTGGCCGCAAGTTCCTCTTGGCGGGGAAGGGCGGCATGAACATCACGCACTCCGAACCTTATGCCGATTTCGTGCGGCGCTACGGCGCGCGCCAGGAGGACGTCGCGCGCTGGCTGGGCGAGTTCGACGCCGACGCGGTGCGCGCCTGGATCCACGAGCTCGGCATCGAGACCTTCGTTGGCAGCTCGGGCCGCGTATTCCCGCTCGAGATGAAAGCCGCGCCACTGCTGCGCGCCTGGCTGCACCGGCTGCGTGAAGCCGGGGTGCGTTTCCATATGCGCCACCGCTGGCTGGGCTGGCAAGATGGCCAGCTGCGCATCGCCACGCCCGACGGTGAGCAGCTTGTAACAGCCGACGCCACCATCCTGGCGCTGGGCGGGGCCAGCTGGGCGCGGCTCGGTTCGGATGGCGCGTGGGTACCGTTGCTGGCGAAGCGCGGTGTCGACGTCGCGGCGCTGGTCCCGGCCAACTGCGGCTTCGACACTGACTGGAGCGCGCATTTCAGCAGCCGCCATGCGGGCGAACCGCTGCTGACGGTGGCAGCGGGCGTACGTGATGCCAACGGCGCGATTGTGTGGCGCAAGGGGCAGTTCGTGGTCACGCAAACAGGGATCGAGGGTAGTCTGGTGTACGCGCTGTCGGCGCCGCTGCGCGACCGGATCGCACAGGACGGCAGCGCCGCGCTCTGGCTCGACCTTGCGCCCGACCACGACCCGCAGCGCGTGATGGACGAAGTGACCCGGCCGCGCGGATCGCGCTCGATGTCCAGCCATTTGCAGAGCCGCCTGGGGCTCAAGGGCGTCAAGGCCGGCCTGCTGCGCGAGTGTGTATCGCGCGACGACTATGCCGATCCCGAGTTGCTGGCGCGCGCGATCAAGGCGCTGCCGGTCAAGCTGCTGCGCCCGCGCCCGATCGATGAGGCGATCAGCAGCGCGGGCGGGGTGCGCTTCGAGGCGCTGGCGCCGGGTAGCGTCATGCTGCGGGACGTGCCCGGCGTGTTCGTGGCCGGCGAGATGGTCGACTGGGAAGCGCCGACCGGCGGCTATCTGCTGACCGCCTGCTTCGCCAGCGGCCGCGCGGCTGGCCGCAGCGCGCTGGAGTGGCTCGCAGCGCGCGGCGTGTGACATTCGGTGAACAATGCGCGCCGTAGCGCGGGGTACCATAGACGTTTGCTTCTTCGGCTCAGCACCATGAAACCTTTGCGTATCATTGCATTTGCGGTGCTTCTGGCCTGCTTCGATCCCGCCGCCAACGCCGCCATGCAGTGCGCCGAGCCGTGCAGCTCCCTGATGCGCGAGGGCCACGTGCTCGAAGGGAAAGGCAAATACAAGCAAGCCTTCGACAAATACAAGGCGGCCGAGACGGCCGATCCGACCGCGTCGCTGCCGGTGTCGCTGGCGGCCGGCCTGGTGTTCAAGCTGTCGTCGGCGGCCCCTGCCGACGAGGCGACCAGGATGCGCAACACGGCGCGCGCGATGGCCGAGCGTGCCGTCGCGCTGGCGGCGGACGATCCGGTGGCGCAAGAGGTCTTGCGCATGCTCGATGACGACGCGCCGTCGCCGCTGCATATTCCCAATGCCGAGGCGGCCCGCTTGACGGCCGAGGGCAGCGTACTGTTCATGCAGCGCAAACCCAAGGAAGCGCTGGCCAAGTACGAGGCAGCCATGAAAGCCGATCCCAAGCATTCGCCGGCCTGGGTCGGCGCCGCTGACTGCTACTACGTGCAGAACGACTGGCCGCGCGCCGAGGCGTTGTTCCGCCAGGCGACCGAGATCGAACCGCGCAATGCGCAGGCGTGGCGCTTCTTGTCCGACACCTTGCTGGCCCAGGGCCAGCGCAGCGGCGCCGAGGCGGCGCTGTACGCGTCGCTCGCGGCCGATCCGTCGCAGCGACCCAGCTGGAGCAAGCTGGCCCGCTTGCGCGCCGCCGCCGGTCTGCCGCTCAAGTCGCTGGCCTTCAAGCGCGGGGTGCGCGCGGTGCAGGACAAGGATGGCAAGTACGCGATCCATGTCGACCAGGCGACCGCGGACACGGCGAACACGCCCAACTACGCGTTCCGCATGTCGCTGGCTTTTTCCGAGATCAAGCTGCGCGGCGAGGCCGCGACCAGAACCCCGTTCGAGATCGAACTGGAAGCATGGCGCCTGGCATTGAAGATCATTGCCGAGGCCAAGGCCAGTGGTGGCCAGGATGTCAGCGATCCGGCGCTGTTGCAGATGGCAGCTTTGGCCCGCGACGGCCAGCTCGAGCCGGCGCTCCTGCTGCTCATGTTCCGCCCGTCGTACCGGCCGGCGCTGGAGAGCTGGCTTGCTGCCAACCCGGGCGGCGTCAAGCTGTTCATCGACCGCTACGGCATCCAGCCTTGAGCGCTGGGCCGGCTTGTTTCAATTTCACCGCTCGTTCATGCAACCTTTGAAGACCCTGACCGCTTGTATTGTTGCCATGGCCGCGGCGCAGGTGTCGGCAGCGCCCGTCGCAGCATTGCCTGACCAACCCGTGCTGAAACGACGCACGATTTCCACCCTGGTCGCCGGCAAGGAAGCCAGCAGTATCCAGCTGCCGTCTGGCGTGCCTGCCAGTCTTGAACGCAGACGCAGCGACATGGGCCTGCCGCCCATGGCCGAGTACCTCGAGATCCTGCGCGCGAGGTACCAGACGCCGTAGGCCCCAGGCGGACGCCGGGGTTGAAGGCGCTCGGCTATAGTCGCGACATGGCCGATTCAGAAAAATACCCGAACACCCCGGACGGACGCTATTTCGTCGTCCGGGGCCGCCTTTGGCGCACCAGCAATCCGGCGCTCGCGCCTGACGAGCGCCAGCGCCTGGTCGACGGGTTGATGGACGGGCGCAGACAAGTCAATGCCGCCCTGAAGGCGCGCGCTGGCGAGGCCGAACGCAAGGCGCGCGCGCAGGTCGACGCCGCCAAGCGCGCGCTCGGCGAACGGGGCCCGGTGTGGTGGACCGACGGCGCGCCCGACTTCAACCGGCGGATGGTGGCCAATACGCCGTACGCGGCATGGCATGCCGCGCTGGCGGCCGACGACAAACGCTGATGACGCAGGCCTCAGTCGGTGACCTTGCCCCGCAACGCCTTGGTGTGCCCGCTGCGGGTCTTGGCGTCCAGCCGCCGCAATTGCGAACCGCGCGTCGGCCGCGTAGCGCGCCGGATCACGGGAATGATGGCAGCCTTGTCGACCAGCTCCTGCAGCCGGCGCAGGGCGTCTTCCTTGTTCTGTTCCAGGCTGCGTGACTGCTGCGCCTTCAATACCAGCACACCTTCCTGGGTGATGCGCGCGTCGCGCGATTCCAGCAGCCGGTCCTTGACATGCTGCGGCAGCGACGACGCCGCGATGTCGTAGCGCGCGTGGACCGCGCACGAAACCTTGTTGACGTTCTGCCCACCCGGGCCCTGGGCCCGAATCGCGCTGAACTCGACTTCGATGGGATTGATGGCTGGCATGCCGCCATTCTAAGCCGTCCCACGGCCCACGTCCTGCACGGAACGCGAATATGTTAGACAATAGACGGTTCCGCTTCATCCTTACGGACTGTCCATGACCAATTCCGCATCATTGTCCGGCGCACGACGCGCCGACATCAACTTGCGACCCTTCGGCGTCGCAAGTAGCCTCATCCTGCTTGGCGCCTGGTACCTGGCGCAGGTCGTCGGCCCGCGCCAGGCCGCGCTGTACGTCGTCGGTGCGCTGCTCGGCGTGGCGCTGTACCACGCGGCGTTCGGCTTCACCTCGGCCTGGCGCGTGTTCATCGCCGACGGCCGCGGCGCCGGCCTGCGTGCGCAGATGCTGATGCTGGCCGTCGGCGTGGTCCTGTTCTTTCCGCCGCTGGCGGCCGGCACGCTGTTCGGCAATCCGGTCACCGGCCTGGTGCAGCCGGCCGGCACCTCGGTCGTCGTCGGCGCCTTCATCTTCGGCATCGGCATGCAGCTGGGCGGTGGCTGCGCCTCCGGCACGCTGTACACGGTCGGCGGCGGCAGCACGCGCATGCTCGTCACGCTGCTGTTCTTCATCGTCGGCTCGCTGATCGGCACTGCGCACATGCCGTTCTGGACGGCGATGCCGCAATTGCCGCCGCTGTCGGCGGTCAAGGAGCTTGGCCTGGCGCCGGCGCTGGCGCTGAACCTGATGGTGTTCGCCTTGATCGCAGCGGTGACCGTCATCGTCGAGAAGCGCCGCCACGGCCGCCTGGTCGCGGCCCACGTGCAGCCGCAGAACAGCGCGCGCTGGTTGCGCGGGCCGTGGCCACTGGTGGCGGGTGCGCTGGCGCTGGTGGTGCTCAACTTTGCCACGCTGGCGCTGTCGGGCCGTCCGTGGGGCGTGACGTCGGCATTCGCGCTGTGGGGCGCCAAGGCGGCATCCGCGATCGGCATCGATACCGCCAGCTGGGCCTACTGGTCGACCAAGGCCAACGCCGCCGCGCTGGCCGCGCCGATCTCGCAGGACGTGACGTCGGTGATGGACATCGGCATCGTGCTCGGCGCGATGCTCGCGGCGGCGCTGGCCGGCCGTTATGCGCCGGTGTGGCGCCTGCCACTGCGTTCGCTGATCGCGGCCGTGGTCGGCGGCCTGCTGCTGGGCTACGGCGCGCGCCTGGCCTACGGCTGCAATATCGGCGCCTACTTCAGCGGCATCCTCTCGGGCAGCCTGCATGGCTGGCTGTGGCTGGTGGTCGCGTTTGTCGGCAATGTGGTGGGCACGCGCCTGCGGCCGCTGTTCGGGCTGGAAGTGGAACGTCTCAAGCCGACCGCCTGCTGAACAAGATGCGCAGCACGTATTTCCGCTCGCTACGTCGCTTAAAATAAGCGCATGAACCAGACGCCGATGGCGCTCTTATGCGACCAAAGTGATATGGCGATAACGGCGACGAACATGGCGATCGACCCAGCGATGATTGATTTCTTTGTCATAGGACGGTAATTGGCGGAACTTTACGGCCGTTCGGACGGACGGCGAACGACAACCTTTCAATCCTGCTCAGACTGATCAGTATCCGCGATCGACACGATCAGGAAGCCGAATGGCACCGTCCTGACAATAACCGTAAGAGGCTGTCCGCGACGCATTGCCGAGCGCGGATACAGGTAGTCGAGACATGTCTCTTTTTCCACGGAGAGGAGCCGCAGCGTTGCAAACTGGTCGCAGCCTTTCCTCGAACTGTATGGCTGCACCTCGATCGCCGTTGCCGGCACCTGCTGTGTGGCACCGTCCAGCCAGGCCACGCCCGCGAACAGCCAACCTAGCGGCGCAGTGAGTGGGAAGACAACCACGACGATCGCCGTCAACGGTAGCAAGATCCCTTTCCGAATCCAGGCCGTCGGGTGTCTTTTGCTTAGCTCGTCATCAAAAAGCGACTGTCCCAGGCGATAGCAGACGATAGGCGCGAGCAACACTGTCAACAACATGACGATATTGCGATAGGGCTCGGCATAATGGAAGACGAACAGTTCACCGAAGTGCATCAGCAGGAAAAAGCCAGCTCCGATAACAACCAGGGCACACATCACCCAGGCAGTTTGATGCGCCGGCCAAGGGCGCCTGCCGTGTGCCTCATATGATGTGTGCGTCGCGTGGCGCGCTCGCTCTGCGGGTCGTTTTTGGAAGTCTCGGTATTCTGTCATTTGCTTTCAACTAGCGACCAAATAGAGGCAGTTCTCCATGTCACGAAAAATGTACCGGTGTTCGACATATCACCGGAAAGTACTCCGAGTTTCTAGTCGACGTAATTGACGCTGCCGCTGCCCGCCCGGCTGGTACTGCGCTCGCCCGGATTGCCATGCACCTCGACGTCGCCGCTGCCGCTGAGCGACACGCGCACCTTTTCGCGCGCCTGCACCGCGCTGTCGCCCGAGCCGGTCTGGCTGATCGTCACCTCAGTAGCGCGCAGGTGTTCGGCATCGAGCTGGCCGGAGCCGGTCGTGCTGGCGTCCAGTTCACGGGCGGTGCCGACGACGGTGATCCGCCCCGACCCCATCAGGCGGGTCTCGACGCGGTCGATCGCGGCGCCGCCATTGACATCCAGGTCGCCACTGCCGGCAAGTCCGACCTTGGCATTGCGAAAGCGCCCATTGAAACGTACGCTGCCCGAACCATTCAATTGCACTTCGACGTCGTCGCCCGAGAAGCCGTTGATGGTGCTGTCGCCGCTGCCGTCGATGGTCACCGCCGTCAGGTTCGGCAGCACCAGTTCGACCACCAGCGGTTCGCGGTGGCGCAGCACCATGCCGCGGATGCCGATATGCAGCACCTTGTCGTCGGCGACGACGTCGACATTGCCGAGCATGCGCTGTTCGCCGCTGACCCGCAGCGATGGGGTGGCGCCGTAGCGCAGCTGCAGGTCGATCGGGCCGTCGACTTCGACCGCCTCGATGCCCGGCGGCACGGTGAGGGTCTCTTGCGCCACTTCGCGCCGTTCGGCGGCGGTCGTGGTGCCGGTGGCGCGCAGCATGCTGTAGCTGAGCGCGACCAGCACGGCGGCCAGCAGCAGCAGGGCGATTCCGACTCGGATCAGGGCGCGCATCCTGTTATCCCTTCATCAGCGACATATTCATGTTCACGTAGCGGCGGATGCCGAGCATGGTGTAGCGGGTCAGCACGAGCGCCAGCAGGAACAGGGCAATGCCGCCCAGGATCAGCGCGCAGCCAAAACCCACCTGCGTGGCGCGCGAACCGGGATCGAGGTCGGTCGTGATCTGGATCTTGCGCTCGGCCACCGCCTCGGCGCCACGCAGCACGCGCGAACGGCCGTCGTAGCGCTCTTCGCCATTGCCTGCGTCGGCGCCGGGCGCCGGTTCGTCATCGATATGGATGCCGTTCGAGCCGATCGAGATCCGGGTCTGCGATTCGACCGGTTCGCCGTCGTCGGTGATCACGATATTGTTCAGCGGTGAAGTCAGCACCAGTTCGTTCGAGCCGGCCAGCCCGCTGGAAGTGACCGCGATGCCGGACACATACACGCCGAACGCCGACAGGTAGACCGACATCAGCAGCGACGCAAACACCGCCGCCGGGATCAGCATGAATAAATTGAAGAACAGCAGGCCGATGCCGGTCAGGAGCCCGCGCCCGACATGGGTCGGCGGTTTCCTGTCTTTCAGGTCGGCCAGGTGCGCGCTGGTGCGCAGGGTGAGCGCAACCTGGCGCGGGTCGCCCAGCTCGTCGGCGACGTCCTGTTCGCGCCGGCCGCCGGCGCTGCCGTCGACGAAGCGCTGCTCGTACCAGGCCAGGGTCCTGGCCTGGGTTTCCGGCGGCAGGCCCATCAGGGCCCGCTTGAGCGCGTCGAGGTATTCCAGTTTGCCCATGGGGATGCAGCCCGTCTCAGTGATGGCCA
>Ga0265798_10009916_pt1 | contig 11818 bp, 9 predicted proteins | sample P3T30metagenome_FD_192430 | JGI IMG/M metagenome (GOLD analysis project Ga0265798, IMG submission 192430) | Plant litter microbial communities from East Loma Ridge, Irvine, California - P3 T30 | ecosystem: Environmental > Terrestrial > Plant litter > Unclassified | place: USA: California... | reverse complement strand
GGGTAGCCAGCGCTGCATACGCGTCGGCCGAGCGCTGCTCCCGGATCCGAACGTTCTCGAGCGTCGCTGACGTTGCTGCCGCTTGCGCTATTTCCGCATTCTCTCGGTTCGTCTTGAACGCCATCTTATGATTCCCTTCAGCGCAACATTTAGGAAGCGGCCGAAGTTATTGCCATAGTGGGGCAGGGGACCCACGGCCTACATTCAGGCGCGGCGCGTCGGGAATACCGGCCCCCGAACCGTCATTCGTTCAGCCGCGTAGGGTTGCTGCAGGGCCACAACGTCGTCATAGCTGCCGCGCAACCAACGATCGTGGTCTTCCGCCTTAAGGACGGTGATCATCGCTTTCGGATGGATCGGCGCAATCAATTCGTTTGGGTTACACGTTACCATCGTGAACCCGTTACCCTTTGCCGTTGGCTGCCAAAAGCCGGCGACGGCAAACAGTGGTTGGTCGGTCACCTGGAACCACATCTCCCCCTTAAGCGGCTTCTTGCCGTCGCCAAGATCGTGGGCCTCGGGCGTCCATTCGCAGAACTCGCTCAGTGGCACCAAACAGCGGTTTTCCGGCTTGGCAGCCAGGGCGCGCCATTGCGGTAGCGCGAGGTTGCGCACGTTGGTCATCGGCCACGCTGCACCGCCGCCAAGAACGTCCCAACTCATCACATCCAGGTATCGACCGCGATCTGTCTCGCGGATTACGTACGCACGGCTGCGCGGCATGAGTTCACTGGGGTTGAAGCGATTGTCCATCGGGCGATCGACGGAAAACATAGTCCCAAAGTGCGTGTGAAGCGCTTCGGGCTCATAGCTGTTGCGGGCACGGTTACACATCACGGTAGCCTGGAGTAGTTAGGGGATGGTGTCGATACGACGTGAGCGCGACCTGGGCAGCTGGATCATGTCACTGCGGACTATCTCCACACCAACGAGGGCAGCGCACCGGTGTGATTGCCCGCGGAAATCACCAAGATGCTCTACCCGTTGCAATCCAGTATGTTAGGCGTCGCCGCGGCTTACAGCGGACGCTGCTGTAGTGGTCAGTCTCCCCCTAAATCTCGCGTTGGCACGCGAATTGCTCAGCGCATAGCTCGAAGGTCGCTCCCGCGTAACGGGTGATGGATACCATCTCTCTGGGCTGGCGGCATTCTTGTACTGTTGCGGAGATATATGGAAGACAATCAAACAGGCTGGGGCGTGGTACGAGTATCACCTTGGCACCTTTTAGGTATCTATAAGACTTCCGCCGAAGCTCAAGTCCGCTGCCTCGAGGCCGGAAGGGGATACGAAGTACATTTCGGCGAAGGCAACGTAGCCCGGAACCAATTTACCTGGTTGAATTCCATGAAAGGGTAAACGGTTGCGAGCCGCGGCGGAAGAAGCCAACCGCCAATTTAGTAGCTCGGTTGTCAGAATGTCATGCGTTCAGTACGCGTTCTGCCTCGCGCGCAAACCTCCCGAGTTCCGCTACGTTTGGCGCTACAGCTCTGGGTGCTAGATCGACGACACATAGCGCCCCCAGAGCGTAGCCTGACCGGTTCACAAGAGGGATCCCGGCATAGAAACGAACGTAGGGTGACCCTGCGATCATCGGTAAGGATGCCCAACGCTCATCTTGCGTCGTATCGAATATAATAAGGGGTTCTCCAGGGCGGAGAATGGCTTGCGCACAAATCGATGCCGAGCGAAGAGTTTCCGTAGCGTCTATGCCGACGCGAGCGGCGATCCACTGACGATCTCGATCGATTATCGATATTGCTCCGATAGGCGCATCAGCAAACGTCGTGGCGCGCTCTACAATGGCTTGTAATGTGCTTTCGCGCTCGGCGGTCGTACGTCGGACAGCATCCACAGCCCGCTGCCGACGACCTTCAAATTCCGCATCAAGCGCGGGAAAGTTCGCATGCTCGAACATGGTCATGATCGCCGGATGCTTAGTTTTCGTACCCTCACGCTGGCACCTCGTTCGACACGTTAGCCCTAACAGCCTCTTAGCACTTGATTATGTTGCGTACGAACCGAAACGACAAATAGATGCACCGGTCGACGAGGGCTTTGCATCAGGTGCTCGTCCTTTCAGAACCGCGCCACCCGCGCGAAAACGGGACCTGATATTAGACAGACTGGGCTTCGCTTTCTAACCGGAAACTAGCTCCGGACGATGAGCTCCTTGACCAACTTGCCCGTGCGTGCCGCTGATGTGCCGATGGAGTACGTCGTGTCCACTTCCTCGACGTCGAAGCGTCCGAATACCTGCCGGGCACCGTCAGTGGCGTTGATCGTCAGAATGAAGCCCCCGGCGATTCCTGCCAACTGCTCAGCCAGGCGTTCGAAGTCTGTACGCTCGAACACCCCCGGACCATAGTCGCCCTCGCAGCCCCAGTAGGGTGGGTCGAGGAAGAACAGCGTCCCGGGCCCGTCGTATCGCCGGATCAGGTCGGCATAGGGTAGGCGCTCGATCACGACGCCCGTGAGGCGCTGGTGGAGCTCGTCGAGCATGGGCGCGAGCTTGGTAACGTCGAAGCGCGCCGGCGTTCGCCGATCGACGCCGAAGTTGCGTCCGTCGACCTTGCCGCCGAACGAGAGCCGCTGGAGGTAGAGGAAGCGCGCCGCCCGCTCGAGGTCGGTCAGCGTTTCCGGCGCGGCCGCGCGCAGTCGATCGAACTCCGCCCGGCTGGTGATCTGCCATTTCAGCACGTCCATGAACTGGGGGTAGTGCCGCTGCAGGATCCGGAAGAGGGTGGTGACGTCCGCCGAGATATCGTTGATCACCTCGGCGCGGGGCTGGCGCGTTCGCTTAAGGAACACTCCTCCCATGCCGACGAACGGCTCAACATAGGTGTCGTGCGGTGTCGCATCGATCAGGGCGCACAGACGCCGCGATAGGTTGCGTTTGCCGCCGATGTACGGGGCAGGCGGAGATACAGGGCGAACCGCTTTTGACGGCAATTCGGCAGCTAGCGTGGTTGAACGTTCTTCGCGCATCCGCAAGCGTGGAGCACAAAGGCGATCTTGTAGGAAAGCGTTTTCGCTGACAGACTCGTCATCCAAACCTATCACGCAGAGCAGGAGCCGCTGGTCTCGCGACAAGCGGCTCCCGGCCTAACTTCGTCGCTGTATCAGGCGAAGTGGACGCTTGTCTTAACGGACGGTCGGCGACGTACGGCGAAACCGATACCGCCGAAGCCTACGAGCATCATCGCCCATGTGGAGGACTCCGGAACGGCAGAGGTGGTTACCTCGTCGAGACGGACGGCGAAGCCGGCAGGGCAGCCCGCAGTGCAATCGCCGGCGATCGAAATTGAATACGTGCCAGCGAGCAGGGAAACCGCGATCTTGCTGTACCCAGCATTCGTCCAAGCGGTCCCGTAGTAGCCGTCCGCCTGAACATCCATCGCGGAACCAGCGTAGAATGTGGTTGATCCGGTAGCGCCCCCGCTAAGCGTGTAAACATCGCCGGTCAGGAAGGCATCGGTGACACTGAAGAGGCCGTTACCTGTGAGCGTGAAATCCCACGTTGATCTATTGGACGGGACACCAGGCGAAGTTGCCGTGTCGTCCTGCCAGCCAGACCCTGCCAGCAGTGTGGTAGCGGAAGCCGGAACAACCGCGAACGCGGTAGCGAAAGCTGCAATAGTTGCCAGTACACGCATCATTGTTTTATCTCCAAGTTGTTCTGCGACATATGCAAACAATGGGCCAAAACCGAAAGCCTCTATAGAACAATGCGTTATCTCCCGATCAGATGATTTTGTGCCCGTCGATCGTAAGAGTTGCTTACACTACGTCCCGCTAAGCCCTTTTTGAATCCGCGCATTGGGCACTTGGAGGGAATCTACTTTAGCATCAGTCGACCTTGGCCAGTCGGCTGCGGTAGTGAGACAAGGCGCCCCCGCTGCCCGCGCTTGGCTCAACCTGCGCGGTAGCGGACGTGTTCTTGATTTCGTAGGTGGCCTGCGGATGGCAAACCGTGGATGCCCGGATGAAGCCTATCGCCGTCGCCACGCCCGACCAAGTGCGCGAAACGCTGCGATTGCTCGCGCGCGAGCACGGCATCAAGTTCAGCGCGCTATCTCGCCTGCTAGGTCTGGACGGGGGCTACCTGACTGGTTTCGTCTGGGGCAGGGGCCCCGAACGGTTACGGACGGTCGAAGGCCAGATGCTGGCGCAATTCTTTCGGGTCGATCCCCGCCTGTTCGGCGAGCTCGAGGACTGGGAACCCTGATGCAGTGGTTCCGCATTCTGTTTGATCTGTGACGCCCTGAATCACATTGCCGTCAAACGACATAGGTGTAAGCTGCCGATAACCGGGAAGGTCCCCCAAAGACCAACCTAGCCAGGGCTGCAGTTAAGGTCACCTCCGAGCTGCAGCCCGACATCAGCAGCTAGTGGTCAATCAACGTTTGCCTTGCGGCAACGGCGGATTCTCGGACCGCAGACTGCCGCGTTATGCCGGATTCGCTTTACGGCGTTCGCTCCTCGAAATCGTTCATACAGCTATCCCACAGCTTGTCAGCGAGGTGCTCGATCACTGCGTTAGTTTTTAACTGGAGCGATCAATTCGGGCCCAGCCCGACGACAGGGCAGGGGACCATCGAGCCGAACCCCAAGCTGATGGCGGACGAGCAACCGCCCCCGTGTCCAAGAGCGCGTGCGATGCTCGAGATGCTGTGTCATAGGGGGACCCGCGCACAACTAAGACGAGGCTTTTCAAGATGCAGGCGACCGATCCACTGCCCGTCGACGGAGAGGCAATGATCGTGCCGTTGGGCGCACCGATGCAGCCTAGTTACGCGCTGTTCGTGGGGGGGCTCCAAGAGGCCCGTGCGAAAGTGGCCGCGATGTCGCCCGACCAAGCTGCAGAAATCGCTATATGGACGCCGGGGCATATTTTCACCGCTGAGCAGCGGCTTGCGGAGCCGGCCGGCCATGAGCACGATCCACTTCCCGGATCAGCGTAGGCGTGCATCTGCCCGACCTGCCTGAATCAAACGACGATCACGCGGTCCAGGCAATCGTGGGTGAGATCGAGAAGTGCGGGCCCGACATCTGACGCCATCCGGCAACACCACGCCGTTGACGATGCACCTGCTTGATTGCAGCAATGCGAGATAAGGTCGAGCGCGTATAGCTCTGAGCAACCGACCCGCTTCCCCCCGGCGTGCGGGTTGGCTAGGGCCGCAGCTTCTTGAACAGGCTGCGGCCCGCCTCCACGAGCTATCGCTCGATCAGCGCCTGCCTGGCAGCCACTGCCATTTCGCGGAACGCGGACTGCCATGTTCCGCCCGCCTTGCTCCACGGCGTTCGCTCCTCAAAACAGTTGATGCGGCTAAGCCACATCTTCTCGGCGAGGCGCTCGATCGCCGCATCGTAGTCGTTGCTGGTGCACAGTCGGCATCACGGTATAGCGAATCTCTTGCGTTGTCGTTCCTGTTACGTTCCATAGGAGGATGGACCGCCGGCAGCGAATCACGATCGGACTTGCCGTGCAGGTCCTGCGCACCGCGGTTGAAGCGAGCGGCAAGGCGAAGGTCGACACCGTGGCCGTCCGCCTCGCGCTACGGGTGCTACTGCCGCATTGCCCCGAACGCTGGCCTCTGGTGAACCTGTGGGAAGCAGCGGGATATGACGAGCCGATCTTCCGGGCACAGAACGTCAGCGCGGCGTTCAATGCGATCGTGCTGCAGCTGGGGAAGTCGGCGGGATGGCGGACCTAGAAATGCCCCCTTAGCAGAACCGGTCGTCGTAGCATTGCGAGCATACACTCTCGGGCGAAGATCGGTGGCATAGGTTGCACGTACCGTCGGTTCGTGGAGGGCGAGACGGCGGGCTGCGCATCGCTGAAAGTAGTCGACGCAGTCCAGCCCATGTCGTCAAAGTACGGCCTGTCAGGGGTTTTGTATCGATTTTCATTGCGGGCCAAACGCAATCGGGTTTGCCCGCGTTTCACAGCGGGGTGGCAATCCGTCGCGGACCTCTGTGCATTTGACGCATAACCTCGTGGAGTGTTGTCGCCTGCAACCCTAGAGGCCAACCAATCTTGCGAAGGTACATCTTGTGCTCGGTGTCTTCCGCCACATCGCCCGGCGCGTTGGTCGCTGGCGGGATCCCGGAACTCTGCCAATCAGTATAGCCACGTCGGTCGATCGCAGGACGTAACCGCGGCGTTCAACGCGATCGTGCTGCGACTGGGGAAGTCGAGGGCGGGGCGCGAACCGACGTAACTCGCTGACCTGGTTAACAGAATCTTTACCGTTCGCGATTCGGCCTCTCGACTCGTGATGCGCTCCCGCGCAGCCTCTCGCGTGAAGACAGGGAGAAGAATATGCGTATCGGTTTGCCTGCGGCTCTAGCCGCGGTCGCATTGTCATGTGGGCTATCGGTGCCTGCGAACGCGACCACATTCACTTTCGATATTGACCACCCCGTGGTCCTGACGGCGGAAACAGATTATGTCGCCTATACCTACATGAGCAAACTGCTCGGACCGAGCGGCACTAATGCCGATTTCGACATTCGGGTGTTCTATTTTGACACCGACGCGAACGAGTTCGTACAAGCGCCACCAGGGGGAGGGAATGCGATCACCTCGTTCCGCGAGCAGGGCGGCGATACGCGAGTCATGACCGAGTACGACCGTCCGGCAAAGTTTCGTTTCACGTTCAGCACGGCTTCCCAAGACAAAATCCTGATCTCGGATTTCAATGGTTTGCGCTACGCTGCACATGGAACTGCGCCCGAGGTCGCTTTCAGCATCCTGCCCGAGCCAAGTACGTGGCTGTTCATGCTCTCCGGATTCGGCATGATCGGTTACGCGATGCGCCGTCGGCCGATCGTCAAGACCACTGTCGCCTACAGCTGAACTGGTGGTCAGGCGCGGAATCTATCATCCGCCGCGCCTGACCAGATTGTTGTTACGAACCAGCGGCGAGCGAAACCACCTCTGTGCGGCGACCGAAAGCGTCGGTCAGGAACTGTTTGAGGTGAACCGAACCGGACGGGTTTGAGCCCGTCGCGTAGGTCGCACCACCATCCTGCAGCTTTGTGGCTCCGCTGCCAGCCCCGTTATACCAACCGTGCCCCGTGGTAACGTGACGATACGGCGTCAACAGGTTGGCCGTGAGGGTCTGGTTTGCCGCGAACGTGCCCGCGATCGTCGGCACAGCCTTGGTCGGCGTGGCCCACTGCTCGATGAAATACCCGTAGTATTTGCCGGTTTGGGCATCGCGCACGCCCGCGAAGCGCTGGTTAATGTCGTCGCTCGCTTCGAGGTCGCGCATCATCATATAGCTGTGGTTTGCGTTCGGGTACGGGTCGCCGCCTGAACCAGCGTATTCGGTGAAGTAGCTCTTGTCGGAGTTCAGCACCCGGCGCATGCGTTCCGAAGCGTGGAAATTGGCTGCCTCGCGTTTAATCGGGCTGTGGTAGTAGTCGATCAGGAACTGCACGAGAAGCGCCCTGTGCGCATCGCTCTCCGCAGTCGTCCCGTTGAACGGCTTCTTGGGCTGAACTTCATCGTAGAACATCGTGTCGAATCCGGTCGTGCCGCCCTCGTAGGCCATCCAAAGCGGAGCGACGCCCTTGTCGTTCGTGAAGGTGGCCAGCTTGTCGGCAAAACGAACCGCGTTATCGATAGTGAACGTCTGCCCGTACATCGCGATATCACGCACGTTTTCGGGAGTCGCTACCGCGATATTGCCCGCTGCAAGATCTGCCGCGATCGTAGATGACGTGTGGTTCTTGAGAACGACATAAACCTTGTTGGTCGCTGCGTCGGTGAAATAGTCCACCGTTGCGTTAGACAGGCCAGTATAGACGACCTGGGTGTAAGCGGTTCCCGTCGCCCACTGCCCGCGGTTGCCCTTTTCGCCGAGCGGGCTGTAATCGTAATCAGCCGTCATGTACCCGTCGGTGTATGCCGCGCCTCCGAGCTCGTCGAAATGCCGATTGAAGTTCGTGACGTTTGGCCCGCCTTGGTGGAAAACGCCGTTCGTTGCACGCACAAGCTGATCACCGAGGATAGCCTTCGCAATGCCGAACGTTACAAGCTGGCGATGCGCAAGCCCGTACATGAAGGCGTGGCTGACATAGCCCTTCTCGCTGTTGTCTACAGGCGCGCGAAGATCGGTCCCGACGTTGCTGGGGCCGAACGACTGCGTAGAAATGCCGATCGCGGCGAGCTGCAGGTTGCCGTCGCCGTACAACGGGGCAATGTTCCAAGGCTCGTTCGAAATTTCAAATATCAGTTTGCTGTTCGGATTCGCGTTCGCTTTGAAATAGCGACAAGCGCCGTCAACGTAATCATCCGACACGCCAGCCTGGGCGACCCAATGGAAGTGGCACGGATCGCCACCGCGCGCAGCGGTGAGCTTGTTCATCAGGCGCACCTTCATCTCAAAAGATTGCGCGTCTGCATTGAGCGGCATTGTACCGCCCGCCACCCGAACCGGAGCAACAGCGGTCAACGCTTCTGTGCCAGTCAGACCCGATGCAAAGCCGATGCTCTGGAAACAAGCGGCCCATATGTCGATCGACGTGTTGTAATTCTGGATGAAATTGCGAACATCGGCCCACGTCGTCGCGGTCGATGGCGGGGTTACGGTAATCGTGAAATCGCCGTTGGCATTAGGCCCGCTGAGGTCGTGCGACCCCGCGCCGGAGGGGGCGTTGATGCCAATCAGTATCTTGTTTGCATACGCCATGATGGGCGGCTTCGGCATACCGAACGTCGCGCCCATCCGCTCCATTAGCCGAACCTTCGTACGTAGAGAGGCGTAATTAGGGGCAACAGCAGTAGCAGCTGCTGTGAAGACCAACCCCCCGACAGTTGCCGCGGCGTTCTTGTACGAACGGCTAGGATAGAGATTGTCGCTCGGCGTGCGGTCAGCCCAGCCATGTGAGCCGTGCGAGCCGGCACCGTTCGCCGTGCTCATCTGAAGATCGCGAATGACCGAAAAATATTTCCAGATGGCCACGTACGGCGGGTAGAATTCTTCGGTCGTTGTGAAATTGCCTTGTAGGTCCCCCTCGGCGCAGACCGGCTGAATGCACGTTCCGTTTCCCGAATCGCTCTGAAACTGAACCTGGAAGCCCCACAGAACGCCTTCGTCTGCGGGAGGCGTGTACGTGAACACGGCCTTCTTTTGACCCGCCAGAGTTTGCAAGTTTGTGATCGTGCCAGCGGGGTCGCCGCGCTCTGAGTAAGCCTCAACATTGATTAGACGCGTGTCGCCAGCCGACTTGCTCCAGTCGATCACCATGTTGCCGCCAGCCTTCGACGGTCGGCCGCAAATCTTACGATACGCTACGCCTGCGCGCATCTTGTATAGATTGCCGCTTTTGTCGAGATCCTGCAAAGCGTTGAAAATGTCCCAATTGGGCTGCGCTCCCCATGCGCTCTGCGTGAACATGTTGGTGAATACGCGCAGGCCGCCGTAATAGTCGGGGGCGACCAGGTTGTTGCCGATCCGCGCCGCGCCATAGACGCCGGCGCCACTGCTGGTTCCGAGCAGGCTCGTACGCCCCTTAAGCTTGACGATCGCAGCCGAGAAGGTGTCGCCCGTAGGCGTGTTCGCGCCCGAGCCAAAATCGATATCAGGCATGCACTGTTCTCCAAAAAAGGGGTTTTATTTACAAGGTTGATGCGGAGGCCCTCGGGCCTCGAACGCAACTTGCCCTCGCTCTCGATCGTGGTACCACCAGTGTTAACTATAAGATTTGGGGGGTAAAACGATGACTGGGGCAATCTATTATCCAAGACGATTAGACGGAATATACCTGCTCTTCTGCGCGCCACTAATCCTGGCGCTTATTTACGTCCTGCCTCCGTTCCAGGCGCCTGATGAGGCGGCTCACTTCTATCGGGCAATCCAGCTTTCGCACGGAGAGGCTGCGCCGGTGGTCGCTCCGAAAACCTACCGCACTGGCGCGGGTGGATCAGTCGACACGTCCGCATATCGGTTGGTCGATGACTATTGCGGAATACCAAACTGGAGCTGCAAACAGCAGCAAAGGCCCGTCGTCCAAGACATCCTGAGCCCGGCCCCTCGGGAGGCTGGTGGGGGGCAGCTCCGAGTTGTGCCTTTCAGCAACACGGTCGTTTATTTGCCGGTTGCTCACTTCGCTCCCGCTGGAGCTATCTTTCTAGCCCGTGCGGTTGGGCTTTCGCCCTTGGGCTGGCTGTATGCTGGCCGTTTGGCCAACGCCCTCATTGCAATCGCAACGGCATGGTGTTCGCTAGCTCTACTTCGGGGTAAGCCAGCGGCAGTTTTGATATTTTCCGTCGGGTGTTTGCCCATGGTTGCATCGATAGCTTCAACCCTCTGCGCGGACTCGAGCGTAATTGGGTTCAGTATGCTCCTGTTTGCGATCTGTTTCCGGATCGTGGAAGGTCAGGATCTTGGCTGGGGATTAATTTTGGCGCTGGTTGCGGCCGTCTTCTACGCCTGCGCGGCCAAGTTGGCGTACCTTCCACTTTCGCTGATCCCGTTGGCATGCGCGATCGGAGCAAACCGATCCAAACCCTTGATCTTGGGTACGGCCATTCTGGCAATATGTGCCATCGGCGTTACAGGGTTGTGGTACCTCGTAATCAGAGACTACGTCTACCCTATATCTCAGAACCCTCGTGTCGACCCAGCAGCACAGATGGCTTACGTACGAAGCCATCCGGTTTTGTTCGTGATTACCCTAATAAAGTCGATGATTCTCCAGTTGCCATACGTTTGGGTTACGATGATCGGACGCAAACTTTCCGACCTTAAGGTTTTGCTTCCCTGGGCTTTTGTTGTTTGGTCGTCTGTCGTATTACTCACAGGTGCGGCTGTTTCAGGGCGGCCCAACACCAAAACACTTTTGCGCGTGTCGATCTTTTTCATTCTTGCGGCCTCCGCAGCAGCCACATTTGCGTTTCTGTACCTTCAGAATAGCGCGGTCGGCGTCCCGTGGGTTGAAGGATATCAAGGCAGATACCTCATCCCGCTTCTACCTTTCGCGGCCTTCCTAATGCCGCCGATAGAACGTTTGCAAACGGCTACCGCAAACTGGTTTGCGCAGGTTGCAGGATTTTCAGGAGCCTTCGCGATCGTTCTGCTTGTCGTATTCCTCGGCATACGAAGCTGGTCTTATTCACCTACGTGACCAGGGGCGTAAGCCGCATTAGATGAGGGGACACCCCAGGCGGTATCCCCTCATCTGGACGTTAGGCGGTCTTGTGGTTCGCCCATGCCGCATCGAATGCGATTGTCCCGTTGAGGGTGCCATACGTCCCAATCTGGACGACCTGCACCTTCGTGGGCTGGGTCGAAATGGTCCCTTGGATCGAGTACCGCGCCCACGTGTTGGTCAGCGTGATCGGCTTGACGATCTGGCTGGTGTTGTGTTCGCCATCCGATAGCACGATCTGGATAGCTTCGCCGCCAGCCTTGCCCTTGAGCCACACGCTATACTCGACCGGCACCGCGCCAATCGCCGCCGCGGTGGCGCACTCAACCGACGAGTAACCACCGCTCGCACCAGCATTAGTGAACGTAATCGTGCTGGCATCGAGCGTGCTTCCGTTCGGCCCTGCGATGGCATTGTGATTCGTGGTCGCCGAGGTGTTCGGAGCGAACGTCCACGCCGTGTTCGACCAACCGACTGTCGACTTCGTGCCCGCGGCAGTAGCATTCGCCCCGCCGACGTCATCCGAAAGCAAGTTGCCCGGTCCGGGCTTGGTAAGCGTGCCCGGGGTGCCGGAAGCCTCTGCGCTCTTTGTGCCTTCGCCGAGACCGTTCACCGCAGCGGCAGTGTAGAAATACTGAGTGCCGTTGCTGATCGA
>Ga0265798_10009915_pt1 | contig 11818 bp, 9 predicted proteins | sample P3T30metagenome_FD_192430 | JGI IMG/M metagenome (GOLD analysis project Ga0265798, IMG submission 192430) | Plant litter microbial communities from East Loma Ridge, Irvine, California - P3 T30 | ecosystem: Environmental > Terrestrial > Plant litter > Unclassified | place: USA: California... | reverse complement strand
CCTTCTCAACCGCATCTGATAACCAGCCATCGGTAGAGATTCACATTTTGCAAGGCGAGCGTCCTATGGCTGCTCAAAACCGCACTTTGGGTCGTTTCCACTTAGATAGCATTCCACCTGCGCCACGTGGTGTACCACAGGTAGAAGTTACCTTTGATATTGATGCCAACGGTATCTTGCATGTATCAGCTAAAGATAAAGCTACCGGTAAAGAGCAAAAAATTCGTATCGAGGCTTCTTCAGGTTTAACTGATGCTGAGATCAAGAGGATGAAAGAAGAAGCAGAAGCTAACGCTGATGCCGACCAAAAAGCAAAAGAAGAAATTGAGAAACTGAACGGTGCTGATGCCCTGATCTTCTCAACTGAAAAACAATTGAAAGAGTACGGCGACAAGGTACCTGCTGATAAAAAAGCACCTATCGAATCGGCTTTAGAGAAATTGAAAGCTGCTTATGCTTCTAAAGACTTAACCAGCATTGACTCTGCACAAGAAGAGTTAAATACTGCATGGGCTGCTGCTTCAGAAGACATGTACAAAGCATCTGCCGATGGCCAACCTGGTGCACAACCAGGCCCTGATGCCGGTGCTAATGCACAACAAGGTGGCGATACCGTTACTGATGTTGATTTTGAAGAAGTGAAGTAAGCTTATCAAATAAAATATAAAAGCTCCTGCCAGTAATGTCGGGAGCTTTTTTGTTATAAATAACGCATTGATGAGTTAAGTATCAATAGGAATGGCTTAGTGGTCACACCGGCAATCGAGTAATTTTTGCAAATTGAGATATTGATATAGTCAATTAACCTACTAATAAAAAATTTCTATCTGAATCTTTAATTTCTCCTTTAAGGAGCATCTTAATAAGATAAAATGCATGTAAGTAATTTTTAATTGGTAATTCATCCCCATATCCTGCTTCAAAAATATCAGGATAATCTTCTATTTTACTTTTGCCTTTTTCTATTGAATAATTTTTGGCTTTAGTAAGAAGGCCATTGATGCGTACAGCAGTTAGTAAATTTTTATCATCTAAAATTTTTTCAATAATACTTTCTGTAGATTTTATCAATCTCTGCAAAGTATTTCCGGAGATTAGCGCTTTATCAAAGTTTATGCACAGCATATCTCCTGTTATGACTCTAAGCAAAGAGTTCTCAACAATTAAGTCTTTAAATTCATTTAATTCTTCATCTGTTTCACCATACTCTGCTTGAAGGTCTTCAAACAGTAGGAGTTCAAAAGGCATTAAAAATCCATCCCTTAACCAAAGGTCATAATCTTTAAATTTGTAGAAGCTTTCAGTTGGCATAGTCAACGGTCAATTAACGTGCAATATATCAAAAGTATTATAGTTGCATCTCTTACATCAACTAAACGTTTTACAGAGAATTTGGAGTAGACGTGCGTTGCCGGGTGTTAGACAAACACAGCACAACAATAATAGTGGCGGTCTTCAGCTGACTTTGTTAACCATATATGCCGTCGTTTTAAATACACTCAAGTGTTTCTTTATCGGTGTAATTTTATTTACAATAAAAGATAATTTATTTACACTAATTTACTTTGATGGAAATTTTAAAAAAATGCTCAAAATTAAAATGAGGTATTTCGGGTTATTTTAAAATAAAGTTTGTTTTTTTTGTAATATTTTTAAAGATTTGATACGGAAAGTTTTATATTAGCCCTTAAATATTACAAAAAGTAAATTTTAACAGGAGCTTTCCCTTAATTGATAAACAACCTACAAAAATGGCAGCAAAATTAGAGTACATCTGGTTGGATGGTTACAAACCAACCCAAAGTCTACGTAGTAAAACCAAAATCGAGAAAGATTTTTCAGGAAAATTGGAAGATTGTCCAAACTGGAGCTTTGATGGTTCTTCAACCGAGCAAGCACCAGGTGGTTCTTCAGATTGTATCTTAAAACCAGTATTTATTTGCTCTGATCCGCAAAGAAAAGAAGGTTATTTAGTAATGTGCGAAGTTTTAAATTCAGCCGGTGAGGCGCATGAATCAAACGGTCGTGCGTTGATTGAAGATGATGATAATGACTTTTGGTTTGGCTTTGAGCAGGAGTACTTTTTATGGGATCCTGAGACTAACAAACCATTAGGTTTCCCTTCTGGTGGTTACCCGGGTCCGCAAGGCCCTTACTACTGTTCAGTAGGTGCTAACAACGCTTTTGGCCGCGAGATTGTTGAAGAACATTTAGATGTATGTTTAGAAGCTGGTTTAAACGTAGAAGGTATTAACGCCGAAGTTGCTGCCGGACAATGGGAATTCCAGATTTTTGCCAAAGGTGCTAAAGAAGCTGGTGACCAAATTTGGGTTGCCCGTTATTTGTTAGAAAGAATTGGCGAAACTTACGGCGTATCAATTAACTGGCATTGCAAACCATTAGGTACTTTAGACTGGAATGGTTCTGGTATGCACGCTAACTTCTCTAACACGGTATTGCGTACTGCTGCAAGCGAAGAAACTTACAAGAAAATATTAGAGGCTTTCCGCCCGGTAGTGAAAGAGCATATTGATGTTTACGGTGCTGATAACGAATTGCGTTTAACCGGTAAGCACGAAACTGCTTCTATCCACGATTATAGCTATGGTGTATCTGACCGTGGTGCATCAATCCGCATCCCGTTGTACACCGTACAAAAAGGCTGGAGCGGTTACCTGGAAGATCGCCGTCCTAACTCGGCGGCCGATCCGTACAAAGTAGCTGCCCGTATCATTAAAACTGTGAAATCAGCAGTTTTATAAGATAAGCTAACCCCATAAAAAAGTCCCTCTGCAGTAATTGCAGAGGGACTTTTTTGTTTAGGGATATTGTCCACTATTATCTAATTTAAGTATGTTGGCTAAAAACATTCTGTCATGCTGAACTTGTTTAAGCACCCCACCTGCTAAGTACCGGTTGCTTATTAAAATAACACTACCTGTCGGTGGGATGCCGATATGCATCGGCATGACGGTTTATATAAACACGTTACAAAGTGAAATACCACTCTTAAGAGTTCACCCTATACTTTACGTTCTTCAACTTATTTGGCTTTAAGTAAATTACATCATTCTTAAAATCAAGTATAGTATTAAAGCGCTTAAAAAAGTCGTTACCCAAAAAATTTATTTGCGAATCTGCGGTGGTAATAGTACCCGCCAAAAGTGTGGGTATGTTGGTGAAAGTGCTGTTATTGAAAGTAAGCTTTGGTGCCATTACCATTTTAGTTTCATGCTTGTTGCCATTGGCATCGCTGACTGTGAATGAGTTGATGAGTTGCAGGTTAGCAGGGAAGTTTTCCTTTGCTCTCCAGGTGCTATCTAAAATGAGGGCTTGCTCTGAGCCGGTATCCATGGCAAAGTAGCCGGTGTACTTTTTGTTTTGGATATCAAACGTGCCTTTAATGCAAGGCAGCGAACGTATGAAAACAAGGGGAGCTTTAACATACCCTTTGGGTATTTTAATAGGCCTGGAATGCACAATTAGCAAGCTGCGGTCATAATCAACTTCTACCTGTTTGCCTTCAAAAATAGTCCAGCCTATACGGCCATCCATTTCATGAGCAGTTAAGTTAGAAGGAAGTATGGTAGGATTGTTCCAAACGGTGTTGGCAAATTGCAGCTTGTTCACCTTTTTTAACTTATTGTAATTGGCCTTTGCTTTACCTGCTAATACATCGGCTTTGTTGGTAATAAGTTGGGTTCTGTTTAGTAACGCATCACGAGTAACATGAAATCCAAACGAACTTATGTCGAAGTGAAAACTTAACGTATCAGTATCATTAATAATTCCTTTTATTTTGATGGCATTATAGGCCGTTAGTGCAAAGGGTATGGTGTCATGTGTGATAATGCCGGTGGCCTTGCTTTCGGGAGGGATGGCACTTGCTATTTGTGTAAAGCAGGAATCTTTGCTATTTAATAGTACAACGAAATTGAACCGGCTTCCGGGTTTGACTTTTACCCTGATAGAATCTATATCAGTATAAAAAGTTACCCATTTGGTTTTTCGGGTCCTGTCGGCAGTATAAATGTCGGGTTTTATTTCGGGCGAAAGTCCCCAGGAGTTCTTTTCTAAAATGCCACCATCATTGATACTTACGCTTTTAGAAGTTGCCTTAATTACAGGGAGCTTTACTTGTGCAAAAGCAGGTTGAACGCAAAGGTAGAGTACGATGAGATACAGGTATTTCATTGGAATAGATAATTAAAAACGAATACTGCCGCTTGCTTACCGCTAAAATGGCGACAGTAAGATAGTCATTATCTATATCTTATTACCATTTCGTCTTTACTATACTTTACCGGCTCCAGCATCGCAACTTGCTCAAATCCATGCAATACCACTTGCACTTGCGTAAACTTAGAAGTATAACTGCCTTCAGCGTCAGAAAGGATAATAGATTTCTTTAAATGATCGTAAATAATTAAGCGTTTATGGTAAGCGCCCTGCTCATAATCATAGCTGCTGCCATCATCCTCGTAATACAAAAAGCTGTTTGATTCGGGGCCGTTCCATACATGAATTTCCATAATCCCGTTACCAGCCTCTTGGGTGCTTTGGGTTACCTCTTGCATAATAATGACGCCACTCGCTTTAGCAAATACAGGTAAATCATTAAGAGGGGCATCAACTTCGTATTCACGGCCGCCTTCAAACTTTTCATCCGTACTTATACGATACCATTTGCCTTTAGGCAAGTAAACTTTAGCTGTTAATACTTTGCTGACTACAGGCGCCACCAGTAAAGTATCACCAAAAAGGAACTGGTTCTGATAATCTTCCAGGTAAATATTATCGTCGTGGGTATAATCAATAGCCAAAGAGCGGCACACCGGTAAACCCGTTTGGTGAGTTTGATAGAACGTTGCATACAGGTAAGGCAGCAAGCGGTAACGCTGCTCAATCGATTTTTTAATCAACTCCTGGTTTTCGGGGCCATACTGCCATGGTTCCCGGTAATCTGAAAATTGGATGGCATGGTTACGGTACATGGGTGTGTAGGTGCCCAAAGAGTTCCAGCGCACCATTAATTCTGGAGTGGGGTTGCCGCTAAAGCCGCCAATATCAACGCCTACATTGGCCATGCCGCTTAGCCCTAAGCTGTTTACCAAACGCGCACCTAATAATAAGTGTTCATCCGTAGCCGTATTGTCGCCCGTCCATACGGCCGAATAACGCTGCGTGCCAGAGTAAGCGGCACGGGTAAGCACAAAGGGACGTTTATTGCCTAAAAGCTTACGTGTGCCCTCGTAGGTAGCGCGTGCCATTTGCATACCGTAAACGTTGCGTACTTCGGGCATAAATTTATCGCCAAATTTTACGATAGAAGGCATATTTTGGTTCCAAACGGCAGGCTCGTTCATGTCGTTCCAAAAGCCTTCCACGCCAGGCTCGGTAAGGGCTGTGAAAGCGGCACCCCACCACTCGCATACATCTTCCCTGAAAAAATCTGGGAAATGGCAGCGGCCGGGCCAAACCTCGCCAACATAATTTTCGCCGTTGGGGTAGGTGGCAAAGTAACCGCGTTCCACACCCTCGTCATATTGTTGGTAACCTTCCTCTACCTTAATGCCTGGATCCACAATGGTCACCAGTTTAAAGTTCATGGCTTTGAGCTTGTCCAAAAAATGTTTAGGCTCGGCAAAGGTCTCTTTATTCCAAGTAAATATTTTGAAGCCCTCCATGTAATCAATATCGCAATACATGACATCAGCAGGGATGTTTAACTCGCGGAATTTTGAGGCTACATCCAGCACTTCCTGGGCGCTCATGTAGCTCCAGCGGCATTGCTGGTAGCCCAGGCTCCACAGCGGCGGCATTTTCATGCGGCCGGTTAGCCAGGTGTAATCTTCTATAATACCGGCCACGGTCTGGGCACCAAAAAAGTAGTAGTTCAAATCGCCATCATCGGCGCCCAGCGACATAAACTGGTCATCGGTAGAAGCGCCGAAATCAAAATAGCTTTTATGGGTATTATCCAAAAACAAACCATAGGTAAGACCACTGTGAATGCCTATAAAAAAAGGAAAGCTTTCGTAAAGCGGATCGCTTGCCGAAGCGTAGTTGACAGCATCTGTATTCCAGTTTACGTATGAGCTCGACCTGCGATTAAGATTGCCTGTTTTTTCACCCAGACCTATAAATTTTTCTTGGGACTGCAGTTGGCGGTGGTTTATTACTTTACTGTTTTGCCAGGTAACGCCAAAGCGTTCATCATCGCGGCTCAGCAGCTGGCCGTCAGGTGTGTAAAAGGCAAACCGCAAAGGGGTTTTAGTAATGCGTAATGTTAACGCAGCTGTATTGATTATTATTTCATCATCAATTTCTGTGTATTGTATAGGGGAGGAGTCTGGCTCCTGTATAACCGCAAAAGAAGTGTCGGCATTATCAGGCGGCTGTGTTACGTTGATACGGATTACAGCGGGACTATAAACGGTAACATGAGCTTCGGCCTCGGCTGTAACAATAATGAGTTTATTGCTTTGCTGCTGTATGCTTTGGGCGTTACCTAATGTTTTAAACTCCATAATGTAAGTAAGTTGTTAGGGTAAATACAATGCTAAAAGCTTACTCAACAGAATTTATGTGAGCTTAGTTTGAAGTAAATAGTGTAAAAGGCATATAATAATCACATTGATATGCCTATGGTTACCCGAACAGTTCGCTGCTCAGATAACGGTCGCCACGGTCACACGCTATGAAAACGATAATACCCTCTTCCAACTCCTGCGCTAGTTTAATAGCTGCCGAGCAGGCGCCCCCGCTGCTCATGCCTGCAAACAAACCTTCTTCTTTGGCCAGCCGACGGGCCATTTGCGTAGCCTCGGCTTCTGATATATCCATTACGCGGTCTACCCGGCTTGGATCAAATATTTTGGGCAGGTAAGCCTCTGGCCAGCGGCGTATGCCGGGTATGGAGGAGCCCTCTGTGGGCTGGCAACCTACAATTTGTATATCAGCGTTTTTTTCCTTTAAAAATTTAGAACAGCCCATGATAGTACCCGTAGTGCCCATAGAGCTTACAAAGTGTGTAATTTTACCCGCAGTATCTCGCCATAATTCAGGACCGGTAGTTTTGTAGTGGGCCATATAATTATCGCTGTTGGCAAACTGGTTAAGCAGGTAATACCCTTCGGTTGCGCCTTTTTCTTCAGCGTAATCGCGGCAGATCTCAATATTATCTAACAAGGTTACTTTAGCGCCAAAGGCCTGCATGGTGAGTGTACGTTCGCGGGTACTGTTAGATGGCATTACCAGTTCAATATCTAAATTAAACAGGCTTGCAATCATGGCCAGGGCTATGCCGGTGTTGCCGCTGGTGGCTTCTACCAGTTTGGTGCCCGGTTTAATTTCGCCGCGTTCCAGCGCGCTGCGTATCATGTTGAGCGACGCGCGGTCTTTTACGCTGCCGCCGGGGTTGTTTCCTTCCAGCTTGGCAAATAGTTGTACTTTGGGATTGGGATTAAGTTTCTGAAGCTCGGCCATTGGCGTATTGCCAATCAAATCAATAATGCCTGCCATAGTATGTAGATTTTTAGATGTTTTGGGTAATATTTTGTACGGTGATAGCGGGGGTGTGGTAAACGGTTGAGTGCGGGGCAACACTTTGTGTAAGCCATACATTACCGCCAATAACACTATGATGGCCAATTACGGTATCGCCACCTAATATGGTAGCGCCTGAATAAATAACCACACCATCTTCTACCGTTGGGTGGCGTTTGCTGCCTGCCAGATTTTTACGTACGCTTAAGGCGCCTAAAGTTACACCCTGATAAAGTTTTACATAGCGGCCTATAGTGGTCGTTTCGCCAATTACAATGCCGGTACCATGGTCTATATGGAAGTATTCGCCTATAACGGCTGCCGGATGTATATCTATGCCGGTCTCAGAATGGGCATGCTCGGTTAAAATGCGGGGCACCAGCGGCAGCTCAAACGTGTGCAGCAAATGTGCTATTCGGTAAAAGCAAATAGCATAAAACCCGGGATACGTGCGAATAACTTCAAACTCGCTGCTGGCGGCCGGGTCGCCATTGTAAATGGCTTGTATGTCGGTGTTTAAGGTTTCGTAAAGGCCGGGTAGGGCGTCAAAAAATTGGGCAGCCAAATGCTGGCTAAAACTGTATGGGTAATCGGTGCTGGTGCCAATAATTTGCAATAACTCCTCCTGCAGCTTCAGCGCATGTTGCTTAACCTCTTTAACTGTATGAAATAAGTTGCGGGAATGTTGAGGGTATAATAAATTGATAACGCTTGATGCCCATTCTGCTATCACAGCATTAGATGGGATAGCTTTAATGTTATCTGTTTTCCTTAAAAGATGATTGTAAAATTCATCATTCATGAGCTAAAGGGTATTAAAAACTACAACGGGCAGCTTAAACAAGCCCACAGTTTAATGAAGACAGGTACTATGTATTTAATGGGGTAAAGATAGCATTTTATACACTTTACAACACCACGTTCGGCATGTTGGTTTTATTGCCTGTAATCATAATTTACAGTGTAGTGTCAATTGTTATTCTTCTTGTTTTTAGCCTCATCCTCCAATTTCTCCCGGTGTTTCTTTTCTTCTTTCTCCTTTTTCTTTTGCGCTTTTTTCAATTCCTTTTCCTGCTTTTTCTTTTCTTTTTCGGTCAGCGGCTTATTTTCCTCCTTGGGTTCGGCTTTGCCCATGGCGCATTTTTTAATGCCGCTTAGCAAGGTAAGCCACACCGTTTGAAAGAAGGGATAATTTGCCGGACGAACGAACACCACATTAGCAACTCTGGGTAATGCACCGGCTTTATCGGGGTTATTGTTTTTTACGATCAATCCGTTAGCAAATAGGGAGAGTAATGGTTTTTTAGCATATGTTTTGCCACCGCCTTGTCCAAGCATGCTAATTTTAAGATCGTTGTACAAAACGGTAACTTTACCAGCCGATGTTTTTTGCGTGCTGTGAACGCTGAAATCAAGGCCTTTCAACCTTCCAGAATCTATGCGGACCATCCCCAGCGGCATTACCGCCGGGTTGGCGGCCTCCATATTCATCGGGCCCAAATGGCCATGATAGCTGTAACTGTAAGCAGCATCGGTCAGGTTAAAATTAAAAACCAGGCTTAGCTTACCCCGCTGCATAAAATAGGTGCTTAGCTTAGCTGTGCAAATGCTATTATTTTTAAGCAGGTGTTTTTTGTTGGTAATGTTATAAAAGCTTCCGTAAGTGTTTGCAAACCAAACGGCGCCGGTTTTAGCCATTTTTTTATTGTACTCTTTATAGGTTACCTTAATGTTTTTGACTTCTACAGTATCGGCGTTCACACCAGCTTTTACCTGCCTGATTAGCCAATTCGGAAAAGTAATCAGTCTGTCGGCCGTTAAGACGGGTGGATTAGGATTGCTGTATACCTCGAAAGAACCCTTAGTAACAATTACCTTTTTTACGTCAATGTCCTGTTTTTTCCGATAAGTCTGAAAATCGAAATTATTCAGCTGCAAAGTATCCAAATGCAGCATAAAAAGGTCTTCTTTGCTTTTAGCGAAGAAGGTTTTGGAGGGAAGTGGCTGCAGATCAATTCCGGCAACGGTTAACCTTGATGTTTGGGTAGATAATTTGACCGATTTGATTTTGTAAGTATAAAGGCCTGTTTTAGTGGTGCCGCTAAAGTTGCTGAGCTGTGTAATAATGTCTTTGCAGTACAAGGTTCTGGCTGTATCTGTTTGCGTAGCCGAATCTATCAGCAGATCGATAGCCTTTAAACTCATGTTGTTCAGTTTGGACGTGGCAGGCTTTTTACCGGTATAATCTATATAAACCAGTTTAATATTATTCAAGGTAATGGTGCCCACATTAACCAATTTGAGGCTTTTAGATAACTTTTGATAAAGCGTGCGCTCATCTTTTTTAGTGGTATCGGGCTTTTGGGCGTACTTGCTCATCTGCACTTCGGGATTGTTCAGCGTAATGAGGCCTATCTCGAGTTTCTTTTTAAAGTATAATTTGAACGGATGAGCATCCGAGATAAGCAAACGCTTTACCCGCAATTGAAACAAGTTGCCCGGATTTTTACCCCGTTGCTTCATTTGCCTGTAAACTTGGCTATCTGGGGTCAAAGTAATGTTGTATAACATTGCTTCACCTCTTAAAAGGTGCAACTCTGCCTTACTGAAATTGATATGGTATAAACTATCGCTCCCTTTTAAAACGGCTGTTTTAAGTTTGTTAGAAAGTATAGGTGTTACAATGGTATTAATTAACAATGCCGCCAGGAGTATTAATCCTGTTAGCGCGCTTAGAGTAATAAGCAGTGTCTTTTGCCATCGGTGTTTTAAGTATGGAGCCATTTACCTGGTTGTATGCGTTGAGCAACCTTTGGTGGCTACTGCCCATCATAACAAACAAACGGCCGGTTTGTTAAAGCTGACCGATAGTACCGCTTAATTCACACAATAGTGTAGTTTTTACACTTATAGATGGCGGTTATTGACTAACTTAGCACCCGCTAACAGTCGTGATATTTACCCGTATTGTGGCCTTAAATTGTTACCTGCCATAATTCAAATGCATGAAACAACTTAAACTTCATTTTTGGGTTAATTTACAAAGGGGATATATTTCATGAATAATATTCATAACAAAGATATAGGTACAAAGCAAAAGGCGCTTGCTATAAACCTTGATCCAAAAATTTATGGCTCATTTGCCGAGATTGGCGCCGGACAAGATGTGGCAGCCCACTTTTTTAAAGCAGGGGCGGCGGCAGGTACAGTAGCCAAAACCATGTCGGCCTATGACATGACTTTTTCTGATGCCATTTACGGTTCACAGCAGGTTAAGCGCTACGTAAGCGAGCAGCGTTTAATTTCCATGCTCGATCATGAGTACGGATTGATATTGGAGCGCCTGGCGCAACAGCGCGGCGACAGCACCACTTTTTTTGCTTTTTCGGGCACTTTTTCGGCGCTTAATTATCATAAAACCAATGAAGGGCATGGCTGGATGGGTGTGCGTTTTCAATTGGAGCCTAACGGCGTATCGCATGATGTGGTGGTACACGTAAAATTGCTGGATAATGAAAATTCTCAACAACAAGAGGCGGTAGGAATTTTAGGGGTAAACCTGATGTATGCTTGTTTCTACTATAACCATGTACCTCCGGTGTTTTTACTCTCGTTAATGGATAACCTGTCTCGCGACCGGATCCAGATTGATATGATTCGCTTTGAAGGGCCGGGCTTTGACAAGGTTGATAACCGGCTGATGAGTTTGCACCTCGTTAAATACGGCTTTTCAGACGCAGCCCTTTTCGGACCCGATGGTAAGAACCTGCAACCTTCAGAAGTTTTGTACAAAAAGCATATTGTAGTGGTGCGTGGTCGTTTCCGCCCTTTAATTAATGTGCATTTAGATATGCTTAACCGCGGGGTTGAACAGTTTTTGCAAGAACCCGATGTGGACAAATCTAAAGTGGTGGTGGTTTCTGAACTTACCTTGCAGGCCCTGAAAGAAAGAAATGCCGACCTCAGCGCAGAGATAGATGAAAAGGATTTTTTGGAACGTGTGGATATTTTGAGCTCGCTGGGGCAAACGGTGCTTATTTCTAATTTTCATGAGTACTACAAACTGGTAGCCTACTTGTCTAAAATCACCAAATTGAAAATAGGCGTGGTTATAGGCTATCCTAACTTGGAGTATATATTTACCGAAGAACATTATACTGATCTTCCGGGTGGCATCCTCGAATCTTTTGCCACATTGTTTAGCCGTAAGGTTAAACTGTACATTTATCCAACTTTAAGTAACGGGAAAATATTAACAGGCTTAAAGTTT
>Ga0265798_10009912_pt1 | contig 11820 bp, 14 predicted proteins | sample P3T30metagenome_FD_192430 | JGI IMG/M metagenome (GOLD analysis project Ga0265798, IMG submission 192430) | Plant litter microbial communities from East Loma Ridge, Irvine, California - P3 T30 | ecosystem: Environmental > Terrestrial > Plant litter > Unclassified | place: USA: California... | reverse complement strand
TCGTAAGCCCGGCCGACTTTGAGAAGGCAGCTCGAATGTGGGATACATTGAAACTTCCCGTGCGCCTCCGTCAGTTCAAGAGCGGGTTGCTCGTCGTACAAGGACGCGATCGCACCGATGAGAAGACCATTGCGAGTTTGCTGGCATGGCTCAAGACGCTACATCAAGCACCACCAAGCATGGAAGTCACCTGGGACTGGCAAGCATTTGGCAGGGGTGTCACTGCTCAAGAAACAGCAGAGCGATTCGGCTGGAGCGTTGGAGTCGCGACGGAAGAGTTGGAGATGGCTGAAGAAGCCGGCGCACTGTGCCGCGAGCAGGGCATCGACGGTTTCAGATTTTGGGAGAACTGGCTGGTCAACATGCCAGAAGTCACTGCCGGCGTCTGATAACTTAGAAAGGTGGTTGTTCGTATCTCATAAAAAGAAATACCAGAAGCCCTAGCTAACACTGTATTGACAGTGGGTCCAATAAGACGTCTTACCTATCCTCAATGACTTCACTTATATCCTTCTCGTGAGATGAGAAATCCGAGTCATTCCGCGTTCATGTCGGTGGCTTATTATGAACAGTTTCGAGGAATAGAGTGCGAATATCCGCAAGTGTACGGTACCTACGGGTTGCATGTGCCAGCATCTTCACGCAACCGCTTGAGCAAACAGCTATCCCCACGAACAAGCGAATCAGAATTACAAACACCAATCACAATGCAACTAGGCACCAGCCGCGGGAGTGACCGCGTATCCACCGCCCTCTCTGACGGGGGTCCGAGCTCGGCCCATACCATGCCCACGCACCCCGCGACATCGAGCCTCACTCTTGCAACATCTCTCCTGCATCCACCAACCTTACACCACTAATGACGCCTCCCATTCCGGCCAAGTAAGTATTGTTGAGTGTTGCGATCGACTATGATCTGTTATAGTAGCTAATACATGTGATTTAGGGCCCGTAGATGGGACCCGAAGACAGTGCAGGCGGTCGACAGCAAAGGCGCAGGCAAGAGCGCTGGCATGAAGCGAGCCATTGGCAATAGCAACTCCGAGCCCCCCAAAAAACGTCGAAAGGCCCAGGCAGCTGCCACAGAAGACACGATCATCCCCGAAGCAGACAAGGTGACAAATGCGCCATGGGTGATAGATCCAGATCAGGTGTTTAGGTTCCTCGACCTGCCAGGAGGTCAGTCATTGCTGTGCACCTGAAACCTAAACTCTACTGACTAGACCTAGAACTACGCAACCGAATCTACGGAATGGCGATCGAATGGAGCTTCCGCTGCTTTCCTATGACCCATGAAAAGCCAAAGAAATCCAGACGCAGAAAAGCAGTTGAGGAAAAAGCAGCCCCCATCACCCAAGCGAGACCGCTTCCTTACATCGGCTTGACACAAGTTTGCTCACTGATTCGTACTGAGTTCCGTCCTTTGTGGCTGTCTACTCATCGGTTCCCGCTCTTCGCACTAGAAGGATACTTCAAGGCGTTCTTTCCGGTGTTACGCGGAGGTTCACGATTAAGCGAAGACGTTCGGAAACGGATCAAGAGTTATTCCAAAACTTCTGGCACCCTGCGTCTTCGGATCAGAATGGACTGCTTGAAACACGTTGATGTCCTCCCACTTCTCAAGTTCAGGCACCGGTTCCCTGAGTACACCATAACGCCCCAACCTGCACCATTCAATGTCGACACGCTCACCATGGACTCGTTCACGGCTTTCATGAACACCAGTCATGCGACCTGGGTCAGGTACATCAAGCAACACCGCATTACACAGATCAAGTTGCAAGTTAGCCGTTATACAGTCGGACCCTCCAACTTGCCCATGCGTATCGTTCTTAAAGAGAAAGACGCGCTTGGCTGGATGGGATCAGGTCTGATTAGCCAGTCCCTCCTCGTGGAAGAGTACAAGAGATCCCTGGGACTCGATCCAAGTTGGGGTGTTACTTTTGCCGTGGATTACTCATGAAGGGCCAATTGCGCGCGATGAGCAACAGAGGTGCCCAAAACCTCGGAATACTTCTGTTACGGCGTGCGGAGGAAGTGTAGGGTACACTTATCGATCTTTACGTGGTACGGCGGCCATGTCTCCTTTTGTTCTGAGACATGGTTTCACGTATGGCCGCTAGGCCTTTCCGTCATAGACCTACTAGTCGGGATTACTCCACTCTACTTTAACAGCCAAAGGTCTACAATTGAGACGGCGAGGAGAGCATAAAAGAATATATTCAATTATGAAAGATAGTCTAGATGCATACATCGTGTACCATGAAAAGATACGGCTGATCTGCAGGAATGCCGGTCGTGCAGCTGCTCAGCTGGTGACATGTCATGGCGCGTGACGTCATACCAAAACGCCTACCAGCACATGCCATAAACCTTAACCAGCATGTATACTTCCGCATTCCACCACTCCATGACTACGACTGCATCTTCAAGACCACTTTAGATGGGTTATCTGGGAATGTTAGAAGTCATTTCGATACCAAAGTGGAGGATACTCACCCCCAAGAAGATCCGCAAAGACCCCTCCATCGTCTACCATCAGAGGCGCGTCTGCACGTTTTCAGTATGAGCATGATCACATCACCGCAATACACATACTGGAGAACTTCAGTTGGTAAGAATCACCATCCTGGCTTGCAGTAACTTTATGCACGGGCATATCGGTGTCTGCCTTGAACCACCACACTTGCTTTGGAAGGAAGCTACGGTCTTCTACCATGGCTCGTCCAAGAATGTGACCGTCGCACTGCAGACGGCTGCCCTTGAGTTCAAAGACGGCTGCGTCCGTGCCTGTTTTCGCATGCGTCTTGTCTTCGGCGTTGCCGTCGACCTTGGCGATGGGGCTGCCATCGATTTCGATGGTGAAAGGGGCGGGGAGGCTATCCATCTCTTTTGACGAGAAGATGTGGAATGATATCAGGATCAGAGAGAATAATCCAAATGCCCACAAGAGGTTGCGACGACCTTTCGAATCAGCTGGCATTCGTTCTGGATGTGGGGAGTATTGCAGTGCAGAGAGTTGAGATGGTGTCAGGAGTATTAGTAGCAGCTGCGCCACGCATGGTGTGCAGGCAAGGCAACAGTCGAAGTACCTTGCATATGACGCAGACTTCGGATGAGGCTGAAGGCACTGCGCTAGTATGTCTGCATGGCGTTATCTGGCATTCATGCTCGGCGCATCAAGAGACATGTTGACGAGAGCAATTTACGTATACAGTGGCCTTATCGAAGCAGAGTTATGTTGACTATGGTACCGAGGCTGGACGCGGACGCGGCCGGGCGCTGAACACAACGTTTCGACCGCCATTGTTTCTCGACCACTTCACATGCGGTGAACCACCGGCAAGCACTGGAGATCTCCATACCAGCCATACTATGTGCAGGTTTCAGCGCCGTTGTGTAGATCGATACTACCTCCGGCAGTCTGCCGGCTCACGCGCGCGTCGCCAAGACATTAAAGTTCCGCCCTACCAATAGCTCCTCCATCTCCTGCCTTTCCTGGCCCAGAGCCGGTGTCAACCAACGAACGCCATAATGCGACATCCTGAATGCTCGCCATCTCCGACGTCGCAATGTGCATGCCGGGGCCAAGTGCGCGAGTGTTTTGCTAGCAGCCCATGCGGACCTATCCGTTGTGGCAGGTCAATCCTCCTGCCTTTTCCCCACTGGCGTACTAGTCACGCCTAACCTAACATCAACACACTATTCGTCCCCCGACAAAATGGCACAAATCACGTACGATGCCGATCATGTAGGGCAATATACACAGCCTGCATCGTGGTTCGCCTACCACGAGATGTTACAGGAACCTGGTCGGCGCTTGTGTCGGTATGCACACCACATGTGGCAAAATCTCTTGCCTCTTCAGGAGACAACGCATGACGGCGCTATACGCCGCGATAAGATCGCGTCGATTCGATGGACTCTACGAGAACCAAGACTATGGCAAAGGAAATACGATGGTACTTCGGCTTTACTATAGCCAGGATATGGAACGGCGTCACAACCTCCTGCTGTCTAGGGAACAGCGTCGCTGTAACGGCCTTGTTGCGACATGCCCCGAGTAGAAACAACCATGCTTGACGGCTATGTTGCGGTTGCCTGAGGCCGTGAGAGGAAACAGTTTTATTTCCGACATGTTTCAAGCACAAGAGATGGCTGAGATCGCAGCCCTTAGCCAGAATGAGACAGGGGCGAAAAAGCAACGATCTGGAGAAGCGGACCTGCAGACTGCAGCTGTGAGGCAAAACTCGCCTTGATCCTGGTATACGGGAGCAACCGCTAGATCAGCTTCGTCCTTCACATTCGTTGTGAGGTAAACAGCCGGAAAGCTTATACTACACACAGATAACGTACCTACATGGACAGGGTCACCTAGCACGCACCGGCGCGCCAAAGGTACGATGGGCGGACTCTCGTTAAGACTTCGCCAAGCCGAAGCGGACCCCCAATTCGGAAGGACAAAGTGCACACCTAGTCGATCACGCTTGGCGACTCCGGACAACACGATGGAGACACTGCACTGGATTGCGTGTTTGATGATCAGGGGATGATGGTCTGTGTATAAGTATAGAGTCACTTCCCTTTCTTTTCATCATCAGCCAGCTCAGTCAGTCGCTTGTCTCTTCACTTCAATCACTTCACAGTCCTACTCCGTGTAGCCTCATTCACTCGAAACTATCATCATGCGTTTCCAATCCATCATCGCCATCGCGCTCCCTGCGCTCGTCCTTGCTGCTCCTACTCCTCAAGACCCCGAGTACGAGTTCCCCGAGGATGCTCCCGTTGACGACATTGTTGGTGGAACTGCCGCTGCCTCTGGCGACTTCCCCTTCATTGTCAGCCTTCAGAAGAACGGACAGCATCTCTGCGGTGGTTCTCTCTTGGACGCCACCACTGTCGTCACTGCTGCTCACTGCTCCGTGAGCTCAGTCATCGGCTCTGTCAGCACCCTCAAGATCCGTGCTGGTAGCCTGCAAAAGGCATCCGGCGGTACATTGGTTGGCGTCTCCTCGGTCACCGTCCACCCCAACTACCGCAGCTCGGGCCAGGACTGGGATGTCGCCATCTGGAAGCTCTCCACTTCTGTCGCTGCCAGCGGCTCCATCGGCTATGCTCGCCTTCCTGCTGCTGGCTCCGACCCCGCTGCTGGATCCAACGCCGTCGTTGCCGGCTGGGGTGCTCTCACTGAGGGCGGCAGCAGCCCTGCTGCTCTCCAGAAGGTCACCGTCCCTATCGTTTCCCGCGCCAGCTGCCGCTCCTCCTACGGAACCTCTGCCATCACCACCAACATGATCTGCGCTGGTTTCCCTCAGGGTGGAAAGGACTCCTGCCAGGGCGACTCTGGCGGCCCCATCGTCGACTCCTCCAAGACCCTCATTGGTCTCGTCTCCTTCGGCAACGGCTGCGCTCAGGAGGGCTTCCCCGGTGTCTACGCTCGCACCTCTGCTCTCCTCTCCTTCATCAACTCTGTTTAAGTGCTGGCTGAACAGACTTGTGCTCGCTACCGAATCATGATGATGGATGGATATGGCTCTTCAGCGAAGAGTCGGATGATTGTGAACGACGATGATATACCAAGTGGTCAGAGGTTTCATGAAGCCTCTTGCAAAACCATGTTTTGATACGCCTTTTTTGTATATATCTATCAGCTACGAAATGCATTCAATAACTTCAAACATCATGCTCAAATCCATTGTAATATGCCTGTGACATCATTTTCGCATCAGTCGATATCATCGATCAAGATTTTGTCAACACCATGTGTCCTTTTTTTCCTGAGATCCGAAAATACAATCTATACGAGACCAACGCATACGAGGCCGCGTGTACTTTCCCAACACTACACCATGACGTAGAAGCCCAACGACTTTCTGCCAGGTGCCGGATCCCCTCGAGCCTTTTAGACAAAACGGTGTGGGAAAAACGAAGGAAGTGCCCGTTGAGCGGGATGATGCTTGTAGGGCTGAGAACAGCACAAGCTTCGCTGTCGCATATTACTTTTTTCTCTTATATTTAGACATGTTTTGACACATGTGTCAGGTTATGGAGAGAAAGAAGAGACACAGCTGGCGTGTAGGATAAATTGTCTGCGATCGCGATCGCACAGTGATGATGGCGGTCTTGTCGTCTTTTGATCAGGCGCGCGGAAAAGCAAAACATAGGTTGTCAGCATTATGAATTTGATGTGAATTTTCTGGAAGCAGAATTCATCGGGTACACGTATCGCAGAAGAAGCAACCATGGTTTTACGAATACTTCGGTATGAACACACCATGTGCGACGGCGTGTGCCTTTTCGATGTAGAACACTGGCTATCACGATGATGTGAGACCTCTGAAAATGTAACCACAAGGCCAAGTACGGGGGTATTTTTGGCTTACAGCCCAAGAAAGACATGTTTGGGTCGTGGTCAAGTTTTTGATCTAGATCTGCAGCGCATGGGGGTCTCTTTGCAGCGCCTGGATCGGAGCGATCACTTTCTCCCAACATTACGTCGAGGCCTAGGTTATTTGGGGAAAGCGGAAGAACTCCATAAATTATCGAGATGGCTGTTTGGAGTACGTAGCAGACATCGGGGCTTGACATCCAGTTTTTGGTGAATTTGGACCGGGTATTGATGAAGAAGAAGACTTGGAGAGAGCATAAGACAGACTTTTATATGTCCCGGTCCCAAGACGAGCTTCTAGCTCAATGGTATAACCCTTGCAAGACCAAGGTGCTTGTTGCACATGAAATGGGCACTCAGGGTTTTGAAGTCGATGGCAAAACGCCGTACAAAAGCCGTTTTTCTTTTGCTCAAGAACGAGGTCGTAACACATTACAATTATTCTCCATGACTTCTGATGTTCGTAGTGATTGGAGTATTGGAAACGCGCTCGATGAAATCGGAGGAAGCGGACTTTGGAGCAAGCACACGCCATATCCTGATGCTGATCTTCTTTTGGTCCACAGTGGTGGAAGAATGTTATGAGGAGAAAAGAGAACCCCAGCACATAGAGCTGGAGCATTCAACCTTTTAAGCAAAGCAGAAGTTTACTGGACAAGAAGTTCAGTTGACAGCAGAGAACATTCAAGTATTGGGAGTAGTTTTCTCGACGACGGTCTCACTTCCACATCATGTCTTTCGTTTTTTGATAATCGTAAATGAACACAGCAGCCGAGTCAGCCGCACATGCTTGCTGTGTACGCTTTTTTTGTGAAAAGGCAGGAAGCGGACATAGCCATGATATCTTGAAATTTTGGACAAGACTCAGGGAGCATGAACAATAGAGGCGTGGCTTTCCATCTGCTGTTGACGTTTATATCTCTTGAGCATCATGCCGGAGATGCATGTTGAGGGCCCATATCAATGGTACGAAACATTGAACTGAAGACTGGTATCTTTGGCAGTCTGGTCTTTTGAAACGCATTGCCACATACTGTTCAAGTTCTGAACAAGGACAGTGAATCGAACGCCGGCACCATGTCATTTTTCTCCTGTGTTTTTGGAACTCGGAGGGGAGTCACACATCGGGCACACGACCTTGTCTTTTGAGAAATGGATATGAGGAATTGAGGAATATAGAAGGATCGTAGGTGAGCACTGACTGGAGATTTATATAGATGGACTGGCGAAGAGGAAACGTGACATGCATACATGAGTGACTATTTTCAAAAACACATGACGATAATCCCATGGTAATCGCGAAAGGTTCAAAAGAGGTACACATTGAGTTATGTGATTAATGAGATTCTGTAATGGAGGAGCGCCTTGTTGGTCGCTCCTCTCGGGTATTGTAGATAGTAGAATATACATGAACTGAACGAACTCTCATCTCACCATCGTACACGCACTTCTTCATCCTGACCTTTGTGTCTCACATGCATCCCCACTGAGTCGTACTTCTTTAGTACCTTCCGCTCTCCCTTCGTCCAACACCAAGGCTTCCATACGGATTACTTCTGCCCAAGCTCGCCGACTGACCCAGTGTCTTCTCACCGCTCTCCCTCGCAGCGCCTAAATTGCCGAGACTGATCCTCTTTAGAGGGCTGACGTCCCGCTTGCTTGGACTAGCCCTGCGCTCGAAAGCACCGCCGAGACTATCCCTTCCGCGGCTCGCGCTCCTCTCGCCATCTCTTGAGAAGTTTGCACTTGCGGACTTCCGTAAAGGAGACGCGGCATGAGTGTTGACCCCCAGGTATCCGCCGTCGCTAGGCTTGGTATTGGTTCGGGGAATGGTGGGTGCCTGACGGAAGGGATTGGGCGTTTGCGAGGGTCGTATCGGAGAGGAGAAGTCGGCGTCTGTAGCTGTGGAGGTGGTTGTGTATTGTGAGGTGCCACGATCTTGGTGGACCGAGGATCTTCGTCTCGAGGAGCGTGTGACAGATGGAGATTCCATGTTATCAGGATCGTACTGCGAGGCGTAGCTTACGTTCGGGTTCGTGCGGAAGGTTTTACGGTTCACGATAGTAGTCGGTGTGTATGTGACGATTGAGCTCGCAAGACCGTGGCTACTGCCCTTGACACCGACGCTCAAATCTCGGGTTCGGTTTGTAGAGATGGTCTGTATTCCGACGTCGCGGCATGGCTTCTGTAGTGAGGGGTGGACAAATTTGCTGTCGTACTCGTGAAGCACCTGGCGACTGATGAGAGAGTTGTCCTTGGCCTGCTGCATAAAGGAGCTCCTAAGCCACCAAAGATGAAGCGAGAGCGCGGCTCCGATGAAGATCGTCGTGGTCACCCTGACGCTCGGTCTGGGATCTAAGGGAGCGACGGGGAGGTTGAAGTAGTAGAGCACCACATGCAACGGGCTGAACAGGCAGAACAGCTCCAGGCATAGCGGGTTTGGGTCCCAAACGGCGACTTCCCAGACGTCCCTGCCCTCGACAGGATGCGCTCTGCTCGCCGCGTTGTTCTGTACCAAGCCCCTCACGAACTGCATCGGACTCGCTGCGGCAGGCGATGAGTCGACTCGGACACGCTTCGCGCTGGGCGTCTGTGGCGCAACATCGACACTCTGCTCGAAGAGACGGTAGTACCTCCTCTTACCCCAGACCATAAACGCGTTGGCAAAACTGGCTGCGCCTAGGACCAGGACCAGCAAGCCCATGATCCACTTTATCCATCCGGGGCCCTGCACCTCGTTGAAGACACCATCGTCGTCCGAAGCCGTGGATGCGCCGCTGTTGGCTTGTGCGAGTACGAAGAGGAGGTTTGCGCCAAAGCCGATGTAGAGCGCATATGCGGATGCAAAGTCCTCCCAGTCAGAGCTGTTGAGTTCCTCCGAGATCCAGATGAGCCAGTCGGACAGATCGAAGTAGGCTTTGATGCGTTCCGAGAGCGGTGCGCGGCGCACGAGAGGAGGCATGGCGCGGTGGTATTACGATTATAAGTGCTAAGGGCGAGTCCCAGGTTGTAGAAGAGAAATGGGAGAAGGTGGAGTAGCAGCAGGGCTCAAGTCATGGTGGTGCGGCGACAATGAAGAAAGCGCGAAGGGTGAAAGAAGCGACAGTACAAACAGTTGGCCTAACGCGGACTAGGCCCTGGTCCCGCCCATGACGACGGCGCGCGGGAGCTCCAGCTTCAGTGCAGCCAAGCTCCGACCTCACGACAGCTGCCTCACTACACTCTCACTATGGCAGCACCCGCGGCACAGTACAAGGACAGGCAGTTCCTCGCCGTGATAGGCGATGAGGTGTGCATCTCGCGGCTTCCCCATTTGGCGGATCAAAGGCGCTAACCGGTCGCAGGACACTTGCACGGGCATGCTGCTTGCAGGCGTAGGCGTAAGCTATCCTCGACTACGATACGCGACGTAGACAAGAGACTGACGGGTATCGTAGCATGTTACCCAGCCGCCGGACAGCCAAAAGAACTTCCTCGTTGTAGACGCAAAGACCGAGACCGCGACCATTGAAGCTGCATTCGACCGCTTCACCACCGAGCGCAAGGATATCGCGATTCTGCTCATCAACCAGCACGTACGTCTTATGCGCCCCGGATGTGGCGTTGGGATCTAGAAGGATGCCAGAAGTTCTACGGACTTGTAGGCTGAGACATGTCTAACCACCCACAGATCGCCGAGAAGATACGACATCGAGTCGAGACATACACCGCTGCCTTCCCCTCCCTCCTTGAGATCCCATCGAAAGACCACCCTTACGACCCCGAGAAGGACAGTGTGCTGAAGAGGGTGAGGAGGTTATTCGGAGAGTAGATTTTGGACTTAGGAGACTGGCGGAAGATGAGAGCACCAGAATATGTCGCATACACTACTCTTGGATGGGTACTAGGCATGTGCCGCCGGCAATTATCTGCGCATACAAGCTACAACGTCAATGAATATGATATCCAACACTACAGATACAAGTCGTACTATGGAGAGTGTTATTAAGTCGATGCGTGTCCATCCTATGTACATTAATTCGTCATTATATCCTCAATTCACTGGCCACACATCAACCTTAAGCTGGCACTGTCATTGCGAGGTACCGGCAATGGACCAGCCCATCGGCAAACAGACGAACTGGTACATTGCAGGTACCTCGTAACACCAATGCGAGTTCAAGTTCAATGTGTGGATCTTACTGGAACCCTTGGTTGGGAAGCAATGAAACCAAAGCTTACAGTCGAGACATGCTGATATCGCGAGTCAAAACAAAGAGAATCCGCCAAAAATGGCTTACAGCTCATTCCTCCGCCTTAAACGCTCCTGTACCAGACCAGCCAAAGGTCCACTCATCTGAACCCTAGGTTGTCCCATCTTAATCTTGCTGCCACTGCCTACATTACTTTCCTCCGCGTTTCCCCTGCATCATTGAATATCAGACATCCTCGTTGCTCATCGCGTGTTGTAGAGTCGTTACGAAGTGAGGCAATTTACCGGTGGAAAGCGATCTTGGCGGTGAGGCAAGTAATCTTGTCGCCCTCTGCGGTGAAGACATCGGCGAGGACGGTGTATGTGCCCTGGCATGCTGTCAGTACTCTTCTATATTCGTCGCAGCTTGAAACGTACCGGAGGAATCTCCCTGGGCAGATCAACGTCCTTGGTCAGGCTCATCTCGCCCTTCTCGAGAGGGCACTCGAGGTCACCCTTCTTTATCGTTTCGCAACCATCCGCGTTCTGGTTGATGAGTGTGATGAGGCCGTACTTGACTTGCAGGTGCATCTTGAAACCCTCACCGACCTCCTCCTTGAAGTCGCCTGTGGCCTTGATGCTGAGCTTCTCGCCACTGTGTACAAGTTAGCTCCAGTCTTTACACTCTTGAGATTCGCGAAGCTTTCATGTGCGCGATTGCGCAGCTACACGATACTTCGACGAGGAACACGTACGGCTTGGGTGGATTGGGGCTCAGGTCGACCTTCTCAATCTTCAGAAGATCGTCGGCTGGGTCGCCGCAGAAGTACAGAGGGTTGTCGCCTGGGACCTTGTATTCCTCCTTAATCGTGACCTGGTCGCCACCCATCCATGAGGGCGATGCGGTGACAGAGACGGCGCTCAGCGCGGCAAGGAACAGGGTGGTGAGCTGCATGGCGGCGGTGAAGACAGCTGCGGTACAAGAGACGAGCTGTGGTGGTGTTGTTGTCGCGCGATAAACACGACGGGAACAACTTCGATGTGGATTCGAAGTTGGGGAAGGATGGTTGGGGTTGCTGTGGAGAATGGAGAGCTCTGGTAGTGGTCGAGGCTGGCGTCTAGATAGCGGCCGCTGTTGGATCTTGCTGAGGCTGGGGCTGGGGCGAAGCATGGACCCTGCAGCCAACGTCATCGCTGTTGGTCACGCAGCACGCGTGGGTCTTCCGCTAGCACCATCTGGGCTTGACATGTACACATGTAC
>Ga0265798_10009911_pt1 | contig 11821 bp, 10 predicted proteins | sample P3T30metagenome_FD_192430 | JGI IMG/M metagenome (GOLD analysis project Ga0265798, IMG submission 192430) | Plant litter microbial communities from East Loma Ridge, Irvine, California - P3 T30 | ecosystem: Environmental > Terrestrial > Plant litter > Unclassified | place: USA: California... | reverse complement strand
GAAGACGAAGTGAGCGAAGGTTTTGTAAAGCCTGCGCCTGACTTTGGCTCGACGTAAAAACGGAAATTGGCCGTTTAACCCCCCTACCCCTTCCGCTAGCCTCGTCGGTCGTCAATGTCACGGCTTGAGCGAGTGACGTTATATCCGCCAACGCACCACCCGCTTGACTTCCACATCAAGGGAATGCCGCAGGGTAATGGAGACAGCTTAGATGAACGACATGGCAGAAGAAGATCCAGCACTGATCGCCACCTTGAACCTTCTGGACAGTACTTACCGGCACTGGACCGGTGAGCATCTTCCGTGCGCACTGATTGATCCCCACTCTCGCGCAGCATGGATTCACCGAGAAGCGCCCTATAGCCTGGTATTTCACAACAACGATGAGGACCCGGTTTTCACATACGGCAATGAGTGTGCACTGCGTTGCTTTAAATACAGCCGAGAGGTCTTTTGCGGGATGCCGTCCAGGTTCAGCGCATCGAGCGTTGACCGGGAGGCTCGCCAGGCGCTTCTGAAAATCGTTGAAACCCAGGGCGTCGCCTCCGGATACACAGGCTATCGCGTGGACCGGCATGGCCACGCCTTCATGATTTACGACGGCATCGTCTGGGAGGTGCGGGACGACACAGGCACCCGCCTCGGCCAAGCGGCGTTGTTCTGGCCCCACCCGGACACTGCCCCAAGAATCCTCAAAGTTGACCCTAGATAGATAACCTCCTCATGAAAACTTGCGCACTACTTGTCAGGGCATCTCTCGCGGTGTGCCTGGCCGCACCCATCACTGCCTGCCATGCAGACTTCGCCGCCGGAACGCAGTGCACCAAACCTTCTGAATCGAGCTACACATCGGTATTGCCGTGTTACGTCCAGCACATCGCCAGCCAATCTTTGATCTACCAGAAAAAAGGCAGCACGGAACTGCTGGGCGTCAGCCTGAACAGCTTTCAACTCAACTCCCAGGAGTGGTCCCCCGGCGACATCGTCTCTCCGGCGCAATGGTCGCACGACGTTGATCTGTACATCCCCGACCACCCAATCCGTCGCAAAGCGCTGCTGATCGTCAGCAACGGAACCAACCACGTTTCTGGCAACCAGCAACCGTTTCCTGCCAATGATTTCAGCCAGGAACAACTCGCAGAGATCGCGCGAAGCACTCACACCATCGTTGTCGCAGTCAGCAACATCCCTAACCAATTCTTGACACTGGGCACGAATCCGCCCTCGCGAGAGGATGCCAGCGCGGCCCAAAGCTGGCGCCTGTTCATGGAAAATCCTAAGCAACGTGCGACGTTGCCTCTGCAGGTACCGATGGTGGCGGCGGTCTCGCGCACCATGGACCTGGCGCAGAATGAGCTCAAACCCTGGGTCGTCGATCAGTTCATCCTCTCGGGCGCTTCAAAACGTGGCTGGACGGCCTGGCTCACATCAATCGCCGACCGCCGGGTGGTAGCGATCGCCCCGCTCGTGACCGACTTGTTCGATACCAAAGCCACCTTCGAACACATTTACCGAAGCTACGGTGGGAACTGGCCTATCGCGTTCGCGCCCTACTATGCGCAGGGGATTACCGAGAAGATCGACACGGATGCGTTCGCCAGTCTCATGCAGATCCAAGACCCTTCCCAATATGCGAATACCCGCTATCGAAGCAGGCTTTCCATCCCCAAGTATCTGATAAACGCCAGCGGTGACGACTTCTTCGTGCCAGACAACGCAGGGCGTTATTACCACCGTCTTCCTGGCGAAAAAACGCTCCGGCTTGTCCCCAACTCCGATCACGCAGGCATTCGGAATGTCAGCACACCGGCCTTGATCAGCCTGCTCAACCGCCTGCAGAGAAATGCCACACTCCCCAACCTTGACGCACGACTGGTCTCCAAAGGTCATGAACAGTTCATACAGGTGCAGTTCTCTGAAAAGCCGAGCCAACTCAAGTTGTGGAACGCAGAGAATTCATCGGCACGGGACTTTCGATATGCGTGCGGTATCCGCTACATCGCAGAAGTAGTGGAAGCGCCTGCCGATGGCAAAATATTGTCCGTGAAAATCCCGGAAGTCTCTGGCGGATGGCGGGCGTCCTTCATCGAAGCGACCTACAAGGACGGCTTTATCGCAACGACACCTGCGTTCATCACGCCACAAGGGAAATTTCCCGAACAGGCGCCACCGTCCAGCGGTGGCGCGTGTCAGACATTGCCGGGTAGATAGCCCTAGGTACGCCCACCCCGGATGGGCATTTTTTGTCCGAAGCCGAAGATCTCGGCTGACAGGGGCTGACGCTGCAAACTGACGGCCCCTGGACGTTCCTCGCTTCAGTCTCTGAACTCAGCCAGTTGAAGTTCCAGCGAACTCGCCTGGTGGCGCAACTGATGAGACTGTTCGAGCAATGTGCGGATGGCAGCATCATTCTGCTCCGACACACGACTGATCCCCTGCACCGCCATCGAAAGCTGCTCCCCCGTCGCCGCCTGACTTTGAGTCTGGCGCGCGACCTCGCTGATGCGCAGCAGCATGTTCTGAATATGCTGACCGACCTGCTCCACCCCTTCGGCCGAAGCGTTCAACTGAGCCACGCCGTCGCTGACGGCATGCCTGACTTCGCTGACATTCGCGACGGTGTTTTTCACATCTTCACCAATCGCACCGATCATGACACCGATTTCGCGGGTTGAACCGCTCGTGCGCTCCGCCAGTTGCCGGACCTCGTCGGCCACCACCGCAAACCCCCTGCCATGCTCTCCGGCACGAGCGGCCTCAATGGCAGCATTCAACGCCAAAAGATTCGTCTGGTCAGCAATGCTTCGTATGACCGCGATGATGCCCGCAATATCCTGCGAGCGTCTTTCCAGCCCCTCGACAGTCTGCGCGACGGTGTCCATGGTGTTGTCGATGTGCGTGATGCCTGCAACGGTGAGAGCCATTTCAGCTGACATCTTCGACGTCAGGGCTTCGGTATCACGTGCCACGCTTTCCATATCCTCCGCCTGATGGGAGACCTCGCTGACCGACTGCGCAAGTGCAGCTACGCCCTGTCCCATTTCTTCCGTTGCAGTGTGTTGTACGGTGGCGCGCTCCGCGACAGACGTGGTGGTGGTATTCAACAGATCAGAGGTCTGGAGGAGCACCGTGCTGCCTTCCCGAATCGCGCTGACGAGCACGCCGAGACGACTGATGAACTGATTGAATGCGGTGGCCAGGCGTCCGGTTTCATCCTGACTGCTGGCCTGGAAACGCAACCCCAAGTGACCTTGCCACGCCTGTATACCAACCGTCAGTGTCGACAGAGGGCGAATCTGCCAACGCAAGACGATCCACAGCGCAAGCGCAAGTATCAGCAGGCCGCCGAGACCGACGAACATTGCAGTCACCAGGAAATGGTGACTGCCGGCCATAGCGACCTCTATCGGGTATGCCACCATGAGAGACCACTGATTGGGTGACTTGCCGATCCGCACGGGCTCGAATACGTATTCCCATCCATCACGTTGGAATGCGTAATGCTGCCCTGCCTTTATCGCCTCCCTGGCAGCTACCGGAATGTCATCAGCTGGCTTTCCCCACCGGGCAGAGTCAGGATGGCTAGCGTACAGTCCCTCAGTTGAAACCAACGCCCCAAAGCCGTTGAAAAGATCAATCTTCGCCAATTGCCGAGTGATGCCCTCCAGGGGAATGTCCACGCCTGCAGTACCGATGGCTTTCCCGTTCTCGATCAACGGGATCATGATAGAAATCATCATCAGCTGTTGACCGCTGCTTGTAGTGTAAATGTAGGGGTCGGTTGCCCAGGATTCGCGGGTTCGTAGCGGCCGATAGTAATACTGGTTATCGGGCCCCTCAGGCGCATAATTGATCAGCGGCTCCGAGCCCACGTGACCACTGGACCGGTTCCAGTAGACGACGTAGCGGCCTGTTGAGTCATGATTTGGCTGATCGACGAAATCCGCGTCCTTCCCGTCGAAGGCGTTCGGCTCCCAGTAATGCCCCAAGCCCAGCAACTGCGGATTGGAGTCAAATATCTGGTGAGTCACTTCGTCCGCGGCATGACGGGTCACCTGAGCCCGGTGCATAGCTAGCGCCGCACTGGCCGCTGTCTCGGCAACTGTCCACCCCACTCCGAATTGCGCTTCAATCTGGGCGACATTGGTCTTGACGGTGGCGTCGACCTGTTCGGCATTCTGCCTGAGAGAGGTGTCATACGAAAGGTAAGCGATCGAGCTTATCAGCAAAGCGAGTACCGCCAGCGTGCCTGTTAATGCCGTCCAGAACAGTTTGAAAAGCAAGGTGCGGTGAGACATATCAGCTCTCGAAACAAGGTTGAAGTTTTACGCAGTCGAATCTGAGTGTTTGATCAACTGACGATGAAGGGAGTGGTAGGAGGGAATGAGTGCGATGGCACATTAATGCTTAGAGGGTGGATCTCAATACGTTGATTTAACGGTTCGAGTCGGTAGCGGCATCCGGAAAGTGAGCAGACATGTACGACGAACACTGCGAAAATAACAAGCTAACACTATAGGCTTTTGGCGCGTTTAAACATCACCAATTTTTATAAAAAAATATAGACCATTAGCCTTTACTCATAAACCACAGCGATCTGGACCGCATCTTTTTTCGGGGATTGGCTATTCAATCGCCAACGGTACTGATTTAGCATTGACAACGAAAATATTTAACTCCACGAGGTGCGTTATGAAAAAACTAGCGATTGCGATGCTCATTGCTTTTTCGACCATCAGTGCATACAGCCACGCGGAAGGGGGTGGTGATATCGTATTCGAACGAATGGAGTCCCTTAGAAATGCTGCGATGGAGGCAAAGCAAAAAGCGCAGGCAGACACAACCACCAGCACGAAAAACGATAAGGAAAAGGGGAAGATAGAAGGCTCTCAAAAAAACAAATGCTAATGCCGCACAGACGGAGAAACAGGCCAATTAATGATCTGTCAACACCCCGGGTTTAATAGCGCCAAGTGATAAATATTGAGCGATAGAGCGCGTCGTGGTAACACCTAAAAGGGCCTGACCGTCTGCAAACTCATCACTGTCCCTAAACAGGAAAATGTCACTGTACCACGCCAACTCGTCTCATACGTAAGGTAGCCTGATCATCGTTCAGTCCATCCATGAGAGGCCCACAGTGGAATTACATGTCGTCATCCAAGGACGAAAGAAACTGTCTGAGCAACTTTACGAGCAAATTAAAAGCGCCATAGAACACGGGCGCCTGGCGCCGGGGTCGCAGCTCCCACCCAGCCGCCTACTCGCTCAACAACTCAAAATCTCGCGAAAGACCGTTTCAGACACTTATACCCAGTTGACCTACGAAAATTACGTGACTGGCGTTGTTGGGAAGGGCACGTTCGTCAGCGCTTCCTCCTGCAAGCCCCCTCAGCCACTCATAGCGGCGCCCCTCGCAAGCGCCAATATCATCGCGCGCTGGAAGCGTATCCCGGCGCCGCCCTCGGATCACTCATTGGTGGGTACGCCAGATATTAACTTTGTGGGTGGCGCTACGCACATCGGCAAGTTTCCTCAAGATGCATGGCGACGTTGCGTCAATTACGCATTGCGGCGAATTCAAACGACGGCAGGCTCTTATAATCGGCCTGAAGGTATTACGCCTTTGCGCCATGCGATCGCGCAGTACATTGCGTTTTCCCGGGGATTGAGCTGTTCATTCAGTGACATTGTGGTCTGCAACGGCACCCAGCAAGCACTTGATCTCATTGCTCGCGTTGTCCTCGACCCCGGCACCGTCGTGGCCGTCGAAGATCCCGGATATCCTCCTGCACGCAGGCTTTTCGCCTCTCACAAAACTAAGGTAATCGGAGTGCCGGTAGACGACGAGGGCTTGAGAGTCGACCTGATCCCGGATGGGACCCAACTAATCTATGTAACCCCCGCGCACCAGTTTCCGCTGGGCATGCCAATGAGCATGGCGCGTAGACGAGCATTACTTGAGCGCGCGCGCGAACTGGGTGCTCTAATCATCGAAGATGACTACGACAGTGAGTTCAGGTACGAAGGGCGGCCGACCGACTCGTTGAAAACGATGGATGAATATGGTCTCGTTGCGTTTGTCGGAACGTTCTCCAAAACGATGCTTCCTGAATTGCGTATCGGATACGCAGTCCTTCCACCTTCGATTATCGACGCGGTGATTAAAGCAAAACTTATTTCAGACTGGCACACCTCCACAATCCCCCAATGGGCGCTCACAAGATTCATTGCCGATGGCGGCCTGTTAAAACACGTCAGGCGATGCCACGCTATCTACGCCAACCGCCGACAACGCATTCTGGACCGGCTGGAAAATGATCTGTCTGCCTGGTTGGAAGTCATTCCCACAACAGCGGGACTGCATATCGCCGCGCGATTCAAAGTTGATGTCGATGTGGATTATCTGATCGCACGTGCCTTTGAATTCGGCATCGGATTGTACTCAATTGAACGCTACTATTATCAAGCAGCACCACTTCCTGGATTACTGCTGGGTTTTGGCGCTATCGAAACAGTGGACATTGACCCTGCCTTTGATCGTCTGTGCGAACTACTGCAAACGCCCTTAAGCCCCATTAATACCGACACGTCTGGGAACACCGAGCTACCCACTTACAAGTTGTGACGCGCCAAGCGCACCAACATGGGTAGTGGATTCTTTTGTTTTACGGTGATTGGAAGTGGTATCAGGAGTGCGTCCGCGTAAGCTGAGCAGGTAGTCCCAGCTCGCTAAGAGTTTAAAGGCAACACTCACAAGTACCTGGAGCATTCTCATGCGCATTGCCGCCATCAGTACGGTCATAATCAAAACAAAGCCTGGTCAGACAGGGCATATCCTTAATTTATTATCAGGAATGATTGACAACTTCCACTCCCATTCAGGTTGCCTAGCTTATAGCACTGTTCAAAGTTCAAGCCAGCCCGAACTCCTTGTCATTACCGGACATTGGATAAGCCTGGAGCACATGGAAGGGCACTTCCTTAATCCTGCACAACAAGCGTTTTCACAAATCTTAGACCCTAACACCGTGTACAGTCTGAGCTTTCATCATGTCGTGCTTGATTAGAACCGCGCCAAGTCGCGACGGATACTTGAGAATCGTGGCCAAATTTGAACGACGGAACGACCAGCTTCAATAAAATAAGACCATGGCGAACCTGTGAAAAATCAGAACAAGCAGATCAACTATCGAATGCGCCTTATACCCGCCAGTTCCATGAATGTGCGTACTCTGACTACGCAAAAAAAGGCCTCTTCCATCTTTACATGGACAGAGGCTCTATTTTATCGCCGGCGCTGGGTACGGACGGGATCACGTGTTACCCAAGGCGCAGACCGGTCATCCCACACATGATCGCTGTCGCAACCGTCAGACTCACGGCCGCCCCTGCCCACCAGACTTTGTTGGCTTTCGTTTCAACCACATCATGAGCCAGCAGAACCACCCGCAGGCCTGACACAAGGTGGGTCAAGACGAAAAATACGCCCAGCGCGTAATGGGGCAACAAACGAATATTCCACGGATCATGAATCAGGCCAGTGGGCAGGCCTGCAGCAAATGCCCAATCGGTCGGAATCCCTAGATAGGTTCGCGCAAAGATGAACACCGAGTTCATATGCCCGAGAATGAACACAGACATGAACACCCCGGATGCGATCTGATAAATACGATAGGCATCACCGGAGGTATCGCTCCATGTCCAGGCCAGCCGTAAGCCAGAACCAATTTGGAACAGCATCACTGCCACCAAGACGGGCTCTATGAACGTGGACCGATACACCGTGCGTCCGACGTCCATGACCGCGGCGTGGGCATCGGGACCTATCAGCCCGAACAAATGGTTGGTGATATGGAACAGCACATAGAGTGCGGCGATGGTGCCGGCAAGACCATGAGCAACCCGCAGCTGTGAGGAAGGTGCCGTGTGAGTATGTGAAGCGGACGCTTTGGCACTCAACACCCGATACCCAATGAGCAGCCATACAGGAGTCCACATCCACGTATCGGCGATCTTGCTTCCGAGCATGTAGGTCACCACACCAAAGAAGACGTAAGCCGTCGGCGCGGTCATCGCCAGCAAGGCGAATCGTCGGGCCCGGGCGTCCGACTCCCCATCGAGGGCACGGCCCGCCATTGCCAGGCACGTTAACGGCACTGCAAATGCCGCAATGAGCATCAGCGTGGCGAGCCCGACATGTCCGGAGGAGAGCGCGCCGTTGACCGCCTGCCCTTTCTCGTTTGTGACAGACCAATGAAAAGCGTCCAGCAGCCAGGGGTACAACGCTGCGCTGATAGCACAGATACCGATGGTGCTTTTTGCCTTCATGGATAATCCATCGGCGGCAGTGGCACTGGCCACGTTAAGCCGTGAGGTGTTGAACATGATGGTTCTCCTGCGACCGAGGTCCCTAGAAAGCCGCGGTCTCTCATTGTTTTGTAGGAGGAGTTGTTTGATCGTCCAGGGGCGCCGCCCCCTGTATAACAACGCGCGCGCCCAGATTAGAAAAGCGCCAGAGGCGGCAATAGCCAGTCACTGCAAAGTGATATCCGGTTTCTGCAAAGCCGCATGCGAAGGGTGAAAACCATGCGCTCAGGGGGAGGACAACAAACAGTTGGCGGCGTGAAAGCCGGCCCGCATCGCCCGTTCACTCTGCAGTCTGACCCGCTCGGGATCAGCAACGCCTGGTTCAGCGAAACAGGTCAGTGATGCCCGCTTTTGGCGGGCACCCCTGCCAGATCGTTATTGGACAGACAGCGCGTCCGGCAAACGAAGTTCTGGCACCCAACCCAGTACACGTCGAGCTTTTTCACTTGTCACTTCCGCGTTTTCCTGGGCGACGTTGAACACGCCCCGGACGTTCAACCGCAGTGCCAGCAACGCCGCGTAGGCCGCAGCTTCCACATGAAGCGGGCTGGCCCCCGAAGGCTGCTCCGCCCCGGTTCCCGGCCCATACAGATGCCCATAGCGCAGTACGGCGCCATGAATCTGCGGTGTGTGCAGCACTTGCTGTTCAAGGGCCACGATGCCGCCAACACTCACCTGTCGCAAGCCTTCGGCCTTGACGTCTAGATCAGCATCTTCCTCGTAGGGTTTCGTAGCCGGTGCATAAGCCCAGGCGATGCTTTGAGCAACAATACTCTCGCATCCCGATGCGAGCATGGCTGCGATGAGATTGCCCGTACCTTCAGTGCGCACTCTGGCATTTCGGGCAATGGCCGCTGCCATCTGCGAAGGATCGAGGCCGCGAGGAAGATCGGTGAGTTGATGCACGACTGCCGTGGGCTTGATCTGAATCAACGCGTCACACAGTTTCTCGCGGTCGAACACATCCACCACGACCGGCTCGGCACCGAGAGAGCGAAGGTAGTCCACTCGATCTTCGCGGCGGGTGCTGCCGAACACCTTATAACCCTCGGCCACGAGCAGCTTGACCAAGGCGCTTCCAATCACACCGGTAGCACCTGCCAGAAAAACACTTTTACTCATTGAGGAGTACCTCCAAGTTCGAAAATAGGGGAGTTTCGCTGAATTGCCGTTTGGCATCCGCGATCGACGCCGAGACGTACTGAGGGCCAGCAGCCATTGCCTGCAGATGGATAAAATGCACATCTAGCAACCCGACACAGCCAAGGACATGACGCAGGTAGGCGGTGATGAATTCGGGCTGACTGGCGGCCGGCCCACGATGCACCCCACCGGAGGAGATGACGACGTAAACGGGGCGATCTTGCAGCAACCCTACTTTGCCGCTGGGGCCAGCAGTAAACGTACGGCGCGCGCGCACCACGTTGTCCACCCACAGCTTTAATGCCGCCGGCAGCGTGAAATTGTGAATGGGCGTCGTAATTACCAACGCGTCACAACGCTCCAGTTGGGTGATCAGACGCTCGGATTCGGCGAGTGCCGGGTCATCGTTGCTGGCCCCGCTGATAATGGCTTGGGCATAGGCATCGCTGATCGGTGACACCGGGTTGGCGACCAGATCCAGTGTCGAAACGGAAAGTTCCGGGGTAGCTCGACGCAGCCCCTCAATCATTTCCTTGGCCAATTGGTCGCCGGGAGACTTCACGCCCTTCGGGCTGCAACTGATGACAAATAAGTTGTTCATTCAGTCATCCTCTTGGCACATTGAGTGGCTCGACGAAATGCATGCCTCGCGCCAGCAGCCCTTCGCGGAAATAGAAGCGCTGAGCCAACGCCATGTGCAGGCCCGTATCCAGAACAAAATGCGCACACCCGCGCGCTTTCGCTTGTTCTCTAGCAGCGTCCAGTAACTGCGCGCCAAGCCCCATCTGCCGAATTGAAGCGTCCACAACGAGATCATCGACGTAGATGAATCGACCGTAGAGCAAGTTCTCCATTTCGCGATAGCCCACGAGGCCTATGACCGTTTCGCCCTGCACCCCGCCAACCAGCTCATAACCTGCCGTGAACTGCCGCTGCACCTGTTCGATGAACGATTGGGGGGAGACCAGATGGGGCCGCAACTGCTTCATGACATCGAAGCAAGTCTCTAGCTCTTCTGGCGTGGAGAATTTTCTCAAATCCACTTGTGACTCCATGATCGGCCTCTTCTATCGTGTGTGGTAACACTTTAGAAGGCTGATGACTTACTCTACAGGGCCAAAAAAATACAAAGCAGCTAGGACATGGCGAAATTTGACTCCAAGCTTGAAGCACACGCCGAGGTGCCTATTTACCGCCAGATCTATCTTAGATTTCGCCATTCCATAGAGGATGGGCGCTTGCTGCCGGGTGAACGAGTCCCTTCGGTCCGTGCGCTGGCAGCCGAGCTGAACCTGGCCCGCGGGACCGTTGAATCTGCGTATCAGTTACTCGTAGGGGAAGGCTATCTTCAGACACGGGGGCCGGCAGGAACCGTCGTGTCGACGCTGTTGAAACCCGCCTCTCTGGCAGACCCTGTCGAAACCACGCGCCTGCAACGCGATCCGCTCACGCATTCGGGCGCCCTCCCACAGCCTTTGCAATTGGGCCTGCCGGCGATGGATGTCTTCCCTCGCAAGCTGTGGAATCGGCTGGTGGGCAAGGAGTTGCGTGCCAGCGGCATTCACAGCCTGATTTATCCTGACACTCAAGGGCATCATGCTCTGCGAACTGCCGTAGCGGGGTATCTGGGCATTTCCCGGGGCGTGAGATGCACACCGGATCAACTATTCATATGTGCCGGGTATGGTGCGGCACTCGACCTGATTTTTCGAAGCTTGCTCACTAAAGGCGACGGCTGCTGGTTCGAAGATCCGGGCTATCTGATGGCTAGACACTTCCTGCAAAAAGCCGGCGCTGAACTGACGCCAATACCCGTCGATGACGAGGGGTTGAACGTCGATGCGGGCATCAGGCTGGCTGCCAATGCGCGTTTTGCCGTGGTCACACCCAGTCATCAAAGCCCCCTTGGGGTCTCATTGTCACTGCCAAGGCGCCAGGCTTTGCTTGAATGGGCCACTCGACAGAACAGCTGGATCATCGAGGACGACTACGACAGCGAGTACCGCTATCAAGGCCATCCGTTACCCGCGCTGAAGAGTATCGACAAGCACGACAGGGTTTTGTACACCGGCACCTTCAGCAAAGTATTGGCACCCGGTCTACGGCTTGCTTATCTGGTAGTGCCCGAAGCGCTGATTGCCCGTTTCACCCGCGTTGCCGACGTCATGCAGAACCATAGCCCGTACCTGTTTCAGGCCACGACGGCGGCCTTCATCCGGGACGGACATTTTGCAAGGCACCTGAAAAAAATGCGCAGTCTCTATGCGCTTCGGCGAACGCTGTTGATGACAGCTCTCGAACGCAGGCT
>Ga0265798_10009910_pt1 | contig 11821 bp, 10 predicted proteins | sample P3T30metagenome_FD_192430 | JGI IMG/M metagenome (GOLD analysis project Ga0265798, IMG submission 192430) | Plant litter microbial communities from East Loma Ridge, Irvine, California - P3 T30 | ecosystem: Environmental > Terrestrial > Plant litter > Unclassified | place: USA: California... | reverse complement strand
TATTTATTTTTCGCCATCTTCGATGCCGCAACTCACCATTCACAGATGAGATGCCACATTAAGGCTCTTCCATAAGTGCCTAATTTATCGACCTTTTTTTTCAAGCCACTTTCTACGGTAAGTGCGCTAAGTCCTTGACTTCATTAGCAAAATTCCCATTTTCGTAAAGAAAACCGCTTGACCCTGCTCAGACCATCCTCTAAAGTGGGTGAACGTGTGGAAAAGTGTAGTTTTGTGGGAGAAAATCAGTGCTCCCCGACGCGCAAACTAACGATTACCCAACTTAACGATCAGGCAAAACACCGTGTTTCAAGGCGCGTCCGCAATCAACCTCGATGCAAAAGGCAGGATGGCTATTCCTGCCAAGCATCGTGACGCGCTCGCGGTCCAGTGCGAGGGTCGCCTGACCCTGACCCGCCATCCCCATGGCTGCCTGTTGTTCTTTCCCCGCCCCGTGTGGGAAACCCACCGCGAACAGATCGCCGCCTGGCCCATGTCGGCCCGCGCCTGGCAACGCATTTTCCTGGGCAACGCCTGCGACGTCGAGATGGATTCCGCCGGACGCATCCTGATTGCTCCCGAACTGCGCAACGCCGTGGGCCTGTCCAAGGACGTCATGCTGCTCGGCATGGGTTCACATTTTGAAATCTGGGACGCCGCCAAGCTGGCCGCGGACGAAGAGGAAGCCGTGGCCGGTGGGATGCCCGATGTTCTTTCCAATTTTTCTTTCTAAGGCGCCGCAATGACTGAGGTAACGGTGCCGGTGGGGCTTGAATACAAGCACCTGACTGTATTGCTGGACGAGGCGGTCGACGCCCTCGACCTGGCGGGTCCGCGCGCCGATGGCATTTATATAGACGGCACCTTCGGCCGCGGCGGCCACAGCCGCCTGATCCTGTCGCGCCTGGGCGAGAAGGGCCGCCTGATCGGCTTTGACAAGGACCTGCAGGCCATCGCCACGGCCAAGGAAATCGCCGATCCCCGTTTCAGCATCGTGCACGACAGCTTTGCCAGCATGCGCACCGCCCTGGCCGCGCGCGGCCTGCAGCAGGTCGACGGCATCCTGCTCGACCTGGGCATTTCTTCGCCCCAGGTGGACGACGCCACGCGGGGTTTTAGTTTTCGCAACGACGGCCCGCTCGACATGCGCATGGACACCACGCGCGGCATCTCCGCGGCCGACTGGCTTGCCACCGAAACCGAACAACAACTTGAAAAGGTCATACGCGAATATGGGGAAGAACGGTTTGCTTTTCAGATTGCAAAGGCGATTGTTGCTCGCCGGGCAGTCGAACCAATTTCAAGCACACGACAGCTTGCCGGCATCGTGGCAGGCGCGGTCAAGACTCGGGAAAAGGGCAAGGATCCGGCCACCCGTACCTTTCAGGCTATCCGGATTTTCATCAATCAGGAGCTTGAAGACCTCGCGGCAGGCCTGAACGCGGCTTACGCCATGCTGGCCCCCGGTGCGCGCATGTCGGTCATCAGCTTCCACTCGCTGGAAGACCGCATCGTCAAGCAGTTCTTCGCCTCGAAAGTCAAGCTCGAGCAGCCCGACCGCCGCCTGCCGATCCGCGCCGTCGACCTGCCCAAGCCCCTGATGAAACTGATCGCCAAGATCAAGCCGTCCGACGCTGAAGTCGCGGCCAATCCGCGCGCCCGCTCCGCCGTGCTGCGCGTGGCCGAGCGCTTGCCGACACCGGACCTTATTGACAAAGGTGCAGCAGCATGAGCGGCAAGATCAATCTCGTGCTGGCCGGCTTGCTGGTGCTCTGCGCCCTGTCGGTCGTCAAAGCCCAGTACATCGCGCGCCACCTCTTCATCGACCTTGAAGCGCTGCAGCAGCAGGCGCGCCAGCTCGATATCGACTGGGCGCAGCTGCAGCTGGACCAGTCGACCCTGGGCAAGAACGCGCGCATCGAGCAGATTGCGCGCACTGATTTGAACATGACACCCCTGACGCCCGCACGCACGCAGTACCTGACCGAAGGGACCAAATGAAGCGGGCCGGTGACAACAAGAAGGGCGAGCGCGTGGCAGCGTCGAAAGGTGTGAAGTTTTCCACCAGTCCGCTGCTGGCCGTGCGCCTGCCGTCGTGGCGCTCGCGCGTGGTGCTGTTCGTGCTGTTCGCCGCCTTTGCGGCGCTGGCCGGCCGCGCCATGTGGCTGCAGGCCGTGTCGCGCCAGTTCCTGCAAAAGCAGGGCGCCAGCCGCTACGAGCGCACGCTCGAACTGCCCGCCACCCGCGGCAAGATCATGGACCGCAACGGCCAGGTGCTCGCTTCCTCGATTCCCGTCAAGGCCGTCTGGGCGATCCCCGACGACGTGCTGGCCGAGCCGCCTGAAAAACTCAAAAAACTTGCTGCCCTGCTCGAGATGAGCGAAGCGGAACTGCGCAAGAAACTCGACTCCGACCGCACCTTCGTCTACCTGAAGCGTCAGGTCGAGATGGACGTCATCGACAAGATCAACAAGCTCGATATCGACGGCCTCGACACCCGCAAGGAATACAAGCGCTTCTATCCCCAGGGCGAAGTGATGACCCACATGGTGGGCTTCACCAACGTCGAAGACGTGGGCCAGGAGAGCATGGAACTGGCCCAGCAAAAAACCCTGGTGGGCGCCACCGGCAGCCGCAAGGTGATCAAGGACCGCCTCGGCCACATCGTCGAGGACGTCGGCCTGTCGAAAGAGCCGCACGACGGCAAGGATCTGACCCTGTCGGTCGACAGTAAACTCCAGTACATCGCCTTTACCAGTATTAAAGAAGCGGTCGAAAAATTCCACGCCAAGGCCGGCGCCGCCGTGGTGCTCGACGTGCACACGGGCGAAGTGCTGGCGCTGGCCAACTGGCCGACCTACAACCCGAACGACCGCACCAAGCTGACGGGCGAGCAGTTGAGGAACCGCGTCATCACCGACACCTTCGAACCCGGTTCGACCCTGAAACCGTTCACGGTGGCGCTGGCGCTCGACACCAACCGGGTCAAGCCGACCACGTTGTTCGACACCACCCTGTCAGGTCGCATCATGGTGGGCGACAAGCCCATTCGCGACACCCACCCGCATGGCGTGATCGACGTTTCCACCATCATCCAGAAGTCGTCCAATATCGGCGTGTCGAAGATGGCGCTGGCCATGCCGCCGCAGGAAATGTGGGAGATGTTCACCAAGTCCGGCTTCGGCCAGGCCCCCCGCTTCGGCTTCCCCGGCGCCGTGGCCGGCCGCGTGCGTCCGTACAAATCCTGGCGCCCGGTGGAGCAAGCGAACATGAGTTTCGGCCAGGGCATCTCGGTGTCGCTGCTCCAGCTGGCGCGCTCCTACCTGATCTTCGCGCGCGACGGCGACATCATCCCCCTGTCGTTCCAGAAGGTGACGGAAAAGCCCGTCGGCCAGCAGGTCATTTCGCCGAAGACGGCGGCCGAAGTGCGCGCCATGCTGGAAACCGTGGTGCTCCCCGGCGGCACCGCCACGCAGGCGCAGGTTCCTGGCTACCGGGTGGGCGGCAAGACCGGCACGGCGCAGAAGGTCATCAACGGTCGCTATTCGCAATCGCACTATATCGGCTCGTTTGCCGGCATCGCCCCCATGTCCGATCCCCGTTTTGTCATCGCCGTGATGGTCGACGATCCCGTAGGGGCCATTCACACCGGCGGCGGCGTCGCCGCGCCGACGTTTGCCGCGCTGGCGGCCAACGCCCTGCGCGCAGCCAATGTGCCGCCCGATTCGAACGTCACTGAAATTCTCAAGTCTGAAAACCTGGAGGAAGATTGAGCGCGCACGCCATGACCCCGCTTGAGATCGCCAACTGGATCGGCGCCGCCGCGCCCACTGGTGCGCTGGCGTCGGACTCGCGGCGCATCAAGGCCGGCGACGTTTTCTTCGCCTATCCGGGCGATGCCGGCGACGGCCGCGCTTTCATCGGCGCGGCCATCGCCAGCGGCGCCGCTGCCGTCGTCTACGATCCACGCGACTTCGCCTGGGATGCGCAGCACACCGTGCCGCACCTGGCGGTCGCGGACCTCAAGGCGCAGGCCGGCCTGATCGCGCACGCGCGCCTGGGCCAGCCCGATGCGTCGCTGTTTTCCGTCGGCGTCACCGGCACCAATGGCAAGACCTCGATCGCCGTCTGGCTGGGCCAGGCGTTTGCCCGCCTGGGCGAAACGGCCGCCGTGATTGGCACCCTGGGCGTGGGCCTGTTCAAGGGCCGCGCCGAGCCTGTGTTCACCGGCACCGGCTACACCACGCCCGACGCCGTGCTGCTGGCAGAACACCTGGCCGGCGTGCGCGACGCCGGCGCGACCACGCTCGCCATCGAAGTGTCGTCGATCGGCCTGGTCCAGGGCCGCACCCTGGGCATGCACTTCGATGTCGCCGTGTTCACCAACCTGACGCGCGACCATCTCGATTTTCATGGCGACATGGCCAGCTACGAAGCAGCCAAGGTCAAGCTGTTCGACTGGCCGGGCCTTCAATCCGCCGTGATCAATCTGGACGATGCAGCCGGCCTGCGCCTGCTGGCGCACGTGCGCGCGGCGCACCCTGGGCTGGCCGTCACCGGCTACACCTTGCAGGACGCAGCGGCAGTGCCGGACGTCGCGGGCGTCTCGATGCTGCGCGCTTCTCAACTGCGCAGCCGCCACGCCGGCACCGAATTTCACCTCGATTCGCCCTGGGGCGCCGCCACCGTCAAGACGGCCCTGGTAGGCCACTTCAATATCAGTAACGCGCTTGCCGTAATGGGCACGCTGCTGGCCAAGGGCGTCGCCTTGCGCAGCAGCGTCGACGCCGTCGAAGCACTCACTCCCGCGCCCGGCCGCATGGAGCAGGTGGGTGGCGTGGACGCGCCGATGGTGGTGATCGATTACGCCCACACGCCCGATGCCCTCGCCAAGACGCTGGAAGCCTTGAAACAGGTGGCGGCGGAGCGGGGCGGCGAACTGTGGTGCGTATTCGGCTGCGGCGGCGACCGCGATCCGGGCAAGCGCCCGCAGATGGGCGCCATCGCCCAGGTGGCGGAACACGTTTTCGTCACCAGCGACAATCCCCGCAGCGAGGAGCCGGGCGCCATCATCGCCGACATCGTCGCCGGCATGGATTTGCAGCGCCCCGGCAGCAGCACCCAGATGATCGAAGACCGCGCCGCCGCCATCCTGCTGGCGATCAAGCAGGCTGCCAAGCCGGACGTGATCCTGCTGGCCGGTAAGGGCCACGAGGCTTACCAGGAAATCAAGGGCCGCAAGATGGCGTTTTCCGACGCCGACCACGCCGCGCTGGCTTTGGCCGCGCGGGTGACGATGATGAGGACCAGTTCATGAGCGACACCCAGATGCACGCCTCTCTCGCCCAATTGATCGCGTACATGCCCGGTGCGCGCATGACGCGCAACGCCGAATTTACGGGCGTGTCGACCGACAGCCGTACCCTGGCGCCGGGCCAGTTGTTTGTCGCCCTGCGCGGCGAGCAGTTCGACGGCCACGCCTTCCTGCCGACCATCGCGCAGCAGGGAGGGGCAGTGGTCGCCGAGCAGCTGCCCCAGGGCTGGACCGGCCCCGCCATCATCGTGCCCAATACCCTGACGGCACTGGGCCACATCGGCAATTACTGGCGCCGCCATTTTCAGATTCCCGTCATCGGCGTCACTGGCAGCAATGGCAAGACGACCGTCAAGGAAATGATCGCCGCCATCCTCGCCGCCGCTTTCGGTGAAAACGAGCGCCTCGCCACACGGGGCAACCTGAATAACGAAATCGGCGTGCCCCTGACCCTGATGCGCCTCAATGGCGACCACCAGGCGGCCGTCATCGAGATGGGCATGAACCATCCGGGCGAAATCGCCCGCCTGGCAGCGATTGCCGCGCCCACCGTCGCGATGGTCAACAACGCCCAGCGCGAACACCAGGAATTCATGCATACGGTCGAAGCGGTGGCGCGCGAAAACGGCGCCGTGCTTGCGGCCCTCCCGCTTGACGGCACGGCGGTGTTCCCGGCTGACGATGTCTACACGCCGCTGTGGGCCCAACTGGCTGGCAGCCGCCGTACCATCACTTTCGGCCTGAATGACGCCGCTGCGGTCTCGTGCGTTTATAAAATGGACGCCTTCGGCAGCGCGCTCGAGGTGACGGCTCGCATCGACGGCGCCAGCACGCAATTGAAAATCGCTCTCGCCGCGGCAGGCCTGCACAATGTGCGCAATGCCCTGGCGGCGATTGCCTGCACACTGGCCGCCGGCATCGATCAAGGCGCCATCGTCGCCGGCCTGGAGGCGTTCGCGCCCGTCAGCGGCCGCCTGCAAAAGAAGCAGGGCGTGCATGGCGCCACCGTCATCGACGACAGCTACAACGCCAATCCCGACTCCGTGCGCGCCGCCATCGACGTGCTGGCCCAGGCCACCGCGCCACGCATCCTGGTGCTGGGCGACATGGGCGAAGTGGGCACCCAGGGTCCCCAGTTCCACCAGGAGATCGCCCACTACGCCGACGCCGCCGGCATCGAGCACGTGCTGGTGACGGGCGAACTGGCAGGCCACATGGCCGGCATCGGCAAGACACAACATTTTGTACAGTTTGACGAATTATTGGCAGCACTGGTTTCCGCACTGGGCAGCAAATCTGACGCGACTGTGTTGGTGAAGGGCTCGCGTTTCATGAAGATGGAGCGCGTGGTCCAGCACCTGACTGGAACACAATCACCTGGCAAGGAAGCCCACTAATATGCTGCTCTGGCTCGCACAATTTTTTCAACAGGATCTCGGTCCTCTGCGAATCTTCAACTTCATCACCTTTCGGGCGGTGTTCGCCACCATCACGGCGGTGGTGATCGGCCTTGGCGCCGGTCCCGCCGTCATCGCTTGGCTGACCCGCATGAAAGTGGGCCAGGCCGTGCGCACCTACGGCCCCGAGACCCACCTGGCCAAGCACGGCACGCCCACCATGGGCGGTGTGCTGATCCTGATTGCCATCGGCGTGTCGACCCTGCTGTGGTGCGATTTCTCGAATCGTCTGATCTGGCCCGTGCTGGTCGTCACGCTCGGTTTCGGCGCCGTCGGCTGGGCCGACGACTACCGCAAGGTGGTCTACAAGGACCCCGAGGGCATGCGCTCGGCCGAAAAATACTTCTGGATGTCGCTGATCGGCGTGGCCGCGGCCCTGTACCTGGCGTTTTCTGTCTCCGCCCCGACGCCCATTAAAGTGTGGGAGCTGTTTTATGCGTGGGTGCGGTCCGGCTTTTCCATGTCGCTGCCGCCCAAGGCCGACCTGATCGTGCCGTTCGTGAAAACCATCAGCTACCCGCTGGGCGTGTGGGGTTTTATCGCGCTGACCTACTGCGTCATCGTCGGCACCAGCAACGCCGTCAATTTCACCGACGGTCTCGATGGCCTGGCCATCATGCCGACCGTGATGGTGGGCACGGCGCTGGGCCTGTTCGCCTATCTGACCGGTTCGGCGACCTATTCGCGCTACCTCTTCATTCCGCACATTCCCGGCGCCGGCGAACTGCTGATCTTCTGCGGCGCGATGGCCGGCGCGGGCCTGGCCTTCCTTTGGTATAACGCCCACCCGGCGCAGATGTTCATGGGCGACGTGGGCGCGCTGGCGCTGGGCGGCGCACTGGGCACCATCGCCGTCATCGTGCGCCAGGAAATCGTCCTGTTCATCATGGGCGGCGTGTTCGTCGCTGAAACGCTCTCCGTGATCATCCAGGTGTCCTGGTTCAAGTTCACCAAGAAGCGTTACGGCGTGGGCCGCCGCGTGTTCCGCATGGCGCCCTTGCACCACCATTTCGAACAACTGGGCATGAAAGAGACGAAGGTCGTCGTGCGCTTCTGGATCGTCACCATGATGCTGGTGCTGGTCGGCCTGTCTTCCCTGAAACTGCGCTAATACGACAATGACGACGATGCATTCGACCTACGCCGGCAAGCACGCCCTGGTTCTCGGACTGGGCGAGTCGGGCCTGGCCATGGCCAAGTGGCTGGCCTTCTGCGGCGCCACGGTGCGCGTGGCCGACACCCGCACCGAGCCCCAGCGCCTGCAGGCGCTGCGCGTGGCCGTGCCTGGCGTCGAATTCATCTGCGGCGATTTTCAGGAAAGCCTGCTCGACGGCGTCGAATTCGTCACCTTGAGCCCGGGCCTGGCGCCCCAGCGCGAACTGAAGACCATCGTGCCGGCCGCCCGCGCGCGCGGCATCGACGTCTGGGGCGAGATCGAACTGTTCGCCCAGGCGCTGGCTGAATTGAAGGCGCAGCAGGGCTATGCGCCCAAGATGATCGCGATCACGGGCACCAACGGCAAGACCACCGTCACCAGCCTGGTGGGCCTGCTGTGCGAGCGCGCCGGCCTGACGGTCCGGCTGGCCGGCAATATTAGTCCGGCCGCGCTGGACGTGCTGCTCGGTGACCTGCAGCAGGGCAGCCTGCCGCAGTGCTGGGTGCTCGAGTTGTCAAGCTTCCAGCTGCATTCGACGTTCAGCCTGCAGCCCGATGCGGCGACGGTCCTTAATCTGACCCAGGATCACCTGGACTGGCATGGCGACATGGCCAGCTATGGCGCCGACAAGGCGCGCATCTTCGGCGCCAACACGGTGCGGGTGCTCAATCGCGACGACGCGGCCGTGCTGGACATGGCCATCACCGCACCCGGCATCGACACCGTGCTGTTTTCCGCCAACCCGCCCACGGCAGTCGGCAATTTCGGCCTGGTCAATGAGCGTGGTGTCTTGTGGCTGTCGCAAGCAACTGCTGGCGAAGAAGTGGAAAAGAAGCGCAAGCGGGATGTGGCCGAGCCAACCGAGATCATCGTCACCCGCATGATGCCGGCTGACGCCCTGCACATCCGCGGCGTGCACAATGCCACCAACGCGCTGGCCGCGCTGGCCCTGTGCCGCGCCATCGGCCTGCCGCTGGCGCCCTTGCTGCACGGCCTGCGCGAATACCGGGGCGAGCCGCACCGGGTTGAACTGATTGCCCATATCGCCGATGTGGAATACTACGACGACAGCAAGGGCACCAATGTGGGCGCCACTGTCGCCGCCCTGATGGGCCTCGGTAAAGCCTTCCCGGCGCCGAACCAGAAGATCGTGCTGATCGCCGGCGGCGATGGCAAGGGCCAGGATTTTTCACCGCTGGCCGCGCCCGTGACCGACTACGTGCGCGCCGTCGTGCTGATCGGCCGCGACGCGCCCCAGTTGCGCGTGGCGCTGGAACGCTCCGGCGTCGACCTGGTCGACTGCCGCAGCCTGCCGGAAGCGGTGCAGCGTGCGGCCAGCCTGGCCCAAGGCGGCGACTGCGTGCTGCTCTCGCCCGCCTGCGCGAGCCTGGACATGTTTAGCAATTACGCCCATCGCGCCCAGGTGTTCATCGACGCCGTGCGTGAACTGGCGCTGGACAGGGGACAGGAACTCTGATGGCCTTCCAGTTCCCATTCAAATTCTCCGGTTCCTCCAGCGATGCACTCATCGCCGGACGCGCACGGCCGTCGAAAATGATGGAGTACGACCAGCCGCTGGTCTGGGTGACCTTGCTGTTGATGCTGTTCGGGATGGTGATGGTGTATTCGGCCTCCATTTCGCTGCCCGATTCGCCCAAGTTCGCCGCCTACAAGAACACCTATTTTCTGCAGCGCCAGGCGATCTTCATCGGCGTCTCCCTGCTGGGCGGCCTGTTCGCCTTCCGCGTCAAGATCGAGACCTGGCAAAAGGCGGCGCCCTATCTGTTCGGCGCGACGCTGGTCATGCTGATGATGGTGTTCGTGCCCGGCCTGGGTGTGACCGTCAACGGCGGCAAGCGCTGGATCAAGCTGATCGTCTTCAATGCCCAGCCTTCCGAAATCATGAAAGTGGTCGCCGTGCTGTACGCGGCCGACTACACGGTGCGCAAACAGGAATACATGCACAAGCTCACCAAGGGCTTCCTGCCGATGGCCGGCGCGATCGGCCTGGTCGGCCTGCTGCTGCTGATGGAACCCGATCTCGGCGCTTTCGGCGTCATCGTGTGCATCGCCATGGGCATCCTGTTTTTGGGCGGGATCAACGCCATCTGGTTCGGCGGCATCGGCGCGCTGCTGGTGGTGATCTTTTCCACCATCATCGCGCTCTCGCCATTCCGGCGCGCGCGCATGTTTGCCTACCTCGACCCCTGGCAGGAAGACAACGCCTTGAACAAGGCCTACCAGCTGACCCACTCGCTGATCGCCTTTGGCCGCGGCGAGATTTTTGGCGTGGGCCTGGGCGGCAGCGTGGAAAAACTGCACTACCTGCCGGAAGCGCACACCGACTTTTTGCTGGCCGTGATCGGCGAGGAACTGGGCCTGGCCGGCGTGCTGGTCACCATCGCCCTGTTCTACTGGATGGTCAAGCGGGCCTTTGACATCGGCCGCCAGGCGATTGCCATCGACCAGACCTTCGCCGGCCTGGCCGCCAAGGGCATCGGCATCTGGATCGGCGTGCAGTGCTTTATCAATATGGGCGTGAACCTGGGCGTGCTGCCCACCAAGGGACTGACCTTGCCTCTGATGAGCTATGGCGGCACCGGCGTTTTCATCAACTGCGTCGGTCTCGCCATCCTGCTGCGCATCGATTATGAAAACCGCGTCCTGATGCGGGGAGGGCGGCCATGAAGCGCCTGATGATCATGGCAGCCGGCACGGGCGGCCACATCTTCCCCGGCATCGCGATTGCCCAGACCATGAAAGAGCGGGGCTGGGAAGTGAGCTGGCTGGGCACGTCCACCGGCATGGAACAGGAACTGGTGCCGAAAGCCGGCATCGCCATGGACGCCATTGATTTTACCGGCATGCGCGGCAAGGGGCTGAAGCACACGCTGTCAGGCGCCTTTAAACTGACGGCCAGTTTCGCCACCTGCCTGCGTATTCTCGCCCGCCGCAAACCGTCCGTGGTGCTGGGCATGGGCGGCTACGTCTGCGTGCCGGGCGGCCTGATGGCGCGCCTGCGCCGCGTGCCGCTGGCCCTCGTCAACGCCGACGCGGCCCTGCTGCTGTCGAATAAAACCCTGACCCCGCTGGCCCAGCGCGTGCTGTTCGGCTTTCCCGCCGACTTTGGCGCCGCCGCCGGCAAGGCCTCCGTCACGGGCAACCCGGTGCGCCAGGCCATCCTCGACATGAGCGGTCCCGACACCCGTTTCAATGGCCGCGAAGGCCCCTTGCGCATCCTGGTGGTGGGCGGCAGCCTGGGCGCGAAGGTGCTCAACGACGCCGTGCCGGCCGCGCTGGCGACCATCGCGCAAGATGTGCGCCCGATCGTGACCCACCAGTCGGGCAAGAAGAACATCGACGCGCTGAGGAAGAGCTACCTTGACAACGGCGTGCAGGCCAAGGTCGTCGACTTCATCGACGACATGGCCAGCGCCTATGCCGAGGCCGACCTGGTGATCTGCCGCGCCGGCGCGATCACCGTCTCCGAATTGACGGCGGCCGGCGTGGCCAGCGTGCTGATTCCCTTTGTCGCCGCCACCACCAGTCACCAGGTTGATAACGCCCAGTGGATGGCGAGCCAGGGCGCGGCCATCCACCTGCCGCAAGGCGAACTCAATGCCAACCGGCTCGGCACGATGCTGGCCGAATTGAAGCGCGATCAATGCCGCGACATGGCGCTGGCCGCGCGTGCGGTCGGCCGGCGCGACGCCAATGCGGCGATCGCAGACATCCTTGAAAGTATGGTTACCCAATGAAGCACAAGATCAAAAACATCCATTTCGTCGGCATCGGCGGCAGCGGCATGAGCGGCATCGCCGAAGTGCTGGTGAACCTGGGCTACCAGGTGTCGGGCTCGGACCTGGGCAGCAACGCAGCGAGCGTGCGCCTGGC
>Ga0265798_10009909_pt1 | contig 11822 bp, 11 predicted proteins | sample P3T30metagenome_FD_192430 | JGI IMG/M metagenome (GOLD analysis project Ga0265798, IMG submission 192430) | Plant litter microbial communities from East Loma Ridge, Irvine, California - P3 T30 | ecosystem: Environmental > Terrestrial > Plant litter > Unclassified | place: USA: California... | reverse complement strand
GGCTCCCCATCGGGGAGCCGCCTCTTCTAGTCGGCCGGGACGCGATCACACGGACGGGACGCTCACCCTGCGTTATCCACAGAAAAGTTATCCACAGGGTTACCCACAATGGGGATAGTTACACCCGTGTAAGTTCGAAGGTGAGTTCTAGCGCCAGCGCGTGGTCATCAGGAAGCCGATGAACATGATGCCGAAGCCCACCAAGATGTTCCACGAGCCGAGGGACGCGACGGGCAAGGTGCTCTGACTCACGTAGAAGACCACGATCCAGGCGAGCCCCACCAACATGAACCCGAACATGACGGGTTTGAACCAGACGGGATTGGGCGCGTCCTCGGCGGTGCGGGCGGGCTGGGTGCTGCGACTCGTGTCTTTGGCCATGGCGCACAGTGTACCGTGGGGCCCTTTTCGGCCCTGAGAAGGCGGTGCGACCCTCTCGGGTCGTGCCGGGGTTGTCCACAACCTGTCCACACGTTCTCCACCGCCACCTCCCCAGCCGGGAGACGGTCGGAGCGGACACCTAGAATCGAGTCATGACGGACCACGGGGGCGACGCGAGAGCCTCGCGACGTGCGAGACGACGGCCTCGTGCCCGCGCCTCCTTCGTCAGCGTGCTGGGCGAGCTGCTCATCACCGCGGGCCTGCTGGTGTTCCTCTTCATCGCGTGGCAGCAGTGGTTCAACGACCTGGTCGTGGCCGACGCGTACAAGGGCGACGCGGCACAGCTGAGCCAGCAGTTCGCCGAGGGGGCCACGCCGGCGCCCACGCCCGCGGCCGACGGTTCGTACGGCGAGCCCCCGGTGGGCACGGCTCCCGCCGAGGCCGAGACGTTCGCCAACTTCTACGTGCCCCGGTTCGGGGCCGACTACGCCGTGCCGATCGCGGGTGGCACGAGCACCGTGCGCACCCTGAACAAGATCGGCATCGGGCACTACGACGAGACCCAACTGCCGGGTCAGGTCGGCAATTTCGGGCTCGCAGCCCACCGCACGACCTACGGTGCACCGTTCAACAAGATCGCCGACCTGCAAGAAGGCGACAAGATGTACGTGCAGACGCAAGACGGCTGGTTCACCTACTCGTTCCGCAACCTGCAGTACGTGCCCGCGAGCCAGGTGTCGGTGCTGCAGCAGGTGCCCGACGCCCCCGACGTCGGGGCGACCTCGGGCGATCGGCTGATCACCCTGACGAGCTGCAACCCCATGTTCACCGCACAGGAGCGCATCGTGGCGTACGGCGTGTTCGACTCGTGGCAACCGCTCTCGGCCGGAGCACCGGCCGAGATCGCGGCAGCCGGGCTGGGAGGCTGACGATGTACTCCGCACTGTGGCGGCTGCTGCCCGGGCCCTGGTGGGTCCGGCTCGTCCTGACCCTCGTGGTGATCGCCGCCGTCCTCTTCGCCCTCGTCGAGTGGGTCTTCCCGTTCGTCAACGACCTCTTGCCCAGCCCCGACGTCACCGTGGAGCAACCATGACGCGCATCCTCGTCCTCGACAACTACGACAGCTTCGTCTACACGCTGAACGGTTACCTGCAGCAGCTGGGCGCCGAGACCGAGGTGGTCCGCAACGACTCGTTCGACGCGGCCGACGCCGCCGACCGCATCGCCGAATACGACGCGGTGCTGCTGTCGCCGGGGCCGGGGACCCCGGCCGCCGCCGGTGTGTCGATCGACGTCGTGCACGCCGCCCTGGCCGTCGACAAGCCGCTGCTGGGGGTCTGCCTCGGCCACCAGGCCATCGCCGAGGCCCTGGGCGCCACCGTCACGCACGCCGACGAACTCATGCACGGCAAGACGTCGAAGGTCGAGCACGACGCCAGTGGCTTCTACGACGGCGTCCCCCAGCCGTTCACCGCGACGCGGTACCACTCGCTCGCCGTCGTCGACGAGACCGTGCCCGAGGCCCTGACCGTGACGTCCCGCACCGTCGGCGGCGTCATCATGGGGCTGCAGCACCGGTCCGCGCCGGTCTACGGCGTGCAGTTCCACCCCGAGTCGGTGTTGACCCAGGGCGGCTACCAGATGATCGGCAACTGGCTGGGGGTCGCCGGCCTGCCCGGTGCGGCCCAGACCGCCAAGGGGCTCGACCCGCTGCTCGACCTCGGCTGACGCCCCGGACGGGCGGGACGGACCGACGGGCGCTACGGACCGACGGGCGCCATTGACTGTCGGCGGCGGCTGACGACCGAGACCTTCGCCCGGCGGTCGGACTGCTGTGGGCTCAGCCCGTGCAGATGCGGAGCGTGATGGCCGAGCCCTGAGCCACGTCGCCCGGGGGGACGCTCATGCCCGAGACGGTGCCGCCCGAGCAGCCGGGGTCGGACTGGGGGGTGACGACCAGGCCCAACTGGTCTTGCAGGGTCGCGATGGCTTCTTCGGAGGCCTGGCGCGTGACGTCGGGCAGTTGGACGAGACCGTTCGACACGACGAGGTCGACGCTCGACCCGAGGGCCACCGGAGTCGCCGCCGCCGGGTTCGACGAGAGGACGGACCCCTCGGGCACGGTGGACGAGTAGTCGGTGCTCTGTCGGCCTCGTTCGAGCCCGGCGTCGGTGATCGTCTGCCACGCGGCGTCGACGGTCTGGTCGGTCACCGACGGCATCGCCACCTGCTGAGGACCGCTCGACACGGTGACGGTGACGGTGAACTCCTTCGGCAACGAGATGCCCGCCTGGGGGTCGGTGGAGATGATGTCACCCGGGTCGATCGTCGCGCTCGTCGCATCGGCCCGGACGACGGTCAGGCCGAGCTCGTCGAGTTGGGCCGAGCCGGTCTCGAAGCTGACGCCGACCAGGTCGGGCACTCGCGCCGACTGGGCGTTGTCGACCGTCGGGGGTGCGAGGTTGACGACCCAGAAGACCACCGCGACGATGACGATCGCCACGAGGACGATGCCGGCCCAGATCCAGGCGACCGGGGGTCGGGTCTGGGTGCGCTGGGGTCGGCCCGTGTCGTCGGACTGCAGTTCTTTCAGCGCGGCTTCGCTGCCGGCGCTCGAGTTCGGGTTGACGCCGAAGAGGGTGGAGCCGGCGTCGACGGTGTGCGGACGGCGGGCAAGCGCCCGGCCGGCGGCCGCGGCCTCGAGGTCGTCACGGAACTCGGCTGCGCTCTGGAACCGGTCGAACCGATCTTTCGTGAGCGCGTGGAGGACGACGGCGTCGAGGGCCGGACTGACGGCACGCTCGAGCGTGCTCGGCGGCACGGGGGGCTCGCTGACGTGCCGGTAGGCGACCGCGACGGCCGAGTCGCCGGTGAAGGGCGGTTTGCCCGTGAGCAACTCGAACAGCATGACGCCGGTCGAGTAGAGGTCGGTGCGGGCGTCGACGGTCTCGCCGCGGGCCTGCTCGGGACTGAAGTACTGGGCCGTGCCGAGGATGGCCGTGGTCTGGGCCACGGTCGCGGCCGAGTCGCTGATGGCTCGGGCGATGCCGAAGTCCATGACCTTGACCTGGCCGGTGTTGGTCAGCATGACGTTGCCCGGCTTGATGTCGCGGTGGACGACGCCGGCACGGTGGGAGTACTCGAGGGCGGTCAGCACGCCGGCCGTCACCCGTACCGCTTCGTCGGGATCGAGCGGGCCCTCGGCGACGATGTCTTTCAGCAGCCGGCCCTCGACGTACTCCATGACGATGAAGGGGACGACGACGTCGAGGCCGCGAGCGTCGCGGACGACCTCTTCACCGGCGTCGAAGACGCGGACGATCGTCGGGTGCGCCATGCGGGCCGCGGCCTGGGCTTCTTGTCGGAAGCGCGAACGGAAGGCCGGGTCGGTCGCGAGGCTGGGTTTCATCAGCTTGACCGCGACCTTGCGCCCGAGTCGGGCGTCGGTGCCGACGTGGACGTCGGCCATGCCACCGCGGCCGATCAGGTCACCGATCTGGTACCGGTTGGCGAGGAGATGGATGCTCTCTCTCACACCTTCAGCCACGCCTGTTCTCCCAACGACCCACCCCTGTCTGGCGACACGGTCGGAGCCAGTGTACCGGGGTCGAGTCCCCCGGACTGGGCACGGCCATCGGTCGAAGGGATGATTGTCAGGGGTTCGTGACTCCGGGCGGTCGACCACCCGGAGTCACGAACGGGGCTACTCGTCCGGGTTGGCGGACGGGTCCGCCGTGGGCGTCGTGGCCGGTGCCGTCACGGTGATGGTGACGCCCGGCGAGGGCTCGGACGCGATCTGGCCGCAGTTCGCGACGTAGCTGACCGTCAGGTTTCCGGCCGCCGAGGCGGTCACGGTGATCGAGGTCGCGTTGGCCCCGAGGCCGCCGGCGGCCTGTCCGGAGGTGTCGGTGCCGCCGGTGATCGTGTACGAGTAGCCGGTCAACGAGTAGCCGGTGGGGCACCCGGTGTAGGCGGGCCAGGTGACCGTGGCCTGCTCGCCCGCCGCGATCTGGCCGGGCGTCGCCGTCGGGGTCGAGGGCTGCGCGGGGGTCGGGGCGGCGCGGTAGACGTAGATCGTCACCGAGGCACCCTTCTGCAGCACACCGGTCGGGTCGATGCTCGCGACCGTGTCGACGCGGTCGGGGCTCGGGGCCGACGAACCCGCGTCGGCCGATTCGACCTGAAGGCCCAGCTCTTCGAGGGCGGCGCGGGCGGCGGCCTCGGTGAGACCGACGTAGTCACCGGAGGAGACGGTGACCGTGTCGGGGGTCGGCGTCGACGTCGGTGTCGTCCTGCTCGGGCTGGGGGTCGAACTCGTCGTCGTGGGAGCGGGGGCCGGATCGTCGGTGTTGCCGACCGCGAAGACGATCGCGACGACCAGGGCCGCCACGAGCAGGGCGCCCAGGACGATCAACGGCCAGAACCACGGGCTGCGCTTCTTGGGCTCGTCGAGGTCGTCGTCGTCGCGCAACGCGTCGGGGTCGGCGGAGCCGGCCACGTACCCGGCTGCGGCACCGCCCGCGGCGCTCTGCGCACGCGTGGCCAGGGGGTCGAACAGCTGGGTGGTGGCGTCCTGCGCGTTGAAGGCCTGGGTCGCGGTGTCGGTGGGGACGTTCGCGACGGCGCCGATGGCGGGGACGGCCACCGTCGCGGCGGCGACGTCGCCGCGACGCAGGGCACGCGCCGCCTGGGCGAGGGCCGAGGCGGTGGCGGGACGCTCGCCCGGCTTCTTGGCGATGCACGACAGGACGAGTCGGCGCACCGGCTCGGAGACCGTGGGCGGTAGGTCGGGTGGCTGCTCGTTGATCTGCGCCATGGCGATGGCGACCTGCGACTCGCCCGTGAAGGGGCGTCGGCCGGCGAGGGCCTCGTAGGCGACGATGCCGAGCGAGTAGATGTCGGTGCTCGGCGAGGCCGGGTGGCCGCTGGCCTGCTCGGGCGAGAGGTACTGGACGGTGCCCATGACCTGTCCCGTGGCCGTCAGCGGGACCTGGTCGGCGATGCGTGCGATGCCGAAGTCGGTGATCTTGACCCGGCCGTCGGGCGTGACCAGCAGGTTGCCGGGCTTGATGTCGCGGTGGACGAGACCGGCGGCGTGGGCGGCCTGCAGGGCCGACGCCGTCTGGGCCACGATGTCGAGCACCTTGTCGGTGGGCAGCACGCGGTCGCGCTCGAGCACGGTCGACATGGCCTCGCCGGGCACGAGCTCCATCACGAGGTAGGCGCTGCCCTCTTCTTCGCCGTAGTCGAAGACGTTGGCGATGCCCTCGTGGTTGACCAACGCCGCGTGGCGGGCCTCGGCGCGGAAGCGCTCGAGGAACCCGGGGTCGCCGAGGTACTCGTCCTTGAGGATCTTGATGGCGACCGTGCGGCCGATGACGAGGTCGGTGGCCTCCCAGACCTCGCCCATGCCGCCGATGGCGACTCGGGTCGAGAGCTGGTAACGCCCACCGAAAGTGACTCCGCCGGATGGTCTCATTTGTTCAGCACCGCCTCTAGTACTTTCTTCGCGATCGGTGACGCGACACTGTTGCCGAATGCGGACTGGCCCTGGCCGCCGCCGTTCTCGACGACCACGGCGACCGCGACCTCGGGGTCTGCTGCAGGGGCGAACCCGGTGAACCACAGGGTGTAGGGCTCGCCCGCGCCGTTCTCTGCCGTGCCCGTCTTGCCGGCGACGTCGACGCCGTCAATTCTTGCATTGCTCGCCGCCCCGTCGGCGACGTCCTGCACCATCATGTCGGTCATCGTGGCCGCAGTCTGGGAGCTGATGGGCTTGCCGTACTCCGAGGGTGAGAAGTCCTCGACCGGGCTGAGGTCGGGGTTCAGCACGCTGTCGATGAGCGTGGGGTTCATCTCGGTGCCGCCGTTGGCGATCGCGGACGACACCATGGCCATCTGCAGCGGGGTGACGCGGTCGGATCCCTGACCGAACGACTGCAGCATCAGTGTGGCGTCGTCGATGGGCTGACCCTTCGAGTCCTCGATGGGGAACGAGCTGGGCGTCACGGACTGGGGGACCCCGATCGAGTCGTCGCCGAAGCCGAACTTCTCGGCCTGGTCGGACAGGGCCTCCGCCCCCAGGGCCTGACCCAGTTGGGCCATGGGGATGTTGCACGACAGCCGCAGGGCGGTCGCGATCGTGGCCGTCTCACCGCCTCCGCAGCTGCCGCCCTCGGCGTTGTTGATGTTCGTCGACGTGCCGGGCAAGGTCAGCGTGGCCGGGTTCGGGAAGGTGCTGTCGGGCGTGTAGTCGCCGCTCTCGAGGGCCGCCGCCGTCGTGATGAGCTTGAAGGTCGAGCCGGGCGCGTACAGGTCGCCCTGGATGGCACGGTTCTGGAGGGGCGCGGCCGGGTCGGCGATGAGCGAGTCGTACGCGTCGGTCACGGTCTGGCGATCGTGGCTGGCCAGCGGGTTCGGGTCGTAGCTGGGCTTCGAGACCATGGCGAGGATCTTGCCGGTCTCGGGGTCCATGGCGACGACCGAGCCCGAGTTCGAGCCGAGCGCGTCGTACGCGGCCTGCTGCACGGCGGGGTCGAGGGTGAGGTTGACCGTCGCGCCTTCGGGGTCTTGACCGGTGAGCAGCGAGTTGACCTGGTCGAAGAACTGTGAGTTCGCGTTGCCCGTGAGGTAGCGGTTCATGGCGTCCTCGATGCCCCGCGAACCCTGGCCGAGCGTGTAGTACCCGGTCACCGGGGCGTACAGGTCGGGCTGGGAGTAGGTGCGCTGGAACTCGTACTGGTCGTCGACCGGGGTCGACTGGGCGATGGCCTGGCCGCCGACCAGGATCGGGCCGCGCTGGGCCGAGTAGCTCGCGAGCAGGGCCCGGGAGTTGCGGGCGTCGGCGTTCAGGGCGTCGGCCTGGAACGCCGTGATGTAGGTCGTCGAGAGGAAGAGCGCGACGAACATGGCGAGCACCACGTAGCTCACGCGTCGGAGTTCTTTGTTCATCAGCCGATCACCAGCCTCGGTTGGTCGCGGACGGAGTCGGACAGCCGTAGCAGCAGGGCCACGATGATCCAGTTCGCCACGAGGGACGATCCACCGGCCGCGAGGAAGGGAGCGGTCAGGCCGGTCAGCGGGATGACGCGGGTGACGCCACCCATGACCACGAAGACCTGGAGGGCCACGACGAACGCGACGCCGACGCCGAGCATGCGACCGAAGTCGTCCTGCCCGACGAAGCCGATGCGGAAGCCCCGCGAGACCAGGAGCAGGTAGAGGGCGAGGATCGCGAAGAGCCCGGTGAGGCCCAGCTCTTCACCGAGCGACGCGAAGATGTAGTCGCTCTCGGCGAGGGGAGTGGTCTGCGGCCGGCCCTGCCCGAGCCCGGTGCCGATCAGACCGCCGTTGGCCAGGCCGAACAAGCCCTGCACCAACTGGAACGACCCGCCGACGGCGTCGTACTCGGACTGCGCGAACGGGTTCAGCCAGGCCGCGAACCGACCCTGCACGTAGCCGAGGAAGGTGCTCGCGACGAGGGCGCCGCCGACGAAGAGGCCGAGCCCGAGGATGATCCAGCTCGCGCGGCCGGTGCCGACGTAGATCATGACGAGGAAGAGCCCGAAGTAGAGCAACGACGTGCCCAGGTCGCGCTGGAAGATCAGGACGCCCATGGCCACGAGCCACACGATCAGGATCGGGCCGAGGTCGCGGGCCCGGGGGAAGCGCATGCCGAGGATCTTCGGGCCCATCAGCGACAGGTTGTCGCGTGCGGTGACCAGGTAGCCCGCGAAGAAGACGGCCAGCGTGATCTTGGCGATCTCACCGGGCTGGAACGAGAACGGGCCGATGTCGATCCAGACGCGCGCGTTCAGGCCCTCGCGGCCGATGCCCGGCAACAGGGGCAGCAACAGCAGCACGATGGACACGAACATGGCGATGTAGCGGTAGCGCGACAGCACCCGGTAGTTGCGGATGACGAGCAGCACGACGAGCGCGATGACCATGGCGAGCACGGTCCAGACCATCTGCTTGATGCCCAGCGCGCCCCAGCCCTCGCGGCCCTCGGCCAGGTCGAGACGGTAGATCATCGCGATGCCGATGCCGTTGAGCGTCACCGCGATCGGCATGACGAACGGGTCGGCCTCGCGGGCGACGACACGCAGCACCACGTGGAAGATCAGGGCGAGCCCCAGCACCATCGAGCCCGCGATCAACACGGTCGGGTCGACCTCGTCGGTCGCACCGAGCTGGACGAGCACCATCGCTCCGGCGGCGACGCCGCAGGCGATGACCAGCATCAGCAGCTCGAGGTTGCGCAGTCGAGCGGGTTCGCGCAGGCGCAGCGTGATCGCCTGCGTCATGTTCGTGGGACGCGACGACTTCGCGGACGGCTTGCGCGCGCCTCCGATGCGACCGATGACCTCGGTGGCGTCGCCGCCGGTTGCGTCAGGGGTTGCTGGCATCGGCCAACCTCTCGACGATCGCCCGGGCGTCCGCGAGGGAACCGGCGTTGATGGTGTCGGCCACGGTGGTCTGCGTGTAGTTCGGCAGGTCGTCGACCTGGACGTCGGTGGTCTCGTAGACGCTCGACAGCGTGATCGGGCCGAGGCTCTGCTGAACGCCCTTGTAGATGACGACGGTGCCCTGCTCTTCGCCGACGTAGTAGTGGTCTTGGGTCCACTGGTAGGTCAGCACGAGACCGGTGGCCAGCGCGGCCACCGCCACGACCAGTGCGGTCAGCCAGGTGATGCGGCGCCGGCGCCTGCGACGCTTGTCTTCGGCGATGAGCTCGGCGAGGTACTCGTCGCTCTCGGGCTCGAAGTGGCTGTCTTCGGGGGTGGTCGCGACCTTGAGGGGGTGCAGCAGGATGGTCGGCAGGCGCAACTGCTTGCGGCCGGCATCGCCCTCGAAGGTGAGCGGGGCCGCGGCCGAGCCGACCGTGACGGGCTCGTCGAGGGCCGAGTCGCCCGACTCGTCGACGTCGACGACGACGACCGTGACGTTGTCGGGTGCTCCGTGGTCGAGCGTCTCCTTGACCAGGCGCTTGGCCGTCTGCTCGGAGTCGAGGCCCATCGCGAGGGCCTTCTTGATGCGTTCTTCGGCGAGGTAGCTGCTGAGGCCGTCCGAGCAGATCAGCCAGCGGTCGCCCGGTTGCGTGCCGAGGATGGCCGTGTCGATCTCGGGTGCCGCGTCGACGTCGCCGAGCACGCGCATCAGCACGCTGCGTCGGGGGTGCACGGCGGCCTCTTCGGGCGTGATGCGCCCACTGTCGACCAGCCGCTGCACGAAGGTGTGGTCGGCCGTGATCTGGCTGAGCTCGCCCTCGCGGAACAGGTAGATGCGCGAGTCGCCGATGTGGGCGACCGCCATGCTGTCGCCGACGCGCAGCATCGCGCTGACGGTCGTGCCCATGCCGGTCAGCTCTTGGTGCTCGAAGACCGTCTCGGCCAGCAGCTGGTTCGCCGCGATCAACGACGACTGCAGCGCGAACTCGGCGTCACCGGGCGAGGTGTAGACGCGGTCGGTCTCGCGGATCCGGCGGATGGCGATGGCCGAGGCGACGTCGCCCCCGGCGTGCCCGCCCATGCCGTCGGCGACGACGAAGAGCTGCGTGCCGGCATAGCCGCTGTCTTGGTTGTTGGACCGGATCTTGCCCACGTTGGACAGAGCGGCACTCTTGGCGTGCGTCGTCATGGGGTGCCTACCGCCGGAGCTCGAAGCTCGTCTGCCCGATCGTCACGGTCGTGCCCGTGGGCACCGGGGTGGGGACCGACACGCGCTCGCCGGCGAGGAACGTGCCGTTGGTCGAGTCGAGGTCTTGCACGACCCAGCGGTTGTTCCAGACCATGAGGCGCGCGTGGTGGGTCGACGTGTAGTCGTCGCGGATGACGAGGTTGCTCTCTTGCGACCGACCGATGGTGAGCGGACCGTCGCCGAGCGGCATCTCGAGCCCGGCCTTGGCCCCCTTGGTGATCACGAGGCGCGTCGCGCGGCCGTCACCCTGCGAGGTCGGCGCCGGTGCGGCGGGCGCGGGGCGAACGGCCGGTGCAGGAGGCGCGGTGGCGGTCGAGCTCGCCTTGCCGGGTGTCGCGTCGGCGGGCATCTTGCGCGCCCGCTGCCCGAAGAGGTCGCTTCTCAGGGCGAACACGATCACGAAGACGAACAGCCACAGCACGGCGAGGAAGCCGAAGTGCAGCACCAGCAGGGTCAGTGCGGAGGTCACCGGCGGGCACCCCTCGCGTCGGGCCCGTCGAAGGGTTCGGGCGTCGAGGACTGGGGGAGCACGCGGAACACGATACGCGTACGACCGATCTGGATCACCGAATCGGGCTGCAGCGGGGCCTTGGTGAGCGGGTTGCCGTTGAGCTTGGAGCCGTTCGTCGAGCCGAGGTCGCGCACCTGGGCGCGCGAACCGTCCCACAGGATCTCGACGTGTTGGCGCGAGGTGCCGGTGTCTTGCACGGTGATGTCGGCGTCGCTGCCGCGGCCGATGATGGTGCGGGATCCGCTGAGTTCGCGGCGCTTGCCGTCGATCTCGACGAAGGGCTTCCACTGCACCTCGCCGCGCAGGTTGCGCGACTCGACGGTCATGATGCCGACGCTGAGCGAGTCGTCCTCACGCAGACGGATGCCGAGCGGGCCGGCGAACTGGTACCCCTGGGCGGTGGCGTGGCGCTGCGTCAGCTGCGTGAGCTCGTCGATCAGGGCCGGACCGATGGCCGACATCTTGTCGTAGTCGATCGGCGCGAGGCGCACCTGCAACTCGTTGGGCACGAGGATGCGGTCGCGCGAGACGACGGCGGCCTTGGTGTCGAGCTCGCGGCGCAGCGCGTTCGTGATCTCGAGTGGTTGCACGCCCGAACGGAACGTCTTGGCGAAGGCGCCGTTGACGGCGCGCTCCAACCCGCGTTCGAAATTGTCGAGCAGTCCCATGGGTCTCCAGGTTCGGGGTCTCTGGTCGCCCGATCTTAGCCCGAACGAGTGAAAGGGACTCACCCGTGCTCTTCCGGGCGTCTGACGCGTGCTAAAGTCTACGAGTTCGCGCGAGTGGCGGAATTGGCAGACGCGCTGGCTTCAGGTGCCAGTGCTCGAAAGGGCGTGGGGGTTCAAGTCCCCCCTCGCGCACGAACGCAAAGGCTCACCTTCGGGTGGGCCTTTCGCTTTGCCGGGGGGCAGCGAACGTGCGGGGCCGCGAACGTGCGGGGCAGCGAACGTGCCGGGCCGCGAACGTGTGGGCCCGCGAACGGCCCTGCTCAGTCGATCGGCTCGATCAGGTGCGGGCCGTTGTTGCGCACGTTGTTGGCCTCGCGACCGACTTCGTGCTGCACCAGGTCGTGGGCGACCTCGAAGGAGTCGCGGTCGAGCAGCGCGAGCAGCTCGTCGGGGCCGAGGTGGTCACCGAGCCAGTCGTCGTACGAGTCGGGCGTCAGGCAGGCCGGCATGCGGTCGTGCACTTCGCCCGGTGCCACGTGGGCGTCGCGCGTGATGATCGTCGT
>Ga0265798_10009908_pt1 | contig 11822 bp, 10 predicted proteins | sample P3T30metagenome_FD_192430 | JGI IMG/M metagenome (GOLD analysis project Ga0265798, IMG submission 192430) | Plant litter microbial communities from East Loma Ridge, Irvine, California - P3 T30 | ecosystem: Environmental > Terrestrial > Plant litter > Unclassified | place: USA: California... | reverse complement strand
AGATTGCGCCTGCTGTCCTGCACGAGCCAATGCCCTGCGCGATCCTGGCCGACATAGATGACGAGCCCGGCAGGATCGGGTTCCGATATGGTTTCAGACGACATGTCGCCTCATTGCCTTTCGTATCGCGAGCGTCGTGCCCGCGCTCATGATCTACGAGCCGCGACATAGCGCTGCGAGATCGATCCCCGCGGATCGCATAGCGCGGGCATAGTGTTGCCCTCGCTTCACCGCGTTTCGGATGTATCGAGGTACTTGAGCCTGATAGCTGGGCAGTGGCCTGCTGGTCCTGACGAGGGTTGGCTCAAACCGCCGCGCGTCTCTTGGCGATCGACGCGATAGAGCCTGCCGACTGCGCGTTGCCGAGGGATCGCTACGCCATTGCACGCGCTACGTTTTCCGGCAGGCAATGCCGAAAAGCCAACTTCCAGCGACCTCATTAATGCGCGTCGCCCCGTCGATAGCGAACGCCCATGCCGTACGTGAACTGTCGTCTACGTCGGATTTCAGCTGCGCCCGCGATTGCCGTTGCCGGGTAGCTAAATCAGCAATTCAACCAGATCCTGCTCCAGTCGCCCGGCGTCGCGCAGGACGGTTGCGGCAAGTTCCACGTCCGCCACGACCATAACGTCCCGCAATACCGCATCAACGGCAAGGACGATCGCCGGCCCCAGCCCCGACTGGATCATAGTCGGCCCACCTGTCCAGTTCAGTCGTGATTGGATTCGCGACGTCATGGTTTCTCACGACGGAGTCCACTCCAGATCTTCTCGCCACGAAAACACCTGCTCAGCCGTCGGGCTTCGCAGCGTCACTTGGCGACATACAAACGGGACCGTTCGGACACGTTACCAGCTCGAGCCGGCGCCTATAGGCCGCGCCATGCGAGTGGGTGTGGCAGGACGTCAGCGGAATAGTCGACCTGGAGCACGCGGCGTCGCCGCGGCTGGTCGGCAGGGAGCGATGCGCGGACGATAGGCGTAGCGTAGAACCAGGGCGTGTCGATCGGAAGCGCGGCCAACGCAGTCTCAAGGCGAACGAGCGCAGGTTCGTCCAGCGCCTGCGGGAAGAATTCGGCGCTGTATTGGTCGAGATTAAGATCGAAGGGTTGATCGAGCCTTTCAAACATGTCGATGCGGGTAGCCGAGGCCGCCGCCGCGGTCGACCTGACACCGCTTCTCGACAGCTGCTGCCCGAAAGTTCGCGTTTACTACACGTCCAGACGGTGCACTCTTGAGCGTACCCGAACAGATGATTTTGGAAAACGGGTTGATGGAGGGCGACATAGACATGCCAAGATCTAGCCAAATGATATCGATGGCTCGGTAAAGCCCAGTAGCAGGGTACTTGCGACGGCGCGTGCGTCAGGGCCGAGCGCCTCGTCAGGCAGTTCGCCGGCGCTCCAGAACGACAGGGCGCCGCGAAACCCTAGGGCGAGTTGCCTCGGCAGGCAGTCTAGCGCGTAGGTCCGGCAATTCTCCGGGATGCCCTCGCCCGCTCCCAGCGCGAGCGTCCACAATGCGGTCGAGCGCGCCCAGGCCTGACCCGCCGAACCACCGGTCGTGCCGATCCAGCTCATCACGGCGCGGTTCACACCGGGTTCCTCCAGCATCACCGCGACGGCCGTGTCGACAGCGAGCAGCACGCGGGATGCTGCGTCAGTCGGAAGCCGCGCCTCGGCGAAGCGCCTTGCCATCGTGTCCGTCCGACGTTCGGACAAGGCGTGCATGATCGCCCCCTTGCTTCCGAAATGATTGAACGGCGTGGCGAAGCTGACGCCGGCTTCGGCGGCGAGGTCGCGCATGGAGAAGTCGGCCTTGCCACTCCGCAGCAGTCGTTCCGCCGCGTCGATCACCCGTTGGCGCACGGGCTCACCCCGGATCGCGATGTTCTCCCGTGTCTTGTCCCGTGCCATATCGCTATCTATATCATGATATACAAACCTAGTATAATGGAGTTAGCCCGTGGCAACCATCACCGCCAAGACCTTCCTCATCACCGGCGTGAGTTCCGGCCTCGGCCGCGCGTTTGCCGAGGGTGCGTTGGGCGCCGGCCACCGCGTGATCGGCACCGTGCGGAACGAGGGCGACGCCAATACGTTCGCTGCGCTCGCAGCGCGCCGTGCATATCCCCTGATCCTCGACGTGACCGACTTCGCAGCGATCCCAGCCGCCGTGGCCGAAGCGGAGCGGCACGCCGGTGCGGTCGAAGTGTTGGTGAACAATGCCGGATACGGTCAAGAAGGTGCGTTGGAGGAATCGTCGATGGACGATCTTCAGCGTCAATTTGCGGCCAACGTGTACGGGCCGGTAGCGATGATAAAAGCCGTGCTTCCCGGCATGCGCAAGCGTCGTAGCGGCCACATCGTCAACGTGACCTCGATGGGCGGCTTAATCACGATGCCGGGGATCAGCTTCTACTGCGGTAGCAAGTTCGCGTTGGAAGGCATCTCCGAGGCGCTTGGCAAGGAGGTGGCGGATTTCGGCATTCGGGTGACGGCCTTGGCACCCGGCCAGTTCCGGACGGATTGGGCAGGACGCTCGATGGATCGCACCCCGCGCAGTATTTCCGACTACGACGCCGTGATGGACCCGATCCGGGCCGCGCGCCAGGCCAAGAGCGGCAATCAACCCGGCGATCCGGCCAAGGCCGCACAGGCTTTGCTCGCGATAGTCGATGCCGCGACCCCACCGGTACGCCTGTTCCTGGGCGAGGACGCGCTGGGCGTGGTCCATCAGAAGCTTGATGCGATGAAGGCCGAGATCGCCGCATGGGATGCGCTCTCCCGTTCAACCAGCTTCGCATCGTGACCGCCTGAGCGCCGGTGGGTTAGTCGGAGGCGCTGTTTGAGGATGGAACTTCGGCAGAGCCACCCGCCTCAGCTGTCCGGCACCGTCTTCCGGCAAATGTCGATCACGGTCTCTCGCAGCCAGCGGTGAGCGGGATCGGCGTCCATCCGTGGATGCCAGATCGCCGACACGGCAATCTCGGGGGTAGGAACGGGAAGCGGGAACGTGCAAATTCCTTCCGCACCCGGTGCTTTGCGACGAAAACCCAAACCGGGCACGAGCGCGATCAGGTCCGACTGCCTGGCGATCCGCAAGGCGTCGGAAAAGCCCGGCACGACCACCATCGTGTCGCGGCTCAGCCCCAGGTCGGCCAGCGCGGCATCGACCGGGCCGGTGAACGCGCCACGGCGGGACGCGGCGACATGCCGGCAGGCTGCGTAGCGCTCTGGCGTGATCGCGCCCGAGAGCAGCGGATGCCCCGTTCTCGCCGCCCCGACAAACCGGTCGCGGAAGATGAGCCGCGTGCGCATTTCGGGCGCGGAAACGCCGATTACGCCGACTTCTAGGTCGATCTGCCCCGCGCGTAGCGGCTCTGCGTTCTTATCGGGCTTCGGCGCGAAGCGCAGGCGGACACGGGGCGCCGCCGATGCGATGCCGGCCACCAACGGACCGCAGAACATCTCGACGAAACCCTCGCTCGCGCGGATGGTGAAGACGCGGTCGAGTTCCGCCATGTCGATCTCGCCAGTTGACGGCTTGAGGACCGTTCGAACGTCGCGCACGAGTGCGTGAACGACATCGCGCAGCTCGATCGCCCGCGGCGTTGGCACCAGGCCACGTCCTGCTCTAACGAGGAGCTGATCGCCAGTAGCGTTGCGAAGCCGCGTCAAGGTCCGGCTCATCGCCGACGCGCTCAGTCCCAGCTTTCGCGCGGCCCCGGTCACGCTCCCCTCGGACAGAAGTGCGTCGAGTGCATCAAGCAGGTTCAAATCGAGGTCGGTCATGCTGCAACCATGCGTGATCCATCTGCGCCACGATAGGCGCCTGGTGCAATTATACTGTGCATCCACTGCGTCTGGCGCATTCATCGTGGCCGAGTAGATATCGCGCCGACACACTTCGGAGCATCCCATGACCCAAGACATCTCCAATCCCGGCACAATCCTGCTGATCGGCGCATCGCGCGGCCTGGGTCTCGGTTTGGCCGGTGAGTTCGCGAAGCGCGGATGGCATGTCGTGGCAACCGTGCGCGCGGGCGCCCGAACCGAACTGCACGATCTGGCCGAGGCACATCCCGATCGTATCGAGATCGAGACCGTCGATATCGCGCAACCGCAACAGATCACTGCGCTGCGCGACCGTCTCGCCAGCAGGGTGTTCGACCTGCTGTTCGTCAACGCCGGCACTGCGAACATGGAGGACGAAATCGCCGGCGAGATCGCGACCGAGGAATATACGCGCGTGCTCGTGACAAATGCGCTCGGTCCCATGCGCGTGATCGAAGCCTGCCGGAATCTGGTCGCAGCCGACGGGCTGATCGGGGTCATGTCCTCGGGCCAGGGCAGCATCACCAATAACACCAACGGCCGTCACGAGGTCTATCGCAGCAGCAAGGCGGCGCTCAATCAACTCGTACGGAGCTACGCCGCGCGCCATGCAGAAGATCGCCACGCGCTGGTGCTGATGGCACCCGGTTGGATACGAACCCGGCTCGGCGGGCCGAAGGCGCCGTTTGGCGTAGACGATAGCATGCCCCTGATCGTGGACGTGCTGCTCGGCCGTCAGGGCAAGCCGGGTCTCGCCTTCCTCGATCGCGACGGGAACACGGTGCCATGGTGACCGAGCCAACAACGACGCTGATCGGCATCGAGGAACACTTCCTGACGCCGGCGATCGAACACGCATGGCATGCAATCGGGCTGGAGGCGGCCGATCCGAGCGTCGGCTACCATCAAGGCGCGTTCGGACGGCGTCTCGTCGACCTCGCAGACGAAAGACTCGCGCTGATGGACGAAACCGGCCTCGACGTTCAGGTGCTGTCGTTGACCACCCCCGCGCTGCACGATCTGGGCTCGGAAAGCATGGAGTTGGCACGGCGCACCAACGACGCCTTGGCCGATGCGGTCGCACAGCACCCGACCAGGTTCCAGGCGATGGCGACCCTGCCGGTGTCCATGCCTGACGAAGCCGCGATCGAGCTTGAGCGCTGCGTTTCGACGCTAGGCTTCAAGGGCACGATGTTGTGCGGCCGGGTTGGCATGCGCCACCTCGACGACCAGGCATTCGCGCCCGTTCTCGATTGTGCAGCAGCACTGGGCGTGCCCGTGCTGCTGCACCCCCGCACACCACCAGCGCCGGTACGCGAGGCCTATTACTCCGGCTTCTCGCCGATCGTGGACGCCGCCTTCGCGACCGTGGGACTGGGCTGGCACTATGATGCCGGCATCCAGTTCCTACGCCTCGTCCTGGCGGGCACATTCGATCGCTTGCCGAACCTTCAGGTGATCCTCGGCCATTGGGGTGAACTTGTCCTCTTCTATGCGGAGCGGCTGGCGGTCATGGACCGCGTCGCGGACCTGTCCAACCCGATCGCGCACTACCTGCGACACAACCTGTACGTGACCGCCAGCGGCATGTTCCTGCCCCACTATCTGGAGCGAGCGATGGCGGTCGTCGGCTCGGACCGGCTGCTGTTCTCGACGGACTATCCTTACCAATACCGCGAAGGCGGCGACGCACGTCGCTTCCTTGCAGGCTGCGGTCTGACCGATGCTGACAAGGCGGCGTTCGCGCATGGCAACTGGCTCCGGCTGACGGGCGATGCGGCTGCATTACGTTCCTGATGCCACCCATCGCGCAGACCAAGGATCACGACCCTGTGGCCGATTTCTAGGTGCCCTGAGCCGGGTGTTCGCCCGCATGATCGCCCATCGCGCAACGGTCGTCTCGACAGAGAAGCTTGCAGATGATCTCTTATCGATAACGGTCGAGGCAACCGGATTTAAGCGTGACGTGGATACCCGGCGAGAAAGTAGCAATCGCGACGCACTTGGTATTCGAAACGCACGCGTACACACCATTCGAAAGAGATGGGGACCTGGACCGACTCCGAACCTAAGGCTTCCTGCGTAGTTCCGGGCCAGGATGCGCCTGACCGCGCTCAGTAAGGGCCAGTGACACCTGCGACGTTCTTGGTGCCTTTCAGCGGTTCTGATTGCTTGCCGGGGTATCGAGGTCTGGGCGCTAGCCGACCGACAACGGTCTGGTTACGAATACCCATAAGCGGGCGCTCGCAAGCTATCTACTGAACCTGTCCGGCAGTCCTTGTTCTTACGCTCTGACCGTCTGCGATCATCGTTTAGATATCCGCTCAAACGAACAAAAGGTGTCGAGGGGGCGCTTAGCCACCCTTGCGCCGGAGCAGGCATTCGACCCCTCTCGTGAGGCTACATCATAGCTTCATTATAGTGGCGTCACGCGTCCGAAACAAAGGTGACGCTCAGCCGTCATCGAGGATGCGCATAACGCCCCGGACAAATCGGTTACAATCCGATCCACTACAGGGGTTCATGTTCATGCGTACCATCACCATGCTGCGGGCGACCGCGGCATCGCTGGTCATTCTGGCCCCTGCATCCGTCGCTCATGCCCAGTCGACGCCCCTGACGGAATCGACGCTCAGAGAAACCGACGATGCCACGAACGCAGGCGATGAGATCCTGGTCACCGGACGCCTGGGCACGGTAGCGCAGAAGAAGGTCGATGCGAGCTATTCGATCACCACGATCAGCGAGAAGGACCTGCGCGAGCGCGCAATCGGCAACCTGGCGGAGGCGATGCAGCAGATTCCGGGCGTCTGGGCGGATTCCTCGGGCGGCGTCGGGGCGAACAACACCCGCGTCCGCGGCATCCCGCGCGGCGGCTACGAATCGCTTGCGGTGTACGAGGACGGCCTGCCGATCCAGCACGATCCCGGCATCAACTGGATCAACGTCGACCAGTTCCTGCGCATCGACGAGACCTATTCGGGGATCGAGGCGGTTCGCGGTGGCCCCTCCTCGATCTTCGCCGCCAACGCACCCGGTGGCCTCGTCAATTTCATCCCGCGCAGGGGTACGCCGCAACTGAGCGGCCTGCTCAAGCTGACGACGTCCGATTACGGCCAGATCCGCGGCGACGCGTGGCTCGGCGGGCCGATCGCGGACGGCTGGCGCTTCTCGGTCGGCGGCTATTACAACAAGGACCAGGGCATCCGCGATCCGGGGCCGGCCGCGAACAACGGCGGCCAGGGTCGCGTGCTGATCTCGAAGGACTTTGCGCGAGGGAGCATCTCGTTCGGCGTGAAGTACATGGAGGATAATAACTTCTTCTTCGACGCCATCCCGCTGGTGCGCAACGGCGACGACCTGAAGCCGCTCGCGCCGTTCAACGGCCATGACGACACGCTGACCGGACCGCAGGACGGTCGCGTCCAGATCAAGACGCCCGACGGCATCCGCAAGGCGCAGTTCAACCTGTTCAACCAGACCAGCGACCTGCAGTTCACGCTGAAGGGCAATACCGAGTTCGACGATGGAACGACGATCAGCGGCGGGTTCCGCTATCGCGACTCCACCACCGATCGCAATGCGCGCGGATTGAACAGCCTCAACACGCAGGCTGCGCAATTGTCCTCGGTCCGCGCCAACGCGGTCAAGGCGTTCGCAGGCCGCGGCGCTACCGACGTGCGGCTGGTCTATAACGACGACGGCAGCGCGTACGGCGCCAATGCGAACGGCAACGGCCTGGTCGGGGTCAACACCTTCCAGTCGATCCAGAACCCGATCAAGGAGACGATGGGCCTGATCGAACTCGGTCACGTGTACGAGACCGGGATCGGTCGCCACGACGTGAAGCTCGGGCTGTACGGCACCACCGCCGACTGGGCGCACGATCGGAACGACGGCGTCGGCCTGACCGAGGTCGCGCCGAATGCGCGCCTGCTCGATATCGTCGCAGTCAACGCGGGCGGTCAGGTCGTCGGGCGCGTCACCGACACGGGCATCCAGCGGTACGAGGCCCGGTTCGCGCATTCCTATGGCGGGTATGAGGACGTCGCGTTCTACATCTCCGACGAATGGCAGATCACGCCGAAACTGCGCGTCGATGGCGGCTTTCGCTACGAGACGATCTGGATCCACGGCTATTCGGAAGGCGTGAAGAGCTTCAATCTCGGCAATCCCGATACGCTGGCCGACGACAACGTCCTCTACGGCTCAGACGTGTTCAACCGCTTCGACCCGAAGTTCAGCGACCACAGCTACACGATCGGTGCCAACTGGCAATTCATGCCCGAAGCCGGCATCTTCGGCCGCTACACCAGCACCTACCGCCTGCCGCAGATCGGCCAGTACCGCGACAACGTGCTGCCGACCGGCATCCGCAGCCAGTCGATCGAACAGGCCGAGGCGGGCGTGAAATTCCAGATGCCCTGGGGCAGTCTGTACGCCACGCTGTTCTACAATTCGTTCAAGGACGTGCAGTTCACCAACACGTATATCGACCCGGCATCGCTGCGGATCGTCCAGGAGATCAACTATGGCGACGTCAGCACGACCGGCGTCGAGCTTGAGGCGAACCTGAAGCCGGTGCGCTGGTTCGACGTCTCGGCGACCGCGACGTACCAGGAGCCGAAGTTCAAGAACTATACCTACAACACGATCGTCGCCGGGGCGCCCGTCACGACGTCGTTCGACGGCAACCGCCCGTCGAGCATGCCGAAGGTAATGGCGAGCATCCGGCCGCGCGTATCGTTGATCGGCGGACGTCTGCGCGTGCTGGGCGAATGGCGGTATGAGGGCGACAAGTTCAACGACGATTCCAACCTCGTGAAGCTGCCGGCGTTCTCGGTGTTCAATGCCTCCGCGGAGCTGGACGTGACTCAGAACGTCACCGTGCAGGTGAAGGGCACCAACTTGTCGAACGCGCTTGGGTTGGGCCAGGGCGGCGGGCAGCAGTTGGTGCCGGGCGCGGCGGACGGTGCGGTGATTCTGGCGCGACCGATCTTCGGCCGCGCGGTGCAGGGTTCGGTGTTGTTCAAATTCTGATCGGGAGAGTAGCTGTGAAGCGATCGATCGTGGCGGGGCTGAGCCTTGGCCTTCTCACCCAAACGGCAGTGGCGCGCGATACCGCGCCGCCGCTGCGGATCAACGACGTGGCGGTGATCGGCACGCATAACAGCTACAAGCAGCCGATGTCGGCCGCGACGATGGCGAAGGTGCGTGCGGTCGATCCGGCGATGGCGGATGCGCTCGATTACGCGCACCGCAGCCTGACCGAGCAGCTCGACGCCGGTGCGCGGCAACTCGAGATCGACGTGAACTACGATCCGCAGGGCGGCCATTACGCGCGCGGTTCGAACGATCCGAAGCTCAAGCGGGCGGGCTTCAAGGTGCTGCACATCCCCGGCATCGACAACGCATCGAGCTGCGTCCTGCTGACCGAATGCCTGACGATCATCCGCGACTGGTCGGCGAAGCATCCGCGGCATGTGCCGATCCTGCTGATGTTCAACGCGAAGGACGAGCAGAACGCGGCGCGTGGCGGGATCGATGCGCTGCCGTTCGACGCGGCGGCGTATGATGCGCTCGATGCGGAGATCCGGTCTGTGATGGCAGCCAGCAAGGTGATCGTGCCTGACGACGTGCAGGGCCGCTATCCGACGCTGCGGGAGGCGGTGCTCGCGGACAACTGGCCGTTGCTGGAACGCTCGCGTGGGAAATTCCTGTTCGCGCTGGACGAGCCCCCCGCCAAGGTCGCGGTATATCGTGGCAAGCGGCGCTCGCTCGAAGGCCGCGTGTTCTTCATCAACACCGACGAAGCCTCGCCCGCCGCCGCGTATCTGACGCTCAACGACCCGGTCCGCGATGCCGATCGCATCCGCCACGATGTCGCCGCCGGGTTCATCGTTCGCACGCGTGCCGATGCCAACACACGCGAAGCCCGTGCGAACGATACCGTCCCTCGCGACACAGCGCTCGCGGGCGGCGCGCAGTTCGTATCGACCGATTATCTCTGGCCCGATCCGCGGCTACCCGGCGGCTATCACGTCGCTCTGCCCGGTGGCGTGGTCGCTCGCTGCAACCCCGTGCGCCGTCGGAAGGGCTGCGGCGATCTCGACAAGGGTGGCAAGTGATGCGGACGCTCGCCCTCATCGCCGTGCTGGCTCTGGCGACCGGCGCGACCGCGTCGACGGATTATCTGCGGAACCAGCCGATGCCGGACCTGATGAAGGTTCTCCCCGCGCCGCCTAAACCCGGATCGCCGCAGGATCTCGACGATCGCGCGACGTTCCGCGAAACCAGGGCGCTGCTCGGCACCCCGCGTGGCGACATGGCGACGCGCGACGTGACCGACGATCGCTTCACCGTTTTCGCGTGCGCGATCGGCCGCAAGCTTGACGCGAAATCGTCCCCCGCCCTCACCCGCATCTTCGCGCGGATGGGCGACCAAAGCATGGTCGGCCGCGCCAAGGATGGCTTTGCCGTCAAGCGTCCGTATCTGAAGGACGATCTGCCGATCTGCGAACCGAAGACCGAGCATCTCGCAAGCAATGGCGATTACCCCTCAGGCCACACGACTTCGGGCTGGTCCGCCGCGCTGATCCTCGCCGAACTGATGCCCGACCGCGCTACGCAGATCCTGCGGCGCGGACGTCAATATGGGGAAAGCCGCTACATCTGTGGATCGCACAGTCGAAGTGCGGTCGAGGCGGGGTACATGGCGGGATCGGTGCTAGTCGCGATGCTGCATGGCTCTGCCGAGTTCCGACGCGACATGGAGGCGGCACGAGCCGAACTCCTGCATGGGGAGAGCTCGGCGCCCGACACGGCGCAATGCACCATCGAGGCTGACGCCGCGTAGCAGAGACATACCGCCCCTCCTCGTACGTATGGCAGCACGCCGTCCGCGCCGTTGCCGGCGCGGACGTGGAGTTCAGAAACTGGTCGTCACGCCGAAGGTGAAGATGCGGCCGCTCCGGGTGTAGACGAGCGTCCGGTCGGTCGAGAGATCGGTGAACTGCTCGATCGGCCGGTTGGTGACGTTGATCCCCTCGACGACGAAGCGCAGGTTCTTGACCGGGCTGTAGCGGACCTGGAAATCGACGTTGTTGGTCGGGCGGATGCCGTCGCCGACATTGGCGTTGCCGCCTGCCCCCGTCAGATACCGGCTGCGATAGGCGGTCGAGACACGCGCGCCGAAGCGTTCGGTCTCGAAGTAGAGCGTCGCGTTGGCCGCCCATTTCGATAGGTTGTAGAGCGGGATGCTCTTGACGACGCCGTTGTAGACCGCAGTCTGGTCGCCGTCGATCCAGGTGCCGTTCGCGACGATGCCGAACCCGTCGAACGGCGCGGGGAGGAAGGTGAAGTCGTGCTGGAACGCCGCCTCGATACCCTTGATGCTGGCCCCGTCCCCGTTGATCGGGCGCGTATAGTTGTACGGCGTCGTACCGTCCTGACCCGGCAGCAGCAGCGAGACCGGGAAGCCCGTCGCGCTGTAGGGGACCTGCGACGTCTCCGACGTGATGAAGCTGTTGAGGTCCTTCCAGAAGAACCCGACCGACGCGAAGCCGTTGCGATCCATGTAATATTCGAGCCCCGCCTCCGCCGAGGTCGACCGGAACGGCTGGAGATTGGGGTTGCCGACCGAGACGGACCCGCCGAACGGCGCCACGGTCCGCGTCCCCGCTGCGGCAAGTTGAGGGAGGCCAGGCCGGTTGACGTTGCGGCTGGCAGATGCACGCGCGATCAGCTTCGGCGTGATGTCGAGTGCGACGTTGAGCGCGGGCAACCAATCGTCATTGCTGGTCCCGACCGTCACCGGCTGGAGCGTGGTCACGCCGTTGGTGGCGGTGGCCAGCGACCCGCTCGAGACCAGGTCGGTATGATAGTAGCGGACGCCGGCATTACCGCGCAGCCGCATCGAGCCGATATCGGTGTCGAGATCGAGCTGCGTGAAGCCCGCCCAGGTCTTCTCCCGAATGCGAAAGTCGCT
>Ga0265798_10009904_pt1 | contig 11824 bp, 10 predicted proteins | sample P3T30metagenome_FD_192430 | JGI IMG/M metagenome (GOLD analysis project Ga0265798, IMG submission 192430) | Plant litter microbial communities from East Loma Ridge, Irvine, California - P3 T30 | ecosystem: Environmental > Terrestrial > Plant litter > Unclassified | place: USA: California... | reverse complement strand
CGCTGAGAAGTCAAGCCTTCTATCCTCACTGCATCCTCAATTAGCACACGTTACTTGGCAGCCAGTTCCAGATGTACCTGGAGTGTTAAAACCAACTTCAGCCTTGCAAGACCAAGACCAGGACATGCTAAATGCTGCGCTGGTAGGGAATTTGCTGAGCAAAGGGTATCATGATGAAAGCTCAGAGCGTCCTGCACCTTCAGCATCGCACACGGCGCTGGAGGCGCGGCCTTCGACAACAGAACAATGGCGCAAGTATTTTTGATGTTGGATTCACGTTCTCAGCAATTCCATCTACTCTCGCAATGCAGAAACGTAGAAACGAGCACATGTGGCAAGTCAAGCATGCTTGGACGTGATATCGCAGTGACCCTAAACTGTGAGAGTTGAGGTATCGTATCCATTGTATTGTATATCCTGCTAACTAGGAATCGGGAGATTCCACTATATGTAGGTATGCCAAGGCATGTCATGTGACATAAACTGACTCGTGTGGCGCTAACGTCGTTTGGCTCCACATCTGGTTCAAGCTTCATGTTCATTGCGCCCGCCGAAGCCGAACTCACGCGCCTCTAACCTCTTCCACCTCCAGTTTTCCTTCGCGTTGGCTTTGCAAGTATCGCCACGGCACTGTTGACTATAGCACGGCTGCAGCACGCGTTCCAAGCTTGGTGTACTTTGGACTGTCCCACAAGTGATGGCTGAAACCACTGTAAGGTCCAACAAGCGACCTGCTCCTCGCGATGAGTCGGAATCCAACACAACGGCGCCCGATTTCGGTGCTGTGAGAAAACGTAGGGCATTCCTCCAGACAATGGGCCAGCAGCTTCGAGAGTTCGGAACTGAAGGAACAAGCCCTCAAGATCACCATCGTAACACGTTTGGCACTATCCCTGGCAATAATCTCAGGCCTCCATCCAGTGTAGGTAATAGCGCAGCAAACCAGTCAACCACTCGTCACGTCGATACGCCAGAGAGTGATGCTGCGCCTGGAGAAGATGACCAACTGCCCGCAGGCGCTGCAAAAAGTGCATCAAGATGGCTCTGGAAAATCGACGAAGTACGTCCGCTTGCACCTGAGAGCATTGCACCGGCATTTGCCTTTGAAGACCTCCTCGAATGGAGCCAGTCTTACTTTGATCACTGGCACCCTGCTTTCCCATTCCTCCACGCGCCCTCACTCTTAGATTATTTTCGTCAAATTGTGCAGACAGGCGTTCGCATCGCAGCTCAGTCCACACCAAGCAAACTTGAATACATCATCCTTCGCTCAATCATGTCAATATCTATCCATGATCGGCGACAAATGAGTCCCACAAACAAACTTGTGCCTGCAATCCTTGTCTTCCACTCGGTCAACGATGCCATTCGGAGCGTCCAGTTGGTGTTGACTGAAGAGAGCTCGATTCTCTCCTTGCAAGCTCTTATCAGCGTGCAGTTGTTCTTGATCACAATGCACAGGTATAACGCTGCATCTCGTCTTGAAGGGTTGGCTATTCGTATGGCCTTCCAGTTGAGTCTACATCGTTGCCCACTGCAACTGTCGATACCGAACAAAGAGGTAGAGCTGAGGAAACGACTTTTCTGGTCAGCAATCTGCATCGATAGACACATATGCATCCGGCTTGGCACTCCACTAGGTATACGGTCGGACGAGGTCAATGTGTGCTATCCGCACACAGAGCGACATCTTGAACGGGATCCTCGGCGAGATAGTATGCATACACAAGATTAGAATTAGAGCTATCTCAGGCTAACTCTTCTCTAGATGGGGAGCGCGATGAGCGGTTAGACTTGTTGGATTTCTTAGCTCGACATGCCGATATCCGTGGGTCTATCATGCAAACGCGACACCAATCTATGCTGCATGGTAGCGCCGATGACATCGACCAAGCCCTGGAAGTGGAAGCCGAGCACACAAAATGGTGGAACATGGTTGATGAGCACTTTTCTAATGATGAGCAAACACAGACCATATCCAAAACACATCAAGTCACTCTCATTGTCCTTCGCTTCGAATCAGTGCTTGCTCTACATCGCTCCGTATTAGCGACATCAAAGAAAAATGCCGCATATAACGCGGCGCTACAACGATGCATATCGGCCTCGCGCTCTGTCATCAACACGCTACGGAAAGCTCTCCGCGGATTTGGGGCATTTGACGGCTCACCTGGCCAGCATGGATATGAGAGAACTCCCCTGCTTTGGCCGTCGTTTACCTGGGCAGTATGGATGAGTGCATTCATCATTCTATCCGCCGCTGCAGAAGGACAAGTTACGAGCGATATCGCACTGCGGCTTTCTGATCGAAGTGTTCAGGTCCTCAAGCACTTAGCATTAAGGGGTACAAGTTGGCCAGACGCATGTATAGTCGCTATTCAGAACCTTGCTGCAAGACTGGATAAGTCGTCAAGTCGGAACTCCACAAATACATCTGGAGATGGTTCGCGAACAGTGCTTAATCCGGTTCGTAACTCCTCCCCAGGCGTTGATAATTGGCAAGCTCGGCGGCAAATATCCGAAGGTAACTTGGCAAACCATGCACCACCACGAAATAATCCAGCGACAGGCACAAATACACCAACTGGACAACCGCACATATTTTCCAATCAGCCCAATACAGCACCCTGCCCTACAAACTTTACAGGCCAAGCGACTGAGCCCAGCTTTTCAAACGTTAATCTGCATCATACCGATATGCAAGCCACCAATAGTCTTGCAAATGACTATCTTGCGGGCGTAGGGAACTTTCTTGGTATAGCGCAGCAATATTCGGATAACCCATTACCCAACGAAGAGATCATGCATCTTTTCAACGGCGAAGACATCAATTACTGGTTTGGGACACATTCTGGAATGGCTGGGAATATGCTTTATCACGAGCAAAACTTTCACTAAGCGCTGGAGGGAATAATAACAACGATACTCAAATTCAGTTAATACTACTTGGGCACCTCTACCTTGCCCAGCGAGGCCGACTTGAAAGCAGCGTGAATCTCCTGCTCTGCGCCATCCTGTAATGGCAGCAGTCCGCTCCGCACTGTCGCGTGCTCTAAGATACCTCTTGCCACCAAACCATGTTTCAGTGCGATGGTTCCCTCCATGTGCGAGCCTCTATGATAAACATTCCTAGTCACTGGGAGGAGCCTGTCATGGATAGCCCTGGCGCGAGGATAGTCTCGTGCCTTTCCAGCTTCAATCATCTCGAGCAGCGGCTCAGGAGCAATGTTTCCATATCCGACAAGCATACCGTCGACATCGAAGCACGTATGTAGCAAATATTCGTCGTGGCACGTGAGGATGGTAAGTTCGGGGTTTTGCTTCTTGATAATAGGAATCTCCACATCCCAGCGGCGCATGTTGCGCACTCCGTTCTTCATAGCGATGACACCGGGTTGTGCGGCGATCTCGAGTAGTGTCTCTAGGCTGTAGGTTGCCTTTGTGTTGTCGGGATACTGGAACAAGATGAGGGGAAGTCCGGAATTCTCGTAAACGGTCTTATATCTGTCTTGCGGAGCTCCTGGCTGATATCCGAAGCGAAGCCAGCCATGGCTGGGGTAAAGCAGACCCGCCTGTGCACCAGCAGCCTTTGCACGTTGGGCTTCGAGGGCAGCCACTTCAGTACCTTCGGTGGTGATGCCCGCAATGATGGGTATCTTGTTGTCGACAGACTTAACAAAAGCCTTGATAACATCTACTTGCTCTTCCTGAGTCAGGAAAGTGCCCTCGCCAGCGTGTCCCAGCACAACCAGACCCTTTACACCTGAAATGCTGCCGAGCCAGGAACCAAGGCGCTGAATAGCTGCGTAGTCGACCGAGCCATCCCTGTTGAATGGAGTAACCGGCGCAGGGACGAGGCCCGCGAGATCGATCTTGGGAGCTTGCTTGATCTCAGGCATTGAGCCCATTGCGGTGGTAGAAAGTATTGTAATTGAGGTATGAATTAAAACTCGATCGTTCCTGAGTATGAAGAATGATAAGGCTGAGATTTGAACTGAAAGTCTGAATTATATGTAATTTTCGATTCATCGCACGGGAATACCCAGCAGCGACCGTTTGACGATCTTACTCCAGTGTACGGCTTCATGCTCGATCTCGAATACGCACTTGGGAAGCGGACATGCAAAAGTCCGCTGAAGCCCCACGAAAAGTCACCCCGCTACACGCTGCGAAGTACTGGCTTGGAATCATGTGAGCAACAAGGCCTTGGGATGTTCCAACTTCGCGACTCGAGGAATGCACGGTATGCGGCCAAGGCCTCCCGGACATGTCTTTGTCCGAACTAGTGTCAAGCCACTCTCCACCCTAGTAAAGCCGACAGTTCTTACAGCCAGTTATCAACTTTCACATCTGAATCTTAGCAAACGTAGCGAGTGCTTTGATTGCACTCATCTTCCCCATGTTTTCTCCGCTTCGTGACCAAGAAGTTGGGGTCTGGGGAAAGTCCGGGGTCAAGCTTGCCTGTGGACTTCCTGGGGAACGTTCGTCCAGCTGGGGGTATATAGAATAGGCTTCTCTGGGAAGAGTCAATCTTTGCGCCTCTCTTCAGAATCACCAAGAATTCTGCACATGACCTAGCCGTCAATCTTACGCTTTTGACAACTGCCGAAAATGGCCAGCACCAACCGCAACTGTCACGAAGATACCGAGAAAAATGCACCACTGCAGATTGAAGATGTCGCACCATCGGAGAAAGACCTCAAGGCGGAAGCTACGCTCGATGGCGCCGACTATAGTGGTGCGATTGCGAAGACAGACCCAGCAGAAATTGCACTTGTACGCAAGCTGGACATGCGAGTGATGCCCGCACTCTTTTGCATGTACTTCCTGTATGTCACTAGAAATCCTCCAGGCATTATGGCTTCTCTCAATTTCAGATTGCTAACACTCGTATCACCAGCAACAAACTCGACCAGAATGCGATAGCCAACGCACGACTCAACGATCTCGAAAAAGACCTCGGCCTCGTCGGAAACCAATACAACACGTGTATATCCATCCTCTACGTCGGATACCTATTTGCTCAAATACCCAGCAACATGCTCATGTCGTCGAGGAAAGTGCGGCCTTCGCTTTACATGGCCATATGCTGTACGGTCTGGGGTTGTGTGGCAGCTCTCACGGCTCTTGTCAAGAACTATACGGGCTTGGTATTGGTGCGCTTCTTTCTCGGTTTTGTAGAAGCGCCGTTTTACCCGGGTGCTTTGTACGTTTTGAGCATGTTTTACACTCGCAAGGAGATTGCTACAAGAGTGTCCATCCTGTATGCTGGCAATATCTTCGCCGTGTCCTTTGCTGGGCTCATCGCCGCTGCCACTTTCGCGACGCTGGACGACAAGCACTCGATGCACGGCTGGCAGTGGTTGTTCATAATCGAGGGCATTGTCACCGTGGGCGTGTCTATCGTTTGTGTCTTCTTGCTGCCGGATGAGCCGCTGACGACGAAGTGGCTCACGCCCGAGCAACGACAACTAGCGCACGATCGCATACAAAGGGATACGGTTGGGCTTGAGCCAAGCAAGGGAGTCAAAGCCGGCTTCATGCAAGCTCTGCGAGATCCAAGACTCTACCTGCTGGTCTTTATGCAGAATATGCACTTGAGCGCCACGTCTTTCAACCAGGTATGTAGGATGAAAATGGTCCTGATTCTAGCCTCCTTTTTACACCTGCTAATCTAGCATAGTTCTTCCCCACCGTGGTCAGGTCGTTGGGATTCAGTACCACCATGACGTTGGTTCTGACTGCTCCGCCATCGCTCGTCGCCGGTGCCGTGGGCATCTGCATCGGTATCTCATCTGGCAAGTTCAACGATAGAACATGGCACATTACCGTCATGATGGGACTCGCAGTCGTTGGATTTGCCATTAGTGCTGCGACACTTAACACGGCCGCACGTTACATTTCCTGCTTCCTCTTCGCTTCCGGTTCGTCACTCCTCTCTCCTCCCCATCCGTTGGCCTGTACTTGTCTGTTGCGAAGCAACTACTAATCAATAGCATCTTAGGTGTCTACTCGGTCAATTCCGTCATCCTTGGATGGGTATCAGGAACACTCGGCCAGACGACGGAAAAAAAGGCCGTGTCACTATCGATTGTGAATGTGGTTTCGATGGCTAGCTTCATCTACACGCCTTATCTGTATCCGGCGAGCGATGGACCCAAGTATGTGCTTGCTATGAGTAGTAATGCGGCGTTCTCAGGGGCATGTATTGCAGCAGCTTGGGCGCTTAGGGCGTGGCTTCAGGTGACCAATCGGCAGTTGAAGAGAGATGGTGTCAATGTGTTTTATGCGTATTGACCCAAGTCTGTCTTTGGGTTCAGTGTTAGTCGGATCAGTCATCAGCGTAAAGTTGCCACTTTCCATATCCCTTTTTGCTACAATCTCTAGATCTGCTTAGCCGTGTTTGGCTAGCGCAATCGTGGGTGCGTGAGTGAGTGACGCGCATGCACGGGATCGCGGGAACACGCGCCAGGTCGCGCTTGTGTAGACAATGTCTGTTTCCGACGATGCGATAGCGCAAATGGCGTGTTGAACAAGTCGCTGACACCTCTCATGTCATTCTTGGTCATGACCTCGTGCCATTAGACACGCACCATGTCCTCGCCATTTCCCGAGTTTGACTCGTCGCAATTCTCCATCACGTCCCCACGTCGCATCCCCAAATCAAACTTCACCTACAAACACCTCCACCAACTCAAGTCTTGCAGTCCGCAGACGCCCCTCCGCGTAATCGCACACGTCGACCTCGACGCCTTTTACGCGCAATGTGAAACCGTTCGTCTAGGCATTGATCCGTCCAAGCCGCTCGCAGTCCAACAATGGCAGGGCCTGATTGCCATAAACTACCCCGCGCGCGCGTTCGGCCTCAGCCGCCATGTCACGTCTGCCGAGGCGCTGAAGCAATGCCCCGAGCTGATACTGCAGCATGTTGCGACTTGGAAAGAGGGCGACGAGACGTGGGCGTACCATGAGAATAGCTTCAGGGACATGGCGACGCACAAAGTTAGCTTGGACCCGTATCGCATGGAGAGCCGCAAGATTTTGAAATGCATAAAGGAGGTTTTGCCGGACAGTGACCAGCGGGTGGAGAAGGCGAGTATTGATGAGGTTTTCATGGACCTTGGTGCGCAGGTGCACACGATATTGTTGGAGAGATACCCCGAGTTGAGAGGGCCGGCGCCGTACGATGATCCGACGGAACGGCTGCCAAAGGTGCCTACGACGGTCTTGGACTGGGCGGCAGACGCGCTGGTGGAGACGGGCGAGGAGGACGGCGAGGATAGAGATCCGGATTGGGACGATGTGTGCATGGTGATTGCGTCTGAGATTGTGCGAGACGTGAGGAAGCATATCAAAGATACACTGGGATATACGTGTTCCGGGGGCATTGCGCGAAACAAGATGCTGTCGAAACTAGGCTCTGGATACAAGAAGCCCAACCAACAGACGGTGATCCGGAACCGCGCAGTGAAGCACTTCCTCTCTGACATGAAGTTCACCAAGATCCGCATGCTGGGCGGCAAGCTAGGCGACGAAGTCGTCGCCATGTTCGGCACCGACAAGGTAAAAGACCTGGTGGAGCAGCCAGTAGAACAGCTCAAGAAACTAGGAGACGACACGGGCACATGGATCTACTCCATCATCCGCGGCGAAGACAACAGCGAAGTCAACCCCCGCACACAAATCAAAAGCATGCTTTCAGCAAAGTCGTTCCGCCCAGCCATCCACTCGTTCGAGCAAGGCGTCCGCTGGCTCCGCATTTTCGTTGCAGACATCTTCTCCCGCTGCGTAGAAGAAGGCGTACTGGAAAACAAGCGACGGCCCAAGAGCATAAACCTGCACCATCGCCAAGGCGCTCAAACAAGGAGTCGCCAGGCCCCAGTACCACAAGGCAAACCGCTGTCTGAAGCCATACTGTTCGACCTCGCAAAGAACCTCTTGGCGCAAGTCGTCGTCGACGGACGCGCATGGCCATGCTCCAACCTCTCGCTCAGCGTCGGCGGCTTCGAAGACGGCATCACGGGTAACCAGGGAATCGGCGGCTTCCTCGTCCGCGGCGAAGAGGCCAAAGCCATGATGTCGTCGTCGTCGACGATGATGACAGCAATAAGACGGAGCATGAGCAGTAACGGCGGCGAGCCAGCAACAAAGAAGCGCAGAACAAAAGGCAACATAGCGAACTTCTTCGGCCCGCGAGATGACAAGAAGAAGGATTTCGATGCCGCGAGAGCAGTGCTACTAAAAGCGCATACCGCGGCTACGCGCTCGGAAAGCGGGGATGAAATGGCGGATGGCGACGACGAAAACGAAAACGAAAACGAAAACGAGGAGGAAGAGCAAGACGACGCTTTCCAAGCACAACTGCTTGATGAAGATGAGGTGGAAAGACCAGGCAGCCCACCACCACCACCACCATCATCGCCGTTGAAACAGGGCCAGAGCGAGGTGCAAGACGCAGCAGCAGATACACCTCCCTCTGCCCAACCTTTACATGCCTCACTACCGCCACAATCGGCTCCTCGCACAAACCCCCCAACCCTGTCAGACTCGTCCTTCTTCTTCTGCCCACGATGCAACATGCATCTTCCTCGTGTGGACAAGGCAGAACACGATGATTATCACTTCGCCCTCGATTTGTCGAGGGAAATGCGCCAGGAAGAAAGAAATCATCTGGTGATTGCTCCTCCTCCCCCTCCACAGTCTACGAGGAGAGGCGCTGGAGCGGCGAAACCGTCGAGAGGGAGGGGGAGGGGAGAGGGCGTGGAGAAGGGGCAGGCTAGGTTGGCGTTTGGGAGGGGAATTTGATTGATTTTACATGTTCATGGTCATGTCAATGATAATGTTGACGTTGCCACGAAGAACCCATCACCTTGTTTTTTTTAAATCGTAATCCAAGACATGGATTCATGTAGTAGACCCTGTTTCTTCTACTGTATAGACACACGTCATGTGGTTTGGAGAGGTTTTTTTTTCACCCTTGCTTCGTCGTTGAATAGTAGTATACGTATTCCCTCTCTCTCTCTCTTCTCCACCATCTACACAACCTCAATCTCCAACCTCAATCTCGGAATCTCTGTACTCCCCTCTGGCATCTTGTAGGTGAAATTCCAAAACTCAAAGTCACTAAATTCAGTTAGCAAAAGAGAAACTCAATCTGAGATGATGTGGTGGTAGTAGTAGAAGAGAAGAAGAAGAAAACTCACTTAATCACCTTGCCCACTCCCCCAAACATGCCATTAAACGTAACGTCATATTCCAAATCCACCGTACCCGACACATTTACTTTCACACCCTCGACATCCGCCCAACCACCCACGTCTCTCTTGCCCGCCCATCCATTCGTGCCGACGAGCAGGGAAAACGCACTCGTGTGGTTACCGGCTGGATAGCTCAATTCCAAGCTGCCCTCGCCAACACTCACGTCCAAGGCCATGACCTGGGCGTACAGGCTCATCCAGCCGACAGTGCCGTCCTTGCGAGCCCACTGCACGACAGCCGGGTTGAAGGAATTGGGGTTCTTGGCTGGGCCGCCAATCACGTTTTCCGCAAACGATTCGGCGCCAATGGTGAGCGAGGGGGAGAGGTAGGCCGAGATGTTGCGTGGATACGTGTCAAATGGGGGCGAGAAAGCACTTGTTTGGACCGTGTGGGTGCCGGGGAAGGTGGAGAGTGAGGAGAGTGTGGTTGGTGGGACGAGGGTGTTGTGGTAAGGGGCTAGGATGGCGACGAGAGGGCCGATGGCGAAGTCGTTCTTGTGACCCATCGCGTAGGGCTGTGTGAAAAGAAGAGGAAAAGAACTGGTTAGCCATGATTCCCTCTTTCGTCGTGGGGTCAAACAAAAAAAACTCACTTTGGGGTGGACGGGCGCCTTCTCCTTGCCGACTATAGTCCACATTTGCAGCGCGAGGATACTCAGATAGCGGTTCATGTCGAAGCCGTAGGCGCGGTCCCAGGGTCCGGCTACATTCTTCAGATTCGCATTGTACAGCTTGCCCAGACTAGTCCATGTCTCGCGTATCATCTGCGGTCCGTACTCGCCCATCAGACTATCCTGCGGCATGTATTTTGCCCAGAGGGTAAGTGCCCAAAGCGAGACGCCCGCGTACGTACCCGAATTAAACTCGGAGAGCGTGTTGTCACGTGTAAACAGGTCAATGATTTGTTTGGCATAGGCTTCGCCCGCAGTGGTCATGTTTGAGTCGTTTACACGGCGGCCAATGTAGCCCGACACAAAGGCGCGCATAATGGACGGGTTGCTGTATGCGGGGTACAAGTTGTCGCCGTCTACGCCGCCAACGCGGTAGCTATCGCCAATGGTGGTGTTGAACAGACTTTCGACCATGTAATCCTGCACGTCTTGGGGAAGGAGATGCGGAAACTCTTCTAGCATCAAGACAAACGTGGTGCCTACGAAGCCGCGCCAATTGGGATCCCACGAGTTGTACATGTTGGCTGGGTAGGCCTCCGTGCCGACCGTGGGCTCCTCGGGATAGATTTGGTAGTCGCCAAACCTCGACGTTTGTGTTAGCATGATATATATATAGTAGCGCTTCGTGGTACTTGTGAACATACCACTGTTGACTCTCATTCTTGAACTGCCCTCCAATAACATTCTTGACGATTTTTATGGCTTGCTCAACATCGTCGTCTTCGTTTCTCGCCAGTAAACCGGCTGCATACCAGGCACTGGCCCGCGTCTCATGCGTCAGTGCCTTTGCATCCAGGCTGAACAAATACCCTTTTTCGCAGTCATAAAACATATCCATCCAGTCCATTGACTCGCGCAGCAACCCATCCGCATAAGTCTCGGTCGCATTACGTCCAAACACGCCCCGGGCCGTGCACAGGTGCTGCACCAACAAAGTCGAAGCGAGCCAGAAGCTCGAGAAAGCAATCATGCTGGAGGTGGCCGACGAGTGGAAAGTGGTGTGCAGAAGTGCGCACGCGGCATGGCAGCGATGCCCATCATGTTTATTTGGTCACGCGGCACAGTCTACAGCGCGGCCAAGCACGAAGATACGGGGAATATGTCCGAAGCGTTACTTGAAGTTGCTGAAGTTGAGGGGTTCGGTGGATAATGCGGCGAGGTTGGCAGTAACTTTGCCGTTGATGGCAACTACGGCTTAGTCGAGATTTTGTGGCCGCGGGTAAAGGCCGCCCACGGAACAAGAGGTGCGGAAGTGCACTTGCAAGGACAGAATGACGTACTGACTCGTGACGATTAGCGGTGACCGAGAACATGACCAATCGTCCACGACGGAATATCCGCCATGATGCCGTGTGCAAAGTTTGGAGTTTTGTACAAGCAACCAGTCCTGCAACCTTGCCCACTTGCGAACAGGAAGTGGTCCTGGAAGGGCCGGGCCGCTACACCTGCCATGATAGTAGGAGACATGCAACAAGTCTGCTCATGCACATCTTAATCACTCACTTCACATCACCTTGCATGTTCCCACGAGCACGTGGCTAGCCGCGAGCCATGGTTTCACGTCGGCACAATAAGCAGTAGCGCCACTCTCCAACCTCTGCATTCAACAGATTGATGACATTATACGAGGCACAGTTTGATCGATCGGCGACGTTGTCGGACAAAAGATGGCGCAAGATGATCACCATGGCCGCTGTGCCGATCTGCGGGTATGGGGAAGATGGCTCATTTCATCATTGATGCGAGTCAGCATACCTCTTGTACGTTGTGACGAGACTGGAGGCCTGAAAGCTGCAAGGCACACTCTGATCGCGACGTACACGCTGACGAGTGCACAGATGGTGTTGGTATATTCCTTTCTGCGCACGCTGTGCATGCGCAGATAACCGTTGATTC
>Ga0265798_10009903_pt1 | contig 11824 bp, 10 predicted proteins | sample P3T30metagenome_FD_192430 | JGI IMG/M metagenome (GOLD analysis project Ga0265798, IMG submission 192430) | Plant litter microbial communities from East Loma Ridge, Irvine, California - P3 T30 | ecosystem: Environmental > Terrestrial > Plant litter > Unclassified | place: USA: California... | reverse complement strand
CGGCGCGCAGGCCGGTTGCGGAGGTCGGGTCGGGTCGGAAGCGCAACAGCACGAGGGCCGGCAATCTCCACGTCGTCCAGCTCTTCGCATGGTCTGTGCGCCGTTGGAAGCGCCGCAGCCAACCCATCGCGGGGGCCGCGAGTGCGCGCCCGTCATATCCCGGACGCGCGATTACCGCAATCGGAACCTCGCGGGCGATCTGCCGCCAGTTCTTCCACCGATGGAAGTCGGCGAGATTGTCCGCCCCCATCAACCAGATGAACCGGATCTTGGGGTAGCGCCGCTTGAGCTTGCGGATTGTGTCGAGCGTGTAGCGGGTGTGGAGCCGCGCCTCGATATCGGTCGCGCGGATCGGCGCGCGGCGAGCCATCCGTCGCGCCGAGGCGAGACGCGCGGCGAGCGGCGCCATGTCGTTCGCCGCGTCCTTGAGCGGGTTGCCGGGCGACACCAGCCACCACGCCTCGTCGAGCGCGAGCGCGTCGAGTGCTGCCAACGTGATGCCGCGGTGGCCACGGTGTGCGGGATTGAACGACCCGCCGAGAATGCCGACGTCGGTCAAAGCTGGAAAGGCCGGTCTTGCTTGGCGTGCATTAGGCGAACCACGTCGACGCCGGTCGCCATCGGACGGTAAAGAATCAGATACTCCGTTCCACGGATCGACCATTTCCTGAGATCGCCGTTAGCGACTGGCCCCAGATACGGGTTGTCAGCCAACAGACGTACCGCAGCGACTGCCATGCCGCCGACGCGGCGCGCATGATCCGCCGAATACTCTCGAAGATACCGATCGACTTCACCGAGATCCGCGAGCGCCGACGCGGACCAGATCGCACGCCTCACTCGGCCGCTATGTCGCGGTGACGCGCCTCGAACCACGATTCGACTTGTTCCTGGGTGTAGGAACGACCGGCATCGATATCGTCGATACCTTCCTGCACAAAGGCTGCGAGCTGGATATCCATTTGCGTGGCGGTCTCGACGACCGACTTCACATACGCATCGACCGTCATGTCGCGCCAAGCAGCCGCGGCCTTTAGCGAAGCCAGCGAAGCCGTGTCGAGTTCCAGGGTCAGCGAAGCACCTTCCGTCATGCGGCGAGGATATGCCTCTGACCGGGCTTTATCAACCGCGCACCTGGCCGGTGCCGCGGCCGATCCATTTGTAGGTGGTGAGGCCCTCGAGCGCGACCGGACCGCGGGCGTGGAGGCGGCCGGTGGCGATGCCGATCTCAGCGCCGAGGCCGAACTCGCCACCGTCGGCGAACTGGGTGGAGGCGTTCCAGAGGACGATTGCGCTGTCGATCGCGGCGAGGAAGCGCTCGGCGACGGTCGCATCCTCCGCGACGATCGCATCGGTGTGATGCGAGCCGTGGCGAGCGATATGCGCAACCGCCGCGTCAATGCCGTCGACGATCGCGACCGAAGCGATCGCGTCGAGATATTCGGTGTCCCAGTCGGCGGCATTGGCGGCTGCGATCTCGGGAACGAGGGCGCGCGCGCTTGCGTCGCCGCGGACCTCGCAGCCCGTTGCTGCAAGACGTCGAATCAAGGCGGGTGCGTTGGCATAACCCAGGTCGATCAGGAGCGTCTCCATCGAACCGCAGACGCCGGTGCGGCGCATCTTCGCGTCGACGACGACGGCCTCGGCCATCGCCGGGTCCGCCGACGCATGCACGAAGACATGGTTGATGCCGTCGAGATGCGCGAGGACGGGGACGCGTGCTTCGGCCTGGACACGCGCGACGAGACTCTTGCCGCCGCGGGGGATGATCAGGTCGATCACCCCGTCCGCCTTCAGCATCGCGCCGACTGCCGCGCGATCGGTGGTCGGCACGAGTTGCACCGCGTCGACGGGCACCCCGCCCGCCTTCAGCCCCGCGACCAGTGCCGCGTGGATCGCGCGATTGCTCTTCACCGCTTCCGACCCGCCGCGCAGGATCGCCGCGTTACCGGCCATCACGCAGAGCGCGGCAGCGTCGGCGGTGACGTTGGGGCGGCTCTCGTAAATGATGCCGATGACGCCGATCGGCACACGGACGCGCGAGAGCTTCAGGCCATTTGGGCGCGCGCTCGAGCCAATAACCTGCCCAACCGGATCCACCAGCGCTGCCACGGCCGCGACGCCGTCAGCCATCGCCGCGACCCGCGCTTCGTCAAGCCGCAAACGATCGAGCAGCGCACCCGACAGACCTGCCTCGCGCGCGCGCGTCATGTCCTCGGCGTTCGCCGCAACGATCTCAGCAGATGCCGCCCGGATCGACTTTGCCGCCAATGCGAGCGCCGCGGCTTTAAGCGCCGACGATATCGCTGCCAGAACCAGCGCGGCAGAGCGCGCGCGTGCGCCCATTTCGGCGATCATTTCGGTCGGATTTTCTGCGTCGGCCATGCCGCACGCGGTACCATGCGAAGCCTCTCGCGCCAACGTCGCGAACTCGTTACGCTGCCGATATTGCAGGGGGACGCATGACTGGGGATATCGGGGCAGCGGCGGATGTCGCCACGGGTACAATCGTCGGGCGCGCGTTCGAACCGAGCGCGGGGGAAGCCCATGGCACGCATACGGGCCATGGGCCGGCCGATGCGCTGTGCCTGAATTGCGGGACGCGGTTGTTGGGCGAGCACTGCCACGCGTGTGGTCAATCGGCGCATGTCCATCGCTCGCTCGGCGGGATCGGGCATGAGATCGCGCACGGGGTTTTCCATTTCGAAGGCAAGATATGGCGGACCTTGCCGTTGCTGGTGCTGCATCCGGGTGCGCTCACGCGGCGGTACGTCAATGGCGAGCGGGCGCGGTTCGTTTCGCCGCTGGCGCTGTTCCTGTTCACCGTCTTCCTGATGTTCGCGACGATCGGCGCGGTCGGCGGGGAAATGACGAAGGACTTCATCCGGGACGAGCGAACCGGCAAGACGTCCGACTATGCACACGAGGCCGCCAGGGCTCGTCTCGCGCTGAACAAAGTCGAGGCGCAGCAGCAGGTTGCGAAGCGTGCACCCGCCAAATATTCGGGGGAACAGCTTGCGACGCTCGATCGTCAGGCGAGCGCGCTGCGTACCACTGTCCGAGCGCTCGGGGTCGCCGCGGATATGCAGAATGGCGGCGCCAACGGTACGCTGGTCGACCTGGGCGACTTCAAGACCGGCTGGGAACGGCTCGACCACGGGATCGCCAAGGCGAACGGCAATCCGGGCCTGATGTTCTACAAGCTGCAGACCAGCGCGTATAAATACAGCTGGGGCCTGATTCCGTTATCCGTGCCATTCATGGCGCTTCTTTTCCTCTGGCGACGCCAACATCACCTTTACGACCACGCTATCTTCGTGACCTATTCGCTAGCGTTCATGATGCTGCTGACGATCGTGCTGATCATCGCGGGCGTAATCGGCGTCGCTGAGGGCTGGATAGTGATGGCGGCGATGTGCGTGCCGCCAGTCCATATGTTTGCGCAGCTTCGTGGGGCGTATTCGCTGCGGAAGCGGTCGGCGGCGTGGCGGACGGTCGCGCTGCTGACGTTCGCGTTTACGGTGTTGCTCGCGTTTATCGTGCTGTTGTTACTGCATGGGTTGACGGACTGAACGTTATCAGGCGAGCTCTACCAACTCCCGTTCGTGCTGAGCGAAGTTGAAGCGCCTGCGTGCGGGGCATGCCCTTCGACTTCGCTCAGGGCGAACGGATGAAAGAAGACCTCTTCAACCTCCCCCACCCACCTCAGCGGCAGGGGTAGAGGTTCGCCAGGACGCGGGCGTAGCCGTCCTTAAGCGGGCGCTTCTGGTAGCTGGCGGGGAGTTCGTTGAGGCCGTCGAGCATGTCCATGATGCCGACGGACTCGCCTTCCGGAACGCAGGCGATCGGTGGCTTGCCGGCGGCGGCGCGGGCGGCGCGTTCTGCCTTCAACTGATTGGTTGCGGCCTTGGCTTCGGCCTTCAGTGCGGGAAGGTCGGGTGACATGAGCGCCATCGGGCCCTGGTCACGCAACGCGTTGGCGCGGGCCAGGAAAGTGCCGACGGTCATCGCCGCGCTTGCCGGCATTGCCGCGCCGACCATGAGCAATGCTGCGACGACAGCCTTGGAACGCGAATACGACATGGGCGGCCTTTCCGAGAAAAGACCGCCCATAGAGCTACTTAGGTGACTGCCCGGTGAACCGGATCACGCCCCTAACGGTGTTGGCGTACCGAACGGACCCGAGGGGCGCCGGGTCTTGGGGATCGACGTACCCGCACGCGGGACGGTCGACGCCTTCGCACCCGGATCCGGACGATCGAGATCTTCGCCGGCGATCAGCTTCTTGATCTCGTCACCGGTCAGCGTCTCGAATTCGAGCAGGGCGCCGGCCACGGTGTGAAGCTGGTCGACATGATCGCTCAGCACCTGCTTGGCGCGGTCGAGACCGCCTTCGACGATCCGCTTGATCTCGTCGTCGATCAACTGCGCAGTCTGGTTCGACATGCGCGACGGACGGCTCGACGAGTAACCCAGGAACGACTCGCCCTCGGGCTCGCCGTATTCCAGCGGGCCGACCTTGTCCGACATGCCCCAGCGCGTGACCATGTCGCGTGCCAGACCTGTGGCGTACTGGATGTCGCCCGAGGCGCCGCTCGAGACCTTGTCGTAGCCGAAGATGACTTCCTCGGCGACCCGGCCACCCATCGATACCGCGAGGTTCGCGTACATCTTGTCGCGGTGGTAGCTGTACGAGTCGCGCTCCGGCAGACGCATGACCATACCCAGCGCACGACCGCGCGGAATGATCGTCGCCTTGTGAATTGGATCCGAAGCAGCCTCGTGCATCGCGACGACCGCATGACCGGCCTCGTGATACGCGGTCATCCGCTTCTCGTCGTCGGTCATGACCATGCTGCGACGTTCTGCGCCCATCATGACCTTGTCCTTGGCCTCCTCGAACTCCGCCATCGCCACCAGACGCTTGCCCTTGCGCGCGGCGTGCAGCGCCGCTTCGTTGACGAGGTTGGCGAGATCGGCACCCGAGAAGCCGGGCGTACCACGAGCGATGACTCGCGCGTCGACGTCGGGCGCGAGCGGCACCTTCTTCATGTGGACTTCGAGGATCTTGATGCGACCCTCGATGTCCGGCCGCGGCACGGTGACCTGGCGATCGAAACGGCCCGGACGTAGCAGCGCGGGGTCGAGCACGTCGGGACGGTTGGTCGCGGCGATGATGATGATGCCTTCGTTCGCCTCGAAGCCGTCCATTTCGACGAGCAGCTGGTTCAGCGTCTGCTCGCGCTCGTCGTTACCGTTGCCGAGACCGGCACCGCGATGACGACCTACAGCATCGATTTCGTCGATGAAGACGATGCACGGCGCGGACTTCTTGGCCTGCTCGAACATGTCGCGGACACGGCTCGCACCGACGCCGACGAACATCTCGACGAAATCGGAACCCGAGATTGTGAAGAACGGCACGCCAGCTTCACCCGCGATCGCGCGGGCGAGCAACGTCTTGCCGGTACCGGGCGAACCGACCAGCAGCGCGCCCTTGGGGATCTTGCCGCCGAGGCGTGCGAACTTGGTCGGATCCTTCAGGAACTCGACGATCTCCTCAAGCTCTTCGCGAGCCTCGTCGATGCCAGCGACGTCCTGGAAGGTGACCTTGCCTTCCTTCTGCGTCAGCATCTTCGCGCGGCTTTTGCCAAAGCCCATCGCGCCCGAGCCAGAGTTCTTCTGCATCTGCTTCAGGACGAAAAATGCGATGCCGAGGAACAGCAGGAACGGCAGCGACTGATAGAGGAGCAGCGCCAGCATCGACGGGCCCTCTTCTGGCTTCGCGCTGATCGATACGCCCTTCTCGCGCAGCTTTGGCACGAGCGTCGAGTCCGGAATCGGATACGACTTGAACTTCTCGCCCGAGGACAATGTCCCCGAGATGATATCGCGCGAGATGTTGACGTCCTTGACGGTGCCCTCATCGACCTTGTCGAGGAACGCCGAATACGCGATCGTATTGCCACCCGACGCCGCGGTGCGGCCGTCGAACATGGTCACGAACAGCGCCAGCGCGAGCAGGATGCCGACCCAGATCAACAGGCTCTTCATCCAAGGATTGCCGCCGCCGTTCTCGGGGCCGCCGTTTCCGGGGCCCTGGGGCTTCTGACCGCGGTTGTCGTTGTCGCTCATGGGTGCACGATACCTTTCACCGCACAAGATAAGCGTGCGCAGGTTAATGGCAATGGAACAACGCGCGACTTGCGTTGATCAGTGTGAACGGACGGGCGCGCTAAGCGGTTCTGCGCGGTGGTGCCTCGCGGAAGCGCCAGACGTCGCCGCGAACGCTGGCGATGATACCGGCTTGAGTGGTCCGTTTGCCGGCCATCAACGAGTCGAGGAGGCTTTCGATGTTGGCGGCCTCGGTCCATTCGGGCGCCACGATGCCGGCGTCGGTGCGGACCGTGCCGATCGCGCGACGGGCGAGGCGGCGGAGGATTTCGCGGGGCAGCTTCTCGACCGCGAGCTTCACTTCGCTGCCGCCGACCTTCGCGCGTTCGGTCCAGATCCAGTCGACCATCGCGCGGACGTCGGTGTCGGTCTCGGCGAGCGCGGCGGCGGCGCGCGCGAGGTTGGGCGTGCCGAGCCATTCGTTCTGGTCGAGCAACCGGCGGAAGCGGGTGCGATCGTGGCGGTCGTCGTGGTTCGAGGGATCGTCGAAGAACGGTACTTCCGCACGGCGGACGATCGCGCGGAGTTCGGCGCGGCGCCAGTCGAGCAAGGGGCGGATCACGGTGACGCCGTGGACTTCCGTGCGCGCTCGGACCCCAGCCAAGCCGGCTAACCCTGACCCGCGGGCGGCGCGCATGAGGAAGGTTTCGGCCTGGTCGTCGGCGTGATGGCCGGTGACGAGCGCCCCTGCCCCGATCGCGCGGGCGTGGTCGGTGAGGAGGGCGTAGCGGGTGGTGCGGGCCTGCGCCTGGATGCTGGCACCGGTGATCGGTTCGCTGGGGGCGAGCGTGGCGTGGGGGATGCCGAGCGTTGCGCAATGCGCGGCGACCATCGCGGACTCCTCCGCCGCTTCGGGGCGGACGCGGTGATCGATGCTCGCGACCGTGAAGCCGGGAGGGAGTGCTTCGTGCGCAAGCGTGAGCATCGCCATGCTGTCGGGGCCGCCGGAGACGGCGAACAGCGGGTTGGTGATGTCGCTTGCGAGGCGCGCGAAGTCGGCGGCGAAGCGGCGGCCTTCTTCTGTCATGCGGTGGGGGCCGTGACGAGGATGCTGATCCTCCCCTGCAAGGGGAGGTGTCTGGCGCTTGCCAGACGGAGGGGTGATCCGCTCTCGATGGCGCGATACCCCTCCGTCAGCCCGATGGGCTGCCACCTCCCCTTGCAGGGGAGGATTTCAGAGGGACTGCTATTCATCGAGGACCTGCTTACTTGCACTTCGCCGCGCTGCGCCCGGCGGCAACCTGCCCCTTCATCGCCGACGCCATCTTGGCGCCGTAGACGTCGTTCAGTTCGTCATACACCTTGCACGCATCCGCCGGCTTGTTGAGCTTGGTCAGCGCCTGGCCGAGATACAGCAGGCTGTCCGGCGCGCGCTCGCCTTCGGGCATCTTCTTGTAATTGTCGTAGAACGCCATCGACGCGAGGCTCGGCTTGCCTTCGTCGAGATACGACCGGCCGAGCAGGTTCTGCGCATAGCTGGCGCGCTTGCTCTTCGGGTATTCGGCGACGACCTTCTTCAGTTGCGCCTCGGCCTGCGGATATTGCTTGGCCGCCCAGAGGCGGTAGCCGTACATATACTCGTCCTCCGCCGGATCGCCGGTCGATGGCTTTTCGACCGAGACCTTGGTCGGTGTGGCAGCGCCGGGCTTGCTAGCGGCTTCGGGGCGTGTGGTCGGGCGTGATGGACCACCTGACTGGTCATCGGATTCGATCGGACCACCAGCCCCCGCCCCCGTCGCGATCGGTGCAGGGCCGGTCTCAAGCGTCTTCAGCCGCGCATCGTTCGAACGGCGGTAATTGTCGAACGCGTCCTGCAGCTGGCGGGTGCGGTTCTGGTTCTGCTCGATCTGCTCGGTGAGCGAGGTCATCTGCTGTTCGAGCGACGTGACGCGCTGGTTCACGTCGGCGAGCGCGCTGGTCGCGGGCGAGCCAGGTCCGGGGCCCTGCTCGCTCTGTGGTGCGCGGACTTCGGGCTGGAGCATCTGGCCCGCGCCACCGGGGAAGACCTTCCGCTGGACCGCGCGCATTTCGCTTTCGAGCTTGCCGACGCGGCCCTCGACATTTTGTGCCTGTACGGCAGCGGGCAACAGCGCCGCGAGGCAGACGCCGACAAGAATTGACTTACGCATGGGCCACACCCCCCGGTGGATTGGTTAATCGTCCGGGTATAGCTGCACTACCCATCATGTCGCCAGCCTTAAGACCCTGGCGCCTTAGACCTTGGCGGTCCGCCGCCATCACGGATTGGGCGTTGCCGTAGCGGCGGGTGGTGGATTGGCGGCTGCGTCCAGATTGGCGCGCTGCGTTTCGCTCAACGGACGACGCGGCGTGCGGGGACGGTTGGCGGTGCGCGACCGCTCCGGCGACCGCGTCGGCGTCGGCGTCGCTTCGGTCGCGGTCGGCGTGGCCTGAGGCTCGGGCGTGCCGGCGATCCGCGCGGCGATAGCCGGCGCACCCACGGACACGTCCTTGATCGCGCGTTCGCCGGTGCCGAGCGCAGGAGCCGCGGCGCCGTTGAGCGTAACCGCAAGCTTGTCTGCACGACCGATGTTGATCTTCGGATCCTTGGCATCCTTCGGCACGTCGAACTTCTCGCCGGGCTTCATCGTGCCCAGGTACAGCGTCTTGTTGTCGGCATCGTAGACTCGCATCCACACCTCGTCCGAGGCAGTCAGCGTGACCTGCCCATTGGCGGGCGTGGCCGGCGCAGGGACCGGTTGCGCGGTCTGGGCGGCGGGGTTCGGCGCGGTCTCGGCGATCGGCGTCGTGATCGAGGCGTTGTTCGAACCGCGGAACATGTCGGTGCCGTACCACAGCCCGACCAGCACCAACACCGCGATCGCGATGCCCAGCGCGACGATCGCGAGGCCACGCGAGGGCACGCGCGACGGATCGGTCATCTCGTACGGTTCGTATTCGGGCTTCTTGCTGCCCAGCTTCGCAACGTCGCTACGGACGATGTTGGCGATCTGCACCTCGTCGATGCCCATTGCGCGCGCATAGGCGCGGCTGAAACCGACTGCGTAGGTCGAGGACGGCAGCGTGGAATAATCGGACGCCTCGATCGCTTCGAGATGACGCAACGGCACACGGGTACGCGTCGCGATATCCGCGACGGTCAGGCCCTGCGCCTCGCGCGCCTTGCGGAGAATGTCGCCAGCACGCTCTGGTTGAGCGGGTGCTGCGTTCTGGCCGGTTTCGACCTCGTCCATTCTTATCTCCGAGCGCGGGCGCGTAGCGTTGCCCGCCATGGCACCCGTCTTTCAGAGGCCCTTAGCCGTGTCAACGCACCGAACGTCTTAACCGCAGCTTTCCGCCGATCAGACGATTTCGACGCCGTTCTCGGTTGCCCAAGTGGTCAGCGCACCGCGCATATCGCGCGGCGGGTTGGCCAGCAGTCCTGCCATGTATGCGGTGAGCGCGGCGCGATCTAGCGAGCGCGTCATCGCCTTGATCGGGCCGACGGCGGCGGGGGTGATCGACAACCTCTCAATGCCGAGCCCGATCAGCGCCATCGCCTCCAGCGGACGCCCCCCCATCTCGCCGCAGACCGCCAGATCGACCGACGCCGCGCGAACCGGTGCGACCAGCCGCGCGATGAAGCGCAGGATCGACGGGCTGAGCCAGTCGTAGCGCTCGGCGAGCTTGGGGTTGGCGCGATCGGCGGCGAACAGGAACTGCGTGAGGTCATTGGTGCCGATCGACAGGAACTCGATCTTCGGCAGCAATATGTCGAGCATCTCGGCGAGCGCCGGCACCTCGAGCATCGCGCCGTAGCGGATCGCCAGCGGCATCTTCCGACCGCGCCCTTCGAGCCAGGTCCGCTGCGCCTCGAACAGCGCACGCGCCTCGTCGAACTCCCACGGCTCGCTGACCATCGGGAACATCACGTTGAGCGTGCGGCCGGCGGCGGCTTCGAGAAGCGCGCGTGCCTGCACCTTCATCAACCCGTCGCGCTCCAGGCCGAGGCGCAGTGCGCGCCAGCCCATCGCCGGATTCTCCTCGTCGGAATCCTCCTTGTTGAGATACGGCAGCGCCTTGTCGCCGCCAATATCGACGGTGCGGAAGATCACCGGGCGATCGCCGGCCGCGTCGAGCACTTCGCGGTAGAGGCGCTGCTGGCGCTCGCGCTGCGGCAAGGTCGCGGAGACGAGGAACTGGAATTCGGTGCGGAACAGGCCGATGCCGTCCGCGCCGGTCACGTCGAGTGCGGCCACGTCGTCGCGGAGGCCTGCGTTGACCATCAACGTCAAGCGGTGGCCGTCCTTGGTGATCGGCGGGACGTCGCGCAGCGCCGCGAACGCCGCCTTGCGCTTCTGGCGCATTGCCAGCCGCGCCTCGAACGCCTCCTCCATCGCCGCGGAGGGCCGCGCGAAGACGTTGCTCTCGGCGCTGTCGAGCAACAGCATGTCGCCCTCTGCGACCAACCGGCGGATGTCGCGAACGCGGCCGAGCACGGGCACGCCCATCGCGCGCGCGACGATCGTGACGTGTGCGGTGAGCGAGCCCTCTTCGAGGATCACGCCCTTCAGCCGGCGCTTGTCGTATTCGAGCAGTTCGGCAGGGCCTAGATTGCGCGCGATGAGGATCGTGTCCTGGCGAAGGCCCATCTGCGCGGCGGTGCCCATCTGGCCCGAGACGATGCGGAGCAGCCGGTTCGACAGATCCTCGAGATCGTGCATCCGGTCGGCGAGCAGCGGATCGTCGATCTGGCGCATGCGCTGGCGGGTACGTTGCTGGACGCGCTCGATCGCTGCCTCTGCGGTGAGGCCGGAGTCGATCGCCTCGTTGATGCGCCGCGCCCAACCCTCGTCGTACGCGAACATCTTGTAGGTCTGGAGCACCTCGACATGCTCGCCGCCGACACCGAATTCGGCCTCGCGGGTCATCCGGTCGATGCCTTCGCGCATCTTGTCGAACGCCGCATAGACGCGGTGGCGCTCGGCATCGGTGTCCTCGGCGACGGTGTGCTCGATATGGATACGCGGCTGGTGGTAGACCGCGAACCCCGCGCCCATGCCGTCGACCAGCTTTTGGCCGGGGATGCGCATTGCCGCGGTCGACTGCGGCCGATCCGCGCCGCCGCCGGTCGTGTCGATCAGCCCGGCATTGGCGATCAGTTCGGAAAGCACCATCGCCACCGTCTGCAACGCCTCGATCTCGACGTCAGCATATCTGCGACGGTCGGTGTGCTGGACGGCCAGGACGCCCACGGAGCGTTCGCGGCGGATGATCGGGACGCCGGCGAAACTGTGGAAGCGGTCCTCGCCGGTCTCGGGCTTGTAGGCGAAATCGGGGTGGCTGGCGGCTTCGTCGAGGTTGAGCACCTCGACGTCCTCGGCGATCGTGCCGACGAGACCTTCGCCGAGCGCGAGCTTGGTGACGTGGACGGCGGCCTGATCGAGCCCGCGGGTTGCGAACAGTTCGAGCACGCCTTCGCGCAACAGGTAGATCGAGCAGACTTCGCTGTCGATCGCGGTGGCGATGATGCCGACGACGGCGTTGAGCTTGGCTTGCGCGGACGTGCGCGACGCCATCACGTCGTGAAGGCTGGTGAGGATTTCGCGGGCGGAGGCGGCGGCCGAAAGGGGCATTCGCGTTGGCTATCAGATGAAACGCTTGGGTGCCACGCAACAAAAGCAGTGTTGGG
>Ga0265798_10009902_pt1 | contig 11824 bp, 11 predicted proteins | sample P3T30metagenome_FD_192430 | JGI IMG/M metagenome (GOLD analysis project Ga0265798, IMG submission 192430) | Plant litter microbial communities from East Loma Ridge, Irvine, California - P3 T30 | ecosystem: Environmental > Terrestrial > Plant litter > Unclassified | place: USA: California... | reverse complement strand
GTGTTTTTGCCCTTCTGGCACGCTTCCCAGCATTGGAAGAACTCGATCTGGGTATTGACAGTCTGGAGGCAGTGCGTCTGACTGATCGCATGCATTGCAATATACCACCGCCGTCTACGTCGAGAGCTGATCTGAGAAGAGAGCGTGGATTGATGTACGCGACTGATATCAAGGACGCTCTGAAAGAAGCAAGGTTTCTACCGGCAAGGGTGACTATCGGTATCTGGTGGACGACGATAGGTCATGATTCAACTGAACTAAGAACGGATGAGGAAATTCGGCAAGACCAGGAAGACTTTCTGTATCGAGTACGAGAAGACATTGCGCCTGTCCGAGTAATATGTAAAGGCGTCATGTAAATAACGAGCAGCTCTGGAGTCCTTGATACAGTATGGTCCTCGTAATGTATACACTGAAATTGAACATAAGACAGAGCCGTAGCGTTGAACACCAGGGGCCCGTTTCTTCTACTTCTGGTATTCCTCGGACGTGAACTGAATTATAAACGAACGCTCAAGAACCAAAGCCGGATACCTAGCTACCCCCAAACGCTATTATCAGCACATGTGAACGAGCCTTCGACAGGAACGAGAGGATCATGGTACGCAGCTACGAGCTGCTCAATTGAAGCCCACAGACTGACACCGTTCGCAAACAAAGTCAAGGCGATGATCGTCCAGTTCAGACTGGCCAAACACGTCTTCTTCCAATCGTGGAACTGAACGTCCCAGTTGAGATACAGCCACATCACTCCCAATATCCCAAAGGTAAACCAGGAGACGAAGAGTGCGGCTGATACCGATAGGATGGCATGGAAGAGTGGTATGGCGTTTGCGAGAAAGAATACAAGGGTCCAGAAGGTGGCGCCAATATCGAGCCAAATCACCCAGGCCCGCCGGGTATTTTGGTGTACCTAGCTTAGCTAAGTAACTCTAGTGTAACACAGAATCAGAGTTGTAGCTACCATAGTACTGCGCAGCCTGTGCTACTCTAACACTACAGGCTACAGCATTCTTACGCTTTGAATTTAGCTTCTAACACAAGCGCTAGAACGCGCTTGGAATCTAGATTTTACTGTCTTCATTAGCGCGTTTTTAAGACGTGAGCGCATCGATTCTGTCGACGTCTATAGCAGGTAGCTTCTCTTTAGCAGATTAGTTTAGTCTTTTCGCTCTATAAGTCTTATTCATACAGCTCTTGCAAATAATTTACTCTTTATTTGTGTAAAACTGCTAAAGCTAGTTCTTAAGACTCGACAATGCTGTTATTCCCGGGAGGTACAGACTTCAGTTTCTTCTGCTTACTCTCTTAACACCATCTTCGAGTTCGGTATAACTTAACCCCGCTATCTCGCCCTACTTGTCAACTTAGGCCCTCCATCGGTCTTCTGGTCCTCAACTTTGACTCGCGGTTCGGCTCATCACCTAGTGCCTTTTGAACTACCTGCAGCAATTCGCGAAACTTAACGCTGCGAAAACGTGTCATCAACACGCCGCCTAGACGAATACCTAGGTACGTCAGACTCAGCCTCGTCATCACAGATCCAACCACAGGCAACAACGAGCGTTGATGTAACTGCACTGTATTCAAGATAATCAGACTTGTATTCTCCAATACAAAAGTTGAAAGTTCTTCGCTCTATAGTACTAAAATGTACCTTTGAGAATGGAGCAAAATCAGGTCTCTTCCCAAAGCGAGCTCGAGGCAAACCAGCACGTCCTGATCCAATCCTGCTTCCAGAAGACCCCAGCGCTGGATTCCCAGGAGCTTAACGCATGGTACGAAGAATACAAAGCCGTCCCCGCAAATACACTCAATGCACAGCATACCGTCATCCAAGCTGTGCAAGATGACTCCCTCGATCAAAACGCCATTGAACAAGGCATCCTGTCGCTCATTACAAACATCACTGTCTCGGGCAGGTTCTGTAGCGACTGTTCGTTCTTACTGTCTCACTGGCCCGACCTCGGCGACCCAACAGCCGTCGACCCATCCACACAACGCAACTGGCCCGGTTCGGGCGCTGATTGGAAACATGCTGTTGCGCGGGAGTGTCATACTCTACTCCTCCAAGCGGCGGCACGAAAGGGGTGTAGATTTTGTGCTTTCTTAATGCAGATGATACGGGATGCGGGGTTGTGGGACATATTTCGCAAGGTGGAGGCGCGGATGGTGTGGCTTGGTGATAAGGGAGAAGAGAAAGGAAAGGAGAAGGCGTCGCTGTCAGTGCAGAACTGGGGCGAGAACAAGGCGCAGCTTTTGTGGGTGAATTATCCAGGAAAGGTGTGTCAAGGTTGCAATGAGGGTGTAGGGCGGGAGATGAGCTTCTTCAGCGGGGCCTTCGAGTCCACTGGTATGTGTTTTCCACAGTCTCTTGTATCAGTAGCACTGACGCGGCGCAGAAGATACTTACCATAGGGAGAAGGACGTCCTTGATATTGCGAAGGATTGGTTGGATAACTGTACAAACGGTCACGAGACCTGCAACAAGGATCAGGGGAACACTTTGCCTACCAGGCTCATGTCCGTCGCTGGCGACGAGCTGAAGCTGGTTACCACTGCAGGCTGGCAGACTAAGCCTCGTTATAGCACTCTCAGCCATTGCTGGGGTAACGAGACCTTTTTGAAACTCACCAAAGAGAATTACGAAGCCTTCCACACAGTCATACCCGATCAAGAGCTTCCCAAAACGTTCAAAGACGCTGTCCACATCAGTAAGCAACTTGGAATAGGATACCTTTGGATTGACTCGCTTTGTATCATACAGGGCAATACCGAAGACTGGCGAAGAGAAGCAGCATTAATGAGTTCCGTCTATGGCAACTCTTCCATCAACATCGCCGCCGCCTCCGCCATCAATGCTCATGGAGGCTGTTTTCTAAAGCGACCTTACCTGGTAGATGGCCTCCGTGCACAAATCTGCACTGCAGGAAGCACGCTCGTTCGTGACTTCCACTCCTCCTCCGTATACTCACTCGCAACCACACATTCCTACCTCGCAACCCGCGCATGGGCGCTGCAGGAAAAGATTCTTCCCCCGCGAACTATTCATTTTGGCAACCGCGGCGCCTTCTGGGAATGCAGGAAAGAAATTGCAAATGAGTTCCTACCCGGAGGTTTTGGCAGTCGGTTGATCAGCGGTCTAAACAGTGGCCGCAAAGGGTATGACTTTATCTACTGGTGGAGCAATGTTGTCGAACTCTATTCGGCCGCCAAACTAACGTATAGTCACGACAAGCTCCCCGCGCTTTCAGGGGTCGCACGACGCAGCTGCAAAGAAAGCGGGGGGCAGTACATCGGAGGTATGTGGCGAGACGAAGACATCGAAGCGCAGCTCTGCTGGAGCGTTGTAAGTCCGCGGCTGCGACCAGCCTGGCGCGCTCCCAGCTGGTCCTGGATGTCTATTGACGGCAAGATATCGTATATGTGTAGGCTGAAGCATATGAACTTGATGCTAGATACCTACACTCACGTCTTAGACGTTGACATGGAGCTACTAGGTCAGGATCCATTCGGTGAAGTCCGTAGTGGGTACATGAGCTTTGCGTGCTCTGGCATGCTGGCTGCAACTCTTTCTCATAATAATACCGTCAGGCTCGACCCAGGCTCGGCTGCAGACGACGTTTATCCGATCACACCAGACTGTATAAACGACAAGGAGGAGAAAGATAGTGGCACGGTCTACCTACTTCCACTCATTGGTGGAGAAACCGCGGGTTCGTCCTGGAACGAGACGAAGAAGATATGGCAATCTGAAGTGGCCATCTCAGGGCTTGTGTTGAGGAAGCAGAGCGATCTTGCTGGTAGCTTTTGCCGGATTGGGATCTTCCACGTCTGTAAAGATTCAATTCGCGGGAACGTGGAGGAAGAACGCCTTGAGTCGTTTGTCGAAGCGTTTGTGGAGAGGGGCGAGCTAGTAGCGAGCAGTATATGTATGGAGGTTATCGAAAACGAAACGAATCCCCGGGAGAAGTACGTTGTCATTGTTTTCTAGAGCTGCGTCGCTAGTTGCGAACAGGCAGACTGTCGATAGACAGCTGACGCGAAGTTGTAGTATATCTCTGCATATGAGGCCTTAAAAGACCAGTAAAGGTAGCCGAAAAATTCTCTAGTCTCATTGGAGGTTGATGTTGATGCAATAATAGGAATTGGTGGTAGGGTCGGTTCGGGCTGTCCTGCAGAGTTCGGTGACGTCATTCCCGTCGCGGAATGGGGAAACCGACGCAACATCATCGGTTCCGTCTTTCAATCTCGAATTGAGTGCATCGGCATGAATCTAGTGATAATAATTTGAAGATCCCAGTCGTCTTTCTATCGCATTATCTGGAAACAAATGGGAGAAATAGCATCCTCCATAACCTCAGTACCGATAAAAGCATTCGCAGAGCCTCCGTGTCAGACCACAGCCAAAGGCTCGCCTTCCCTCTCCACCATACACGCGTATGCTCCTCGCATGGATCTGGGAGGCCACGGCTGTAGGTATCTATCTTTACACCCAGTGAGTAGATTGTTGCATCGGGCTGACAGCGTCAGATTGAGTTACAGGCTCTGAAGGTACGACGGAGATTGGCTGATGTTCCGCAGCCTCATTACCGTAGCTGTCGGATTTGCGGACGACCTCCTCAGTGCTATTATTCTCTTCTGAAGTCGAGTGCGTGGTATCGCTGATGTGAGCAGTCGATATCTTCGCTCCGTCCGCCAAACATGGACGGCCAGTTTGGTTGTCGCGAAGTGACCACGCCATGCCTCCAGTAACGGTATGCTGAACTCCAACGAGAACCAGCGGTAGTCCGTCCTTGTCATTCTCTTGGAACAACTCCTTGTCAGACTTGACGATGCGGTTCTCGGAGTTCCTCTCGAAGAGAGCAGCCGCTAATCCGGGAACACCAAGCCGCGTCCTGACTTGGTAGATGTCTTGGTCGGCTGTCCTCCAGGCCATAACGGCAAGTACAATTCCGAGAGCTGCGAAGAACAGATTTGCTAGAATCAGCAGCCAGACAGCAGCGACAGGCGCTCTAGTCATAATCTTTCTGGCTCTTGTCTGCACTATAATACTGTCTGCCGGCACCGTATGCACGCGTAGAGGATGGGCGAAAAGGGTGCTCATTCCAAGTTCCAAGTCTGAGATCCACTTTCCCAAGGATACTGGAGGATTGACTTGCCGCAAAACGCTGAATTTTAAGTCCGCCAGGTTTCCCATGCCGTCGACGGAGGGAAGGATTGAGATGCCCGCCACAGTAGATTTACTCTCATGTGCTTCCAACCTTTTGATTGTACCACCAGTAGCACTATATGTGACATCGTAGACTGGAAAGACCTATTAGGTGAAGAACAACGACTGTGCACCATTCTTCGGTAGCGGTTACTCACCTGTTGTGTTACATGCAACAACCATTACGTAATTCGGATACGCGGGCTCCATCAGCCAGGCCTTGCCAATCATGTCTCTTGGTAAGCCGTCCAGATCGACGTCTAAATCCAGACCAACGGCTGCGGTCCATCTCCACGTGCTTGGGAACATCTGAGCACTCTCCTGTTTTGTTATGTTTGGTATAATGGATCTGGCCTCGTTTTCAGGGTAAAAGTCTAATCCTTCCATCCTACCAAATGGCTTGCCGAGTTCCTTTAAGTGCTTGTGGAAATCAAAAAAGTTGTACAAGATTGATTCGCCTACGTAGCTCCCTGAGAAATCTATCGGCGAGCCGCGAGCGATGGAGCAGTCGAAGGGTACTAATGGAATTCCAAGGCCATCCCGTACGAACGAGTTCACCTGTATATCGCAGGCGGTAGCAGGCATAGACGCACACTGGGACGATATGGCGTAGGATGTCGCCTGCCAGTCTGTTTCGGAGGGCGATATCGTTGGACCAACAACCGCATATTGGCGCCCAGTAGTCTCATCAGTAAAGTTCATGATGCCTTTCCCGTAGCCATCGTCTACCAACGCGAGAAATTCGGTGTTGTTTGTAAGTATCAGCCTACTCTCGTCGGGTGGGTATAGGGTCATACTGCAACCAAAGAAGTTTTTGTTCTGCATGGTACCGATGGTTTCGCTGTCATCAAAGCACCATGGGTCAATGCTCCTGCCGTACTGATGCTGAGCAGGATCTTGAGGGAAGACCTGAACTAACTCTATTGCTTCGGTCGCTATATGGAGATAGCCGTCTGCCGCATGCACAAGAACACTGGGAATCTTAGTACGGACTCGAGTCTAATGAATCACATGCGTACCTCGCGAGCACAGCTAGACATAGAACGAATATTGATGCTCGTAGTACCGTTGGTTTCGTAGCTCGCCTGGATGATTCGCTTTTCGTGCCGCGCCGAAAGGACCACCGTCGCCATGGCCGGGATAGTTCCCACAGAGACAGGTAATCCGCATTCAGAAGTCGGACTACAAGGCTAGTCTCATAAGATGTAGGAAGGCATCTGCTCTGGTCCTGCGACACGGAAGCTTCCGTAAGCCGGCGTGCGGCGCAATAGGCGTAAATCGACATAAGGGCGCTCACGAGAGCGAAGCTAACGGTGGATGACCAAGAAGATACAAATACGAGGCGAGTAGCCGGATAGTCGACGTAGTAGTGAGACGCCTTGGTGACATTGATCAGCGGAGACTGTGGGCATATCTCGCTATAGGGACAGTCTAGATCACTTGCTAGATTGTGAAAGACTAGCACAAGGATCACGACGGTGAACGTGATCATCGGAACGACAACGATGGAAGAAGCCAGGAGAATGTGTTTCGTATGGGGTTGTAAAGTGAATGAAGGCATGTTGATGAGGGTAATTGTTCAGGCAAGATGTCATCGAGTGGCTTTGGTCTCTCCAAAGAATAAGGGAGTTCTACTGATTTTATGAGCGAAAGACATGGAGTAATGTATCTTGAGAGAACAGGTCTGTACCGCTGTGTTGGATAGGAATAAGCCCCGATGCGGTACGCTTCGACTTCGCCTTGCCAAGCTTGACTTGATCGACACCTGGGCACAGTTCATGTAAGGTCAACCGACCGCACCAAAGACGTATAGCCATGTAAGATCTTTGACCAATGGAGCGCGGAGCCTTCCATATTCTCAGGTTCGACGTCGTGCAAACGTTAACACGCGGGGGCTGCGCGCTTCGTTATCGAGCAACAAGCTGGGCCTCCGGGATGTGCGAGTGGCGCAGCCCATTTTCCATGCAGGTACGTTTTAGCCATATTAAGGCGGCCCCGGAGACCTATTTTCTGGAACGTTGGCAAGTACACTGTCGGCTCTAAGATGAAGGAGACGAAGGCGATAGCCAGTAGGGACCTTGGAAGTTATTGACGCGCAGGTTAGAACTGGGCTATGCCTTCAAGGCTACACAGATGATTGTCAGCTCCAACAACTCAGCGATGCCGTGAAACTACACCATCGCTCCTGGGGAGATGATATGTTGAAAGGTATGGCCAAGAGTGAGAACGCGCGTCCGGGGGTTTGGGGGGCCGCTTCTCCCCCGAGCAATATCGCGACAGTCAGCATGAGGGTTGGGGGTCGAGATCGAATGGCAAGCAGAACGAATAGAGTGCGTCTTTGACTCAGACTGCTGTCTGGTACTGGTTCGGGCTGTTCATCGGATTGTGCTTTGGTATACGGTATGATTGCGATGGCTTTGATGTTGTTCGCTGGGGTCTGATCGAATGGCAAGCCCGATGGCCGTCCTTAACAGGCTGCAGCAACATGCTGTAGCATGCACACGAGGCTTGTTGACCAGAAAACAGAGATATGTAAATGCGTATTTATAACTTTGCCTCTTAGCAGCTACAACTTCTCAAGGTTAGATCGGACTATCTTCCTGAGTCTGGTGACGTCATACCCCTTGCGGCTGCGGAATGAGGAAGCCATCGCAACATCATCGAACTCTTGCACTTTCCTTTCTTTTCAGCGGTAATAGACACCTGACCTCATGATGCTGATCGTGTAACTATCAAGGTGTGACTTTCTCACGACTGAATCCGAGCGTCACGACGTGCGTTCAGGAAAAAAGACATCGGGCCAGTGTCAAGAAGCCTACACGAACAAAACCGACTTTTCGCATTGATCGTATCGAGTTCTTCGTCGTACCGGAATACCTCCAAACGATTGGACTTTCGTGACAGACTTGTACTACTTGTAATGTAGACGACGAAAGCCGCACAAACACCGCCTACCAATCGACGCAACCGCTATCCAAGTACCAAAACCCGAGACAGCGCACTAACCCCAATATAATCTCAACTACGAGGCGTTAGCAATCATTTCTCCACGCTCAAACAACAGACACCATGATTTCATACCAATCCAATGGCGTACCGTCACTGCCTAGGCATTGCAGGTACACCGGCAAGTCTCCCAGCCCCACACACATCCTCCGCGATCTTGATACCAACCGACCGAACGAGGGCAGCATCGCTTACCCCCTGCAGCATTTAAGTAGCGATTCAGACAGTCTCTTCCCCAGTTGCGTTCACAGCCTCCGCCCTCCCAGCTGATGCGTCGGCCAGGACAAGCCTGAGCAGTGGTAGCATCAGAGGGGGTTTCGGCAGGGATCGCGATAGTTGCGGCCGAGACCGTGAGAAAGGTAGTGAGGAATGGGAGGATATGCATTTTTGGGAAGTGTTCAAGTTGATGTTAGGAAGAACAGTAATAACGATCTGAAGCATGCAGGTGCTGTATTGGGGATTTATATAGAAGTCCCGCATCGGCAAGAGACGAAGATACTAAGACTTTGGCTTGATCATGAGATGGATGCCAAGCAGCTTGTTACTCTCATGGTGGTATCTCACTTCGTAAATCTTACGGTGTGGAAACACAGGATGTCACTATCCCGTGAGTTCAATGGCTGTGGAAAGCGGGGTTGGAAGCCATATATGGTCTTCTGCAACGAGTGTTACCTATCAAGTGTCTGCGGACGCTGCAGTAATATTTATATGTTAGACACAACCAATGAGCTATTGTAGTGTCATGGCTCACCGAAACCTTTGCATTTGCTGAGGTACGTTCACTCACTCCACATCCATTCGCGCTCCTTCCTCAAGCAACGCCATAAAGACATCAACCCAATGAAAAAGATACGATGTAAGAGTGGTACAGACACACTGTCCAACAGCAGATATGGGGCTTGCATCGTAGACAGCCATAAGCCATCCGCACGATGTTTTCCGCCAGCGGCACGGGGGAGACCTCCGTGAGCTCCGCTTTCCCCAAGACTGACAACGACAGGAGCGCTCCGGGGCGCAAGGTCGCATTCATAGCACAGGCAGACCAGCCCGCCTGTGCCAACGAAGGTTTTAGGCCTCCGACGAGCGGGAACTTGCTGTTGACAGACACGAGTGACCACTGACATACTTGTTGTCTAAGTGGCGTCGTTTAGTAGCCACTTGAACGCGCGAGGGCCGGGTTCTTGCGTTCAGGGGGCGTACTCGTTCAAGTATTGAAGGGCTGGACGCGGCGGGACGTCGAGGCCCTTCGGGTACTGCATAGTTGTGCTGGTCCAAGCAATGCCACCGGGAAGGAACGTAGACAAGTAGCAAAGCGACTGCCGCGGTAGTTTCCCGATGCGAACGGTGTCTGAGTACATTCTGGTGTAGAGCCAGAATTTCCAGGGGAAAACTACACGAGGGTCAGAGAAGAGGTGGGAGGGGCCCGGTTTATATCTCAAGGCAACGCTCCAGCGCTAGCGACTGCCAAGTTCGCCACTTGATCGCAGTGAATGCCAGTGACTGCCTTGGAATACAAGTGGAGTAACGCGTCATGGACTGATCGTATTCTGAGATGCCTATATCGCCCTCGCGGCGCGCTTTATGCAAACGCACTCACCATGCACATGGACTCCATTAGTAGATGTGATGATAGAGGGAGGCTGATCGTGACCCGAAACGCCGACATAGCCTTTACAGTCTGCTTTGTACAAACGTAATCACACTTCACATGCCTCTCTATTAGTAGATATGGTGACAGACTGAGTCTGTCCAGCACCACTTGGAAGCCAGAGATAAAGAGAAAGTCTTCTCGAAGTGACCAAGAACGGGAAGTTGCGCCATAAATTTAAAGAAGATACCTACTTAATAACGTTCTACAAATCGACCGGGTAGCGTTCCCTAAGTCTCTCACCGAAGATATAGAACAAAATCGGAGCAGGCGCAAGCAGCAAGCTCACAAACGCAAACGTACTAATACCCCAACCATACCCCAGCTTCTCGAACAGCATGGGCGCAAAGATCGGGATCACACCCCCCACGACACTACGGAATACAGTACCAGCAGCGATGGCACTAGCCGCGTACTTTTCAAAGCTGTCGATGAAGTAGTTCTGCGTGCTATTCAAGATCATGACCTGTCCGATGCCGTAGAAGAAGGTCGCGGAGATGGATGCAAACCAGTGCGTGTGCTTCTGTACTGCCCAAGCGAACCAAAATAGCGACATGGGGATGAAAACGGAGCCGATGTTTGCCAATGGGAGGCGGAATTCAGGTCGCGCCTTCTCGTGGTTCTTCGCTGTGAGCGTCTTGTACACGGTGTCGATGCGTGGGACGAGGAACCAGACTGCAAACAGGAACCCAGATCCAGGGCCTAGATACAACAATCCGACCTGCTCAGTGGAGAAGCCGTAGTCATCCTGGTAGATGGGCTGCATGTTCGTGTAGATGCTGTACGTTGTGCCGAAGATGAGCGCTTGGTATACAGCCATGACCGCGACGATGGGCTGCGCAAAGATCTTCGGAGGGCGCTTGAGAGCCTGCGTGAGCTTCTCGTTCAACGGCCGTGTGTCTTCGCCCTCGTACGAGTACTTCGTGCCATCCCACTCGTTGCTCTGAGACTCGAATTCCGCCTTCTTCGCATTCAGTATGACAGGCGCATACGTCTCCCGGAGGAAGAAGTATCCCGCCAAGGTGTTGACGAAGCACACAATGGTCATGATCCAGAAGACCCAGCGCCAGTTCAATCGCTGTACGATGATACCACCAAACAGCGGTCCCAGGGTAGGTCCAAGCAGCGGGCCCAACAGGTACCAGCCAAACACTCCAGCTCTTTCGCTTGGTAAGAACATGTCACTGATCGTGCCGCCACCGTTCGCTATGCCAACGCTACCAAAGAAGCCAGCAATGCTCCGTACCGTTATGAGGAAAGCGATGTTCGGCGCGAGCGCGGCGGGTATCTGTAACAGGGTGAAGATGGAGAAGCACACGAGGTATATCTTTCTCCGTCCAAACGTCTCGGAGAGGGGCGCGAGGATCAAGGGACCGATTCCGAGCATGACTACGAAGCCGGTGGTTGTTCCAATAACGGCCGTCGTGCTACATTTGAGATCTTCGGCGATCTGCGCGATGCCGGGCGTGAACATGGAGGACACGAGAGGGCTGAGGACTGCCACGACTGTTAGTATAACTCATGTACAGGCGACGGGAGTGTATGTACTGGACATGAGGGCTATGACAGCCACGTTGGCCATCTTGCGCCATCGCGCCCATTCTCGCGGGTTTTCGTCATTCGAAAGGTCTTGGATGCGAAGATGCTGTCACGAGTTAGTAAACGCAGAGAAAACGCGTGCGCAAGAACACCTACTGTGCGCGGTTCGCCTTCCTCACTCCATCTTTGTTGCAGCAACGGTGCGCGCTCGCCCTGTGAAGACATGATCACCGTGGTACGAGGGATGGGTTGTGGTCGTGTATCAAAGAGGAAGCGCACCCAAAGAATTTTGAGGGTCGCGTCCCAGCCTTCAGCATGACAGTGGGCGTCATCGTAAATAAGCAGCCGTTACCTTTAACCGTGTTTGGGCGCGTTGTGGACATCTGAGCTTTGGAGCGTCATCGATCGCCGCCGCGGAG
>Ga0265798_10009901_pt1 | contig 11824 bp, 13 predicted proteins | sample P3T30metagenome_FD_192430 | JGI IMG/M metagenome (GOLD analysis project Ga0265798, IMG submission 192430) | Plant litter microbial communities from East Loma Ridge, Irvine, California - P3 T30 | ecosystem: Environmental > Terrestrial > Plant litter > Unclassified | place: USA: California... | reverse complement strand
GATGTCCAAACATTAAGTTCTTTTAATCTAAAAACATCTTCAATAGCTTTTTTGGTTTTCTCATCTGTATATTTTAATATTTCTATTTTTTCAAGATTATTCTTATTTCCTATTGTGACGCGAATGAGATTTTCTCCTTCTTTTGCATCATCGGGAAGTTTAAATTTCTCGAACAACAAATTCCTAAAACTATATATTCCTCTTGGAAACATAGCATCTAGAAACATATTACCTCTATTATCAATACATCTTACATTTTTTAGTTTCTGGCATTCTGCCAAAGATTTGTCTGAGGCAATATTGATGTTATTAATTTTTGCAGAATCTTCCTTATTGGCAGGAAAAATCTTTATATCTTCAATTCCTGATGATAGATAATATGCTACTGGTTTTTGTTTTATTGTACAGCTTATCAAAAAACTGAATATCAAAATAATTAAAAAAGTTTTCATTACTTTGGATTCATACTACTGTCTGTTAATCCTCTTACATACCAAAATTCTATTTTTTCTATAATCAGATTTTTATAAAAATTCTCTGCGGCAGGATTCCAATAAGAATGATAATTATTATTGAATATAACTGTTGCTTGTGGATAATTAAAAGGTTGCTGAAAGTATATTGCAATGTAAGGTTCTACATAATTATTATTAAGTGTTGCTATCCTTACATCCATATTCCAAAAAAAACTCAATTCCAATTGTTTATTGTTAAAAGGAGCTGGATTGTACTTCTTAACAATTATGTTATTTTGAGCTAAATTTTGCAAAAATACTGAAAGTGGTTGTCCATAATAGCTAGTCTTATTAGGAATTACATTATTGAGTTTATTGATTGTTTGCGTGTAAAATGTAGGATACTCTGCAATTGTCATTGGCTCATCTGGGATTTGTGCCTTGCAAGATGTAAAGTAGAAAAATCCTAAAAGTATAATAAGTTTTGTTTTCATAATTGATGTATGTATTTATAATTAATTAAAGACATTTTTCAGCTCTATATCCTGTTATTTTTTTGCCTCCTGAGGCAGGTATTGTATATTTAAAAGGTACAGAGTGTAATGAATTAAGATTTCCATTAGCATCAGTTTTTGCTATGCTTATACCCGTATCATATTTTTGTAATATTTCTGCATATGCAGATTCCAATCCGTCATTTTGACTGTTTCCTGAATAGGAAGGTAATCTTCCTTCAGTATAATTCTCTAATATCTCAATAAAATCTTTTCCAGCCTGAGAGTTTTTATTAAACATTGTTCTATCAGCTGTTGTATTACTAAGAATAGGGTTAGCCAATAAAAAAGCTTCCGCTTTTGCTCTGTCATTAACTACGAAAGCATATTTGGTACCATTATTTGCAAATACAAAACCTGCCTGAAAGGTCGGATAATTTTTTGCATCTTTCAAATCTGCATAAAAATCTGCAACCGAAGGAGGAGCTGCACCATGATCTGGGTGCGAATGTGCGCTAGCAAGATAATCTCCTATAGGTGGTATGGTTATCGTTACTGTTCCTGGGTTATTAGGATCATTATTAGTATAAGGGTCTTGGGCAATTGTAGTAGTTCCTGTATTGATAATTGCCATGCCATATTCTGTAAAACTATTAGCTGCATGACCTTCAAGTGAAGTAATTTCAGTTGATATTGTGGACTCATGTAGAAGAGCATTTGCATTACTTACAGGTAATTCTGATATTTCACAGGGATCATTATTTAAAAACGGCAAATTCGGCTGCGTTACCACACCTCCATTACAGCTTGATGAAGCAGGATCCTGCGGGTTTGTATACACTCCGTTTACAGAGCAGGGATTAGGAGAAGTAGAACCTCCCGGCTCTCCTGAACCATCATCTCCCGGTTCTTCAGTGCCCGGCTGTGGTGAAAGACCTCCTTGGCAAACCATTGTCATGGTAACAATATGTTGGGATTTTTCCTCTGCATCGCAGATCTCACCATTATTATGCTTACCGGCACTGCACCATGTATAATAATCTGAGATCTGCATGGTGCAATTTTCTACCGACATTATCGATGAAAAAACTCCTTCAAGCGGACTTACGGAAGATTTACCGCTTACCGGTACATTTCCTCCGTTTAAGATGGTGTTTTTTTCTGCTTCAGTAAAGCTGTACGTCACAAGACATGCTTTGTCTCCTCCATCGGGTAAAGGCGTAAATACCAGATTCTCTACAGGGGCATTGGGATAAAGTTTGAACTACTTTTATTTTCAATTATTGTTTAGTCAAAACAATGTCCTTAGAAAAATTAATAGGAATCATTCCCCTGCATTACAGAATTGTAATAAGGGCAGTTTTCATCTATATAGCTTGGTCTGTAGATAAGATGTCAGCTAATTTGGGTTTTAGCTGGATCTAAAAATGTTACATCTAAATTCGCAGTTTTATCACAAATACCTGTCACAAAGTAGAATTGTTTTTGAGTGGGATTTGAAAATTTAAAATCAATTCCATCAAACTCTATCTTTTAATATAATAGGTATCAATTTCTTTTTTTAAGGCTTTTTTTCTTTTCCTATTATCTCTAATTATTCCTCTATGATCTAGTCTGCCAATAAGATTTCCATTTTTATCAATTTGCTTTCTTAATATTAATCTTTTTTGCCCATTGACAATTCGAGTAGAAAAATACCATATTTCTTTATCTAATTTTAGAGATGGAAAACCCGCAAAGTGATTATATGAAAAAGGATTACTTTCCAAATTTATCTCTGATACAATTTCTTTATTATTCTTGAAAATTATTCTGTTGTTTTCTACTTGAATAAAGTTAGTATATTTTATATTGGAGTAATAATCTAAATCTAATTTTTTTTTTAGCTTCCATTTACCCTTGATTTCGTTATAAAATAATTCACGACACTTTGGTAGTAGAAGTTCTATTTTTTTGAGTGCATTTTTTCTAATATTTAATGTATCTTGTTTGGAAATAATATAGTAATAATTTAAGGCTTCTAGAAGCTGTCCTTCGCTTTCATAATTAAGTGCTTTTTTTTCATAATCTTTGATTATTTCTAAATTCTTCTGTGCTCTTATAGAAATTGAGAGAATAAAAAAAAACATAACCAAAATATATTTCATATACTTTTATTTATATTCAAGGCTTTGTATCATTGTTTTGTCAGAATAATATTTACAGGAATATCTATAGACCAATCCATGGCAGGTTGTCCTTCTTCCCGATAACCTTGTCCTTCGGAATTTTCCACTTCAATAATCTTAATGTGCGTAGAATCTAAGTATTGGATTTTCATTTCTATACTTTTTCCTTTATGACGTCCCCATGTTCTTAACTCATAGGGATTATTCTCATGTTTACTAGTCACTCCTGTAAAAGAATATTTTCTATCTAAAAAATTTGTATTACTAAAAGATAAATAATCATCTATCATTAATCCATTTTTCATAACCTTTTGAAAGCGAACAATACCATCCCATGTTTCAGGTCTATTGTTTCCAAAAGGTTTCACATTATTTTCTTTTTTCATAACAATAGTAAGTCCATTTATATCATTTCCCCATTTCCAAGTGCCTGCAAACTTGTCGGCTTCTGGGTCAGTTAAATGTTGTGCATTACAATCTGTTGTACACATTACAATTAAAAATAAAATTATTGTATTAAAAATATTTTTCATTATTTCTTTTTTTTTAATTACAAGGTTTTGGTTTTATTTGTCCGTTTTCTATGGTGAGTTCCGCCCAATTATTTAAGTCGTTAGAACCTTTTAATATTTTCAATCCCGTATTAGCGTCTGTTAACAACTTCACAAATCCCAGTTCATTATCTGCTGCCAAGCCATTTTTCTTTATATTATATCTATCATAATTCCAATTCCCCCAAAAATCTGTAATACCTTCATCTATCACCCCATTTTTAACAAATGATTCAGCAAATGTGTCAAATTTAGCAGGATCATCAATTACCATCAAATATTGAGTACCAGAAGCTGTCACTACCCCTGTTACAAAAGTATCAGTATTATTAATATGTCCATTCTTAAACCATTGCGAAAGTGCTGCTAAATCTGGCGGAGTAAATATTGAGAACAAACCTGAATAATGAGTATGAAGAAAAGCACCAATTTTCACTCCTGTAGGTATTGTAAAATCTACACCCGCTTTTCCTGGCTGTCCTTCCAATGGGGTATGTTTTATCTCTCCATCTACTTTTCTAATTATTTCAACAAACTCTCTGTCAGAATTTGTTTTACCTTTCAAACCTTCAAAAAGAAATTTCGTTCCTGGATCTTTCCCTACCTCCTGTATTTTCTGACAAGGTGTTTTGGGGGGATTAAACTCTAAAATTGGCTGCGTTACCACACCTGCATTACAGCTTGATGAAGCAGGATCTTGTGGCTGCAGATATACTCCGTTTGCAGAGCATGGTGTAGCCGAAGAACTTCCGCCACCACCATCAGGACCGCCATCTACAGGACCTTCTGTTCCCGGCTGTGGTGAAAGACCACCTTGGCAAACCATGGTCATGGTAACAACATGTTGAGACTTGTCATCTGCTTTGCAAACAGGATCTACCTCTCCACCATTATGCTCATGGGCACTGCACCAAGTGTAATAATCAGAAATCTGCATGGTGCAGTTATCTACCGACATCACCGAAGAAACCGAAAACGCTATGTTAGTACCATCGGGTAAAGGCTTAAATACAAAATTACATGATATTAGGACGGAATGTTTTCTTAGTTTTACAAAAAAGCCTCTAACGAGGTTTTTTTGTTTTTAACCGAGGATCATGTTGTCATCATTTAGGATTCATACTATTATCTGTTAATCCTCTTACATACCAAAATTCTATTTTTTCTGTAATTTCTTCTTTACAAAAACACTGATCTCAAACTGCTCATTAACAGGAATACCATATATTTTCGCAGATGTCCAAACATTAAGTTCTTTTAATCTAAAAATATTTTCAAGAGTTTTTTTTGTTTTTTCATCTGTATATCTCAATATTTCTATTTTTTCAAAATTATTCTTATTTCCTATTGTAATGCGAATGAGATTTTCTCCTTCTTTTGCATCATCGGGAAGTTTAAATTTCTCGAACAAAACGTTCCTAAAATTATGCATTCCTTTTGGAAATATCGCATCTAAATGCATGTTAGCTCTATCATCAATACATTCTGCATTTTTGAGTTTTTCACATTCTGCAAAATATTTGTTTGATGCAATATTGATTTTTTTAATTTTTGCAGAATCTTCTTTATTAGCAGCAAATATTTTTATATTTTCAATTCCGGTGGACAAATAATGCTCTAAGTGTTTTTTTCTTACATCGCAACTAAGTAAGCTAATTACTATAAGAGAAAAATAAAATGTGATTTTCATTATTTAGGATTCATACTATTATCTGTTAGTCCTCTCACATACCAAAATTCTATTTTTTCTATAATCAGATTTTTATAAAAATTCTCTGCGGCAGGATTCCAGTAAGAATGAAATCCATTATTCAAAATCCCTGTAGCTTGTTGGTAATTAAATGGTTGTTGGAAATAAATTGCCAAAAAAGGCTCAACATAATTATTATTTTTCCCGATATTAATAACAGTATCCAAATCCCAAATAAAAGATAATTTCAGATGTTTATTATTATAGGGTCCTGGATTATAGTTTTTAACAGTTATATTATTTTGATTTAATGCTTGCAAAAACACTGACAGTGGCTGTCCATAATAACTCATTTTATTAGGAATTATATTATTAAGCTTATTGACTGTTTGAGTATAGAAATTTGGATATTCAGCCATACTAATAGCGTCGTTAGTAATTTGAGTTTGCGCAATAGAAAAATTAAAGAATATAATTCCTAATATTATTAAAAGTTTTGTTTTCATAATTTGACATTTTAATTTATGGGCACATTTGTGCTTTATATGCGATTACTGTTTTGCCTCCAGAGGCAGGTATTGTATGATTAAAAGATACTGGACGTAATGCTTTTAAGTTACCTGTAGCATCTGCTTTGGCAATATTTATTCCCGCATCATATTTATCTAATATATAAGCCATTGCCGTTTCTAATCCATCATTTTGATCACTACCAGAATAATTTGGAAAAGCCCCTCTGCTAAAACTTTCAAGGATATCATTGAAATCTTTACCAATTTGTGAACTTCTATTAAACACTTTTTTGTCATCCACAGTTATTGTAGTACTTGAAAAAGGATAAGCAGCCAAAAAAGCTATAGCTTTTGCTCTGTCATTAACAACTAAAGCATATTTAGTACCATTATAAACAAAGATTAATGACGTCTGAAAAGTAGGATAATCTCTCGCGTATTCCAAGGTAACATAAAAATCAGCAGGTGATGGAGGAGGTGCTCCATGATCAGGGTGGGTATGACCAGTGGCAAGAAAATCTCCGACAATTGGGACTATTATAGTTACTTTTCCAGGATTGGAGGGATCATTATTACTATAAGGATCTTGGGCTATTGTAGTCGTTCCTGTATTAATAATTGCCATACCATATTCTGTGAAGCTATTAGCTGCATGACCTTCTAGTGTACTTACTTCTGTTGAAATGTTGGATTCATGTAAAAGATTATTAGCAGCGGTGGTAGATGCTTTTGTTTTTTTACAGGGGTCATCACCTAAGTTGGGTAAATTCGGTGCAGTAACCACCCCACCATTACAATCAGAATTAGCAGGATCCTGTGGATTTGTATACACTCCGTTTACAGAGCAAGGATTAGGAGAAGTAGAACCTCCCGGTTCTCCTGAACCACCATCTCCCGGTCCTTCAATGCCGGGTTGAGGTGAAAGACCACCTTGGCAGACTATTTCCATAACAACAACATGCTGAGATGTGTTATCTGCCTTGCAAACAGGATCTACCTCTCCACCATTATGCTCATGGGCACTGCACCATGTGTAATAATCATTAATCTGCATGGTACAATTTTCTACCGACATCATCGATGAAAAAACTCCTTCAAGCGGAGTTACGGAAGATTTGCCGCTTACCGATACATTTCCTCCGTTTAAAATGATATTTTTTTCTGCTTCACTAAAGTTGTACGTTACAAGATACGCTTTGTAACCTCCTTCCGGTGGCGGAGTAAATACAAGGTTCTCAACCGGAGCATTGGGGAAAAGTTTGAACTACTTATTTATTCTTAAAATAAAGCCTCTCAAGGGAGACTTTATTTTCAATTATTGCTTCTTCAATAATTTCTTTCAATTGCTCTGGAAACAGATTAACATTATAATACTGGTTATCTGGAGTGATAATATCTGATCTTCCAATCAGTATAAATCCTCTATTTTCATTCGTACTGTTTCCAGAATAAGTTTTGCTGCATACCAAAATCTATTTCTCTCATCATCGATCTTATCTTCTGGAGAAATGCAATCCAAAAAATATTTCTTTTTAGTATTATTTTTGAATACTACAATTTCAGTAGATGCTCCATCGATACATCTGGTTTTTAGTGAATCTTTAGTGTTAGTATAGATTTTATCTTTAATATTTAAGATACTATTGCATATATTTAAATATTCTTTTTGGGAGATTCTTTTTGAGAAAGAATTGTCTTTGTATTCAACCTTTATTTTCGCTTTAGCTCTCTTATTGTTTTTTATTGGTTTAATTATAATATTTATTTTGCTTCCTATAATAATCGCATTTGAACTTTCAAACTCAATACGATCAATGTTTTGAGAGAAAATTAATTGACCTAAAGACAATAAAAATAATAATAAAATCTTCTTACACATTTTATTGTTTAATTAAAATAATATTTTTTGGTAATGGCTGTGGAAAAGGATTAGCATTATAATAAGGGCAATTGGGGGTAATGATATCTGTCGTATCCATAAATTTCCAACTTAGTTGTGTATTTATTAAATTAGTAAAACTGATAAAAATATCACCTGAAATGTTACATATGTCTGAATCTAAAAAAAATAGTGTATATCTTTTAGAAGGTTGTAATAAAAACCGAGTACCCTCAATTTTAGTTTCATTATCTGATAAGTACATGTTGTCAAATAAAACTAAATTATTAGAATCTGTAACTCTAAATTTACCGATTAAAACATCTTTATGATACGGATTGTTTTCTTTATGATCCAAATACTTTTTAATACGTTTAAACTCTACCGAAAACGTTTTATTATCCCAAGTGCCTTTCCATATCCCTTCATAAGGAACAAGCTCATTATTCACATCTTTGATGTATGCATTACTGGGAACATCTGTATTGGTGTTTAGCTGATAAATCTGTGCACAACTTAAAAATATTGAATGTATTGCTGTGATTATTAGTATTTTCTTCATTATAATTTTGTTTAGTTGTTTTAAGGACATGGTGTAGGTATTACATTGTTATTATTACCAAGTGTCAATTTCTTTGCTTTTCCTGTTGTTTTTTCTATATTATACAATTCTATTCCATCAATCTTTACTTTTTCTTTTAAAAATCTCAAGAATAATTGTTCGACCTTATTTTGATCAATTGTTCCATCTTCATTTTGAATTGCTTTTGATTCTCTTTCGTACCAAAGTTTCCAAAATTTAATGGTATTAGGTCCAATACCGAAACCGGAAGAATTACCTGTAAACTGTAGCATATAATTTCCTTCAGAGGTGATTACCATTGTATATGCATCATTTATGCTTCCATGTAAATCGGCATTAGCTACACAACTCGTTAAAAATGTAGCTAAATCTGCAGGAGAAAATATTTTTACAGGATACCCACCATTGCTTTCATTATTATGAGAATGTATAAAACCAAAATATTGATCGCCATCAGGTAATTTGACATTATGTGTGCCCAGAGTATTTTCCATTGGTGGATATTGTATTTCGGTGATACCTGTACCGGCAGGAGGATAACCTGCTGCATAGCCCATTTCATGATCATAATCAAAAACTTCAGGCTTGTCAATAGCATTTACTTTTTCTTTAAATCTTGTATCAGCAAATTTAGCTTTTATTTTTCCACATGGCGTTTCAGCAAAATTAAACTCTAGATTCGGCTGTGTAACCACACCTGCATTACAATTAGAATTCGCCGGATCTTGCGGGTTTACATACACCCCATTTGCTGCGCACGGATTATTATTACCCAAACCTCCTCCTGCTTCTCCCGGACTAATCTCTCCCGAACTTGGATTATCTATTCCTGGCTGCGGTGAAAGTCCGCCCTGACAAACCATGGTCATGGTAACAATATGCTGAGATTTATTGCTAGCAGTACATCCCTGTGCTGCTGTCTCTCCGTTACTGTGCTTTAGATTGCCGTCACAAACTGTATAATAATCATTAATCTGCATGGTGCATCCATCTGTTCTTGCCAGTACAGAAGAGAAATTTCCCTCTAATGGAGTTACACTGCCTTTCCCATTTATACTTACACTTCCTCCATTGATAATGGTATTTTTCTCAGCTTCGGTAAGGTTGTAAGTGACAAGATAAGCTTTGTAGCCTCCATCAGGCAACGGGGTAAAAACAAGGTTTTCTACAGGGTTATTAGGAAGTGGATTACTTCTCTGAATGCTGAATGTATAGGTGTGATAATTGGGACCATTCTCCATATAGATTACCTCATCGGTATTCACCGAGATGCTGTCTCCAAAGCCTACTGTTTTACCGTTTGCCTGAGATTTAGAAATTGTCTTTAAATCTTTCTTTGCCTCACTCAGTTCTGCGACAAGTTGGGTTTTATGTTGTCATTATTCAGGATTCTTAGTATTATCTGCTAATCCTCTTACATACCAGAATTCTATTTTTTCTATAATTTCTTCTTTACAAAAACACTGATCTCAAACTGCTCTTTAACAGGAATACCATAGATTTTAGCAGATGTCCAAACATTAAGTTCTTTTAATCTAAAAACATCTTCAATAGCTTTTTTGGTTTTCTCATCTGTATATTTTAATATTTCTATTTTTTCAAGATTATTCTTATTTCCTATTGTGACGCAACTGAGATTTTCTCCTTCTTTTGCATCATCGGGAAGTTTAAATTTCTCGAACAAAACAATCCTAAAATTATGTATTCCCTTTGGAAATGTCGCATCTAAATGCATGTTACCTCTATCATCAATACAATTCCCGCCATTTTGCTCACATTCTTCAAGAAACTTTTTACTAGCAAGTTTGAAACTGTCAATTAATACAGATTCTTCTTTTGTTGGAGATAATACTTTTATATTTTCCAAAGTTGAAAGATAATGAACCAAACTTTTCTTTCTTATTGCATTACAGTTAAAAAGAAAAATACAGATTATAATAAAGAAACATGATTTTTTCATTTTTAATTATTTTCCTGTCCAATCGTTACTGTCATATCCGTTAACACCTATAAATTTTATTTTCTCTATTTTCATATTAGAAAAAAATTGAGCAAAATTAGAATTCCAAACTCCATAATTTTGCAATACCATATCTTTTATTTGGCTAGGTATTTCATTTTCAAATGTTATTGACACCCAAGGATACTGAAATGAATTATTAGAGGCTACAGACCACATACCCGAGTCTTCAAAAAATAATCTTAAAACATAATATTTTGTTCCTGGATGAATTTTATAGTCGCAACTTAAGTGAACAATACTAATATTCTTGTTTAATAATTCATTGTAAAAATTAGAGAAATTTTGTCCGTAAAATTGTGTTTTATTGGCAGCGATTGTATTAAGTTTAGGAACCAGTTCGGTATAAAAGGTAATATAGTCACTAGTTGTCTGAGCTTTGCAGTTAGATATTAAAAAAAGGTTTATTACTAATAGCGTTTTAAAAAATATATTTTTCATAATTGATTATCTTTAAAAATTAAGGGCATTTTGATATTTTCACTCCTTCTTTTACAGAACTATGTGGTACTGCTATTTGTTCTACAGAAGCATTGATCTTTTTTAGGTTACCATTGGTGTCTGCTTTGGCAATGCTTACTCCTACATTGTATTTCTCAAAAATGTACGCCATAGCAACTGCTGCCGGCCGATACATTTCACCTGTATTATTTTCATTTCTCCCTTCTGATGAGTGGTTATGTGCTCTATAAAATTCTATGCCAAGAGGACTGTCTTCTTTAATAGTTTGAATATCAGGGTCGTAATTTTCACTTCTCGGAAATTGAGCTAAGAAATTACTTATTAAAGTTTTATCATTCAAAACTAAAGCATATGTTTCGGTTACACCAAAATTATTGCCATATACATAACGATATTTCAATCCTGGATTTGTAAGTATATTTTCGAGAAAACCATAAAGATCTCCTCCAGAAGGATCACCAAACCCACCTGCATGAGAATGCCCATCTGCTATATAAGGATTTACTAGTTGAGAAGCTGGTACCGTCCCATTTGTCGCATTTTGCTCTACAGCAGGTGTCACTTCGTATCCGTTAGATACCTGTCCAATTGCTACAGACCATTCTTTTGTAGCAGTAACTTTCCCTTTTAAAACTCCGTCCATTTGAGTTTGTACAGTAGGATTTTGCAAAAGATTATCGGCAGAGGTGATAGAAGCTTTTGTTTTCCTGCAGGGGTCATCACCTAAGTCGGGTAAATTCGGTGCAGTAACGACCCCACCATTACAATCAGAATTATCAGGATCCTGTGGATTTGTATACACTCCGTTTACAGAGCAAGGATTAGGAGAAGTAGAACCTCCCGGTTCTCCTGAACCACCATCTCCCGGTCCTTCAATGCCGGATTGAGGTGAAAGACCACCTTGGCAGACTATTTCCATAACAACAACATGCTGAGATGTGTTATCTGCCTTGCAAACAGGATCTACCTCTCCACCATTATGCTCATGGGCACTGCACCATGTGTAATAA
>Ga0265798_10009900_pt1 | contig 11826 bp, 11 predicted proteins | sample P3T30metagenome_FD_192430 | JGI IMG/M metagenome (GOLD analysis project Ga0265798, IMG submission 192430) | Plant litter microbial communities from East Loma Ridge, Irvine, California - P3 T30 | ecosystem: Environmental > Terrestrial > Plant litter > Unclassified | place: USA: California... | reverse complement strand
GGCAACGGTGGTGGCGCGCTACCAGAGCCCGTCCTGGCCCGCCGCCGCCGCGGTGACGCGCAACAGCTGGGGCGCGGGCGAGGTCACCTATGTGGGCTTCATGCCGACAGATGCCCTGGCGGAGAAAATCCTGGCGGATGCGGCCACGCGCGCCGGGATCGACGTTCCCGCGGCGCACTGGCCGATCGTCGTTCGCGGGGGCACCCTGTCGAACGGGCATCCGGTTCGCTACGTGTTGAACTACTCCGCGGCGGCACGGGCCACGCCCGCGATGATGAACGGCACCGAACTCCTCGGCGGTCGGGCGGTCACGCGCGGCAAGCCGATCGACCTGCCGGCTTGGGGCGTCGCGATCCTCGAAGGCGAGTCCGCGGCGCCCTGATCGACCCGCGCTCGGCTTCGGAGCCGGGCGCGGTCTGATCGGGAGCGGCGCCAGAGCCGCTCCCGATCGCGCTGCAATCCGGGACGGCTCTCAGTCCTCGATGCAACGCGATTGCTTGCGCCGAACCGGTAACTACGCCGGCTGCGCGCGCTCTAGCGCTGCCCGAACGCCGTATCCTTGAACAGGTCCTTGTATTCCCGCGGCTGCGAGCGCCAGTACTGCTTCGGGGCGTGCACCTTGGCGCCGAGCTCGGCCGCCGCGTGCCAGGGCCAGCGAGGGTCGTACATTATGGCCCGGGCCAGCGAGATCGCATCGGCCTTGCCCTCGGCCAGGATCGTCTCGGCCTGCTGCGCCTCAGTGATGAGGCCGACCGCGATGGTGGTCAGCCCGGTCTCGGCCTTGATCCGCTCGGCATAGGGCACTTGGTAGCCCGGCCCGAGCTTGATCGCCTGCTTCGGCGAGACGCCACCCGTCGAGACGTGGAGCGCGGGTGAGCCGGCGCGCTTGAGCGCCTGTCCCAGGGCCACGGTCTCGTCGAGGTCCCAGCCGTCCTCGACCCAGTCGGTGGCCGAGACCCGCAGCCAGACCGGGCTGCCCGCCGGGACGACGTCGCGCACGGCATCGTAGACTTCGAGGGGGAAGCGCATCCGGTTCTCGAGGCTGCCGCCATAGGCATCGGTGCGCTTGTTGGCGATCGGCGACAGGAACTGGTGCAGCAGGTAGCCGTGGGCGCCGTGCAGCTCCACGGCCTCGATGCCCAGGCGCACGGCGCGCTTGGCGGTAGCCACGAACTGCTCGCGGACGCGCTTCAGGTCGGCGGCGTCGAGGGCGTGGGGCGGGACCTCGGCCTCGCCGTGCGCGACCGCCGAGGGCGCCTCCGTGCGCCAGCCATAGGCCTGCTCGGGCGGGATCTGCTGGCCGCCGGCCCAGGGCGCCTCGCTCGATGCCTTGCGGCCGGCATGGGCGATCTGGATGCAGATCGGGATCGGGGCGTATTCGCGCACCGCCTCGAGCACCCGGCCGAGCGCCCGCTCGCAGCCGTCATTGTAGAGGCCGAGGTCCCAGGCGGTGATCCGGGCCTCGGGCGAGACTGCGGTGGCCTCCAGGGTCAGCAGGCCGGCCCCCGACATCGCCAGCTGGCCGAGATGCATCATGTGCCAGTCTGTGGCCTCGCCGTCCCGGGCCGAATACTGGCACATCGGTGCGATCAGGATGCGGTTCTCGAGCGTGAGGGCGTCGAGGGTGAGCGGTTCGAACAGGCGGGCGGTCATGGGCGGCTCCGTTACGCGCCGGACCTATGTGGCGCAGGCGCGCGGCCGAGGCCAGCATCGGCATGTGCGCAAGCCCACCCGCCATGCGGCCACGGCACGGTCGCAAGGGAACCGACCACGCGTTCGGTAACTTCTGGCTGAATGACGGTCTGATACCGCCGATGCGAACCGCCTGAGGGGGCGAGATCGCGCGAGGTCCACGCCATGTTGCTCCCGAACCGTTCCACCCGATTTGCCGCCCTGGCCGCGGCTCCGTTCGCCCTGGCGGCGTTCCTGGCCGTCCCCGCCGATGCCCAGCCGGCGGCGTTCGGTGGCCCGAAGATCTTGATTCACGGCAACTATTGCGGCCCCGGCAACAACGCGCCGCTGCCGCCGATCGATGCCCTCGACGCCGCCTGCGCCCGCCACGACGCCTGCACGCCGGCAGGCGGTCTGCCGTCGCAGGCCTGCAACCTGCGCCTGCAGCACGACGCTGCGCTCGTCTCACGCGACCCGCGCCAGCCCGAGGATCTGCGGGCGCTGGCGGGCTTCGTCGCGGCAAGCGCGACGCTGATCCCCGCCGAGCCGGGCCCACGGCGCCTACCCGCCTCGGTCACGACCGCCACGATGCCGGGGGCCTATGCGCCGGCCCTGTCGCGGCCGGTCCCCTCGGCCGACCTCTCGGACGAGGCACCCGAGGGGGGTGAGGCCGACTGAACCTCGTCCCGCCCGGACGGTCAGGCTCGGCCACCCGCCTTGCGCGCATGGCCGAGGAAGAACCGGACCATCTCGGCGCTCGCATCCGGCCCGCGAGGCTCGGTGAACGAGCCGTCCGGGCTGCCGCCCGACCAAGCATGCCCGGCCCCGTGCAAGATCCAGTATTCCAGCTGGGTCCCGCCGGCGGCGTCCTTGCGGACCGTTCGGGTGTAGGCGACGCCCCCCGGGCTCGTGCCCCGGTCGACCGTCTCGGCGAGGCCCGTGGGCGCCATGGCCTGGGCGACCACCTGATCGCCGTTGGCCGGGTGCACGGTGCGATCGATGTCGCCGTGGAACACGATGGTCGGGACCGCCTGCCGGTTGCGGCCCGGGGCGCTGCCCTGCCCCTTCATGGCGGCGAAGGCCGAGGGAACGTCCCGGGCCGCGCCGCAGGCCAGGCCCGAATGGACGCCCACCGCCGCGAACAGGTCCGGATAGGTCGCCGCCAGGATCGCCGCCGTAGCACCCCCGGCCGAGAGACCCGCAGCGTAGACCCGGTTCGGGTCGCCCGAGAACTCCTCCACCACCGCCCGGGCGATGCCTGCGAGCAGGGCCGGCTCTCCGGCGTCGCGGGTCTGGTCACTGGTGGCGTACCAGTTCCAGCAGCGCTGCATGTTTGCCGACTGGGGCTGCTCCGGATAGGCGACCAGGAAGGTCTGCGCCTCGGCGAGGCGGTTCATCCGCGTCCCGGCGGCGAAGTCGTCCGGGTTCTGGGTGCAGCCGTGCAGCATCAGGAGGACGGGCAGCGCCTGGCCGGTGTAGCCGCTCGGCACGAACACCTTGTAGCGGCGGCTGCCCGCGGCGGCCGTGAAGGTTCTGTCCTCGAACCGGGCGCCGGCCGGCACGGTCGCGGCGGCGGGCCGTCCGGGCTGCTGCTCGGGGGCTCCCGCGAAGCCCTCCGCGAAAGCGCCGGTGGGGAGTCCGCTCCGCGCGAGGCCGTCGCGCACGGTCCGCATCACCGCCGCGGCGATGTCGGCGGCGTGTGGGGGGACGTGTGGGGCGGCGTGGTCCGGCTCGGCACTCGGCTTGGGGGCCGTCCAGGCGTCGCCGGGGGTCTGCGGCGCCTCCATGTCGATGATCGGGGCGCCCCCGGTCGTCTCGGCCGGGCGCTCGCGCGCCTCGGCCCAGCGGGCGAAGGCGTCGGCCTGCTGGCTCTGGAACCGGCCCATGGCGGCCGTCATCCGGGCGGCTCGGGCCGCGCGCTTGCCCTCGGCCTCGGCCGAGCCGGGGGCTCCGAACCCGCCGAGCTTCATCTTGGACAGGTCGAAGTTCAAAAAGTCCAGCTTGGGGAAGTGCTTCATCGGGCCGTTCCTTGCGGGCGGGGTTCGGACACGGCCGGCGGCTGCGCCCGGCTGTGCGGTCGGGAAATTCTTCAGGCGATCCGGTCGGCCAGGGCGGCCTTGACCGCGGGGCTGGCCTGGAACGCCCCCAGCACCTCCACGGAGGCGATGGCGGCGCGCGCCAATTCGGGTTTGACGTCCGTCGCCACCGTGGCGAGGCCGAGGACCTGGATGTGCAGGGGCACGCCGGCATCCCGGGCGGCCTCCAGGGCGGCGCGGGAATAGTGTGAGACGCCCAGGCGCAGCTGGCGGCGGGCCACGGATTGGCGCACCGCCTCCTCCTGACGGTCCAGCTGGTTGCGCACCGCGGTGCGGATGAAGTCGGCGCGGTTGGCGTAGAACCCATCGCGGACCATCAGGTCGACCCGGCCGAGATCGACGAAGCCCAGGTTGATCGTGATCTTCTCGCTATCCGGCACCTTGGGCCGGAGTTCCGGTACGGTGTCTGCCATCGCCTCGCCCACTCCAGCCCATCCGGTTGGATGGTCTAGAGATGGTGAACGGATGCCGCAGCGCAAGATACGGTCGCGACGCGTCTCGAAACGGTCGCGGTTTCAAAGGGTCGGCGGCCCGTTGCGTGTCCGGGGCGGAGCCCTGGTGTCCGGCTTCGCCCGAGTTCGGGGCTGTGCCCCCCGAACCCCGCCGAAGGGCCTCGGGCCCTTCGGGAGCCCGTATCGCGACGCATCATCAGTCCGCGCCGATCCCCCGTCCCTTCAGGCTGGCGCCGATCTCGTCGAGGACGGAGGCGTCGTCGATGGTCGCCGGCATCGTCCAGGGCTCGTGGTCGGCGATGCGCTTCATGGTGGCGCGCAGGATCTTGCCGGACCGGGTTTTCGGCAGGCGCGGCACGGTGAGCGCCAGCTTGAACGCAGCCACGGGCCCGATCTCGTCGCGCACCTTGGCGACCAACTCGCGCTCGATGTCCTCGGGCGCGCGGTCGACCCGGGCCTTGAGCACCACGAAGCCGCAGGGCACCTCGCCCTTCAGCGCGTCGCGGATGCCGATCACCGCGCATTCGGCGACATCGGGGTGGCCGGCCAGCACCGCCTCCATGCCGCCGGTGGACAGGCGATGGCCCGCGACGTTGATGATGTCGTCGGTCCGCCCGAGCACGGTGATGTAGCCGTCGGCGTCGATCACCCCGGCATCCGAGGTGTCGTAGTAGCCCGGGAAGGTGGCGAGGTAGCTCGACCGCATCCGGGCGTCCGAGCCCCACAGGGTCGGCAGGCAGCCGGGCGGCAGGGGCAGCCGGATCGCGATGGTGCCCATCGTGCCGGGCGGGACCGGCTTGCCGCCCTCGTCCAGGACCGCGACCGCGTAGCCCGGCATCGGCACGCAGGTGCTGCCGTGCTTGACCGGCAGGAGGCCGAGGCCCAACGGGTTGCCGGCGATCGGCCAGCCGGTCTCGGTCTGCCACCAATGGTCGATGACCGGGCGATCCAGCGCCCGCTCGGCCCAGGCGACCGAATCCGGGTCGGCCCGCTCCCCGGCCAGGAACAGGCTGCGGAAGGCGGACAGGTCGTAGTCGCCCACCAGCGCCCCGGCCGGATCCTCCTTCTTGATCGCGCGCAGGGCCGTCGGCGCCGTGAACAGACAGACTACGCCGTGCTCGGCGACCACCCGCCAGAACGCCCCGGCATCGGGCGTGCCCACCGGCTTGCCCTCGTACAGGACCGTGGTGCAGCCGTGCAGCAGCGGCGCGTAGACGATGTAGGAATGGCCGACCACCCAGCCGATATCGGAGGCGCAGAAATAGGTCTCGCCGGGCCGGACGCCGTAGAGGTTCGGCATCGACCAGGCGAGCGCCACGAGGTAGCCGCCGGTATCCCGGACCACGCCCTTCGGCTTGCCGGTCGTGCCCGAGGTGTAGAGGACGTAGAGCGGGTCGGTGGCGGCCACCGGCACGCAGGCGGCGCGCTTGCCCGCCGCCTCGGCGGCCGCGACGGCCTCGGCCCAATCGTGGTCGCGGCCCGCGACGAGCGTCGCGGCGCATTGAGGACGCTGCAGGATCAGGCAGGCCTCGGGCTTGTGCCGGGAGGTGGCGATCGCGAGGTCCAGCAGCGGCTTGTAGGCGACCACCCGGTTCGGCTCCAGGCCGCAGGAGGCCGCCAGCACCACCTTCGGGGCCGCATCCTCGATCCGCACCGCCAATTCGTTCGCCGCGAAGCCGCCGAACACCACCGAGTGCACGGCGCCCAGCCGGGCACAGGCCAGCATGCCGAACAGGGCCTCGGGCACCATCGGCATGTACAGGATCACCCGGTCGCCCTTGCCGACGCCGAGATCGGCCAGCACGGCGGCGAGCGCCGCCACCGAATCGCGCAGGGCCCGGTAGTTGATGCTGCGCTTGGTCCCGGTGACGGGGGAATCGTACAGGATCGCCGCCTGCTCGGCCCGCGCCCCGTCGGCGTGGCGGTCCACCGCGTTGTGGCAGGCGTTGAGCGTCCCGTCCGGGAACCAGCGGCCGTAGGGCCCGGCGTCCGGCGCGAAGATCTGCTCGGGCGCGCGCAACCAGTCGAGCGCCCGGGCCGCCTCGCGCCACAACGCCTCCGGGTCGCGGCGCGCCGCGTCATAGATCTCGGGATAGCGGCCCGGCAGGCTGGCGGTGGTCATGGGCGCGGCGTGTCCTCGGAGCCGCTCTCCGGCGGCATCCCGGGGAGATTAGCCGATTCTGATTTTTTTGCGCGCGCGAGCGGTCGTCCAAGTGGATGATAACGCGCTTATGGATCGCTACCGGGCTCAGCCGAAGAGCCGGTTCCTTACACCCAGGCCCCTGATCCTGATGTTCCGGAGCGAAGCGGAGGCCTCGAAGGAGGGTTCCAGGGATCGCGGCTGCATCTGGAGGGCGCCTTCGAGGCTCAGTGGCGCGGGCGCCTCGCGACGGGGTCTCGGTCGGAAGAGCGTAAAACACGCTTGCAGAGAACCGCCGCACCGGGCGGACCGATACGGCGGTTCTCATCTTGAAAGTATGTTCGTGGGACAGTCAGGCGTCGCTCAGTGCAACGTATCGTTGCCGGCTTGCAGCCTTTTGATCTCGTCCTTGAGAAGAAGTTTCCGTCGCTTCAGTTCGGCAATGTGGAGGTCGTTCGCAGAAGGCCTGTGGATCGCCTCGTGAATCTCGCGCTCGAGGGCTTCGTGCTTCCGGGCGAGTTGGCTCAAATGCGTCTGCAGCGACATGAGTCGAATCTCCTGTCATTGTTCCGACACATGGAGACTGGCACAGGATGCCGCACCTGTCGAAGCCTTTTCTCCGGCCAAGCCTCACGAATGCTTGCACGGCCGGCTTGTCCCGCGGCGGGGCGTAACGCATGCTCTTCGATCTGGAACGGTCTTCGATCCCGCGGGTGATGATGGCGGACGAGTCGGGTGAGAGCGCGCAGTCGGACCTCGAGGCCGAGCTGAGTCGGCTGCGCGAGGAGCACCGGGGCCTCGACGGCGCCATCGAGGCGCTGGAGCGCAGCGTCGCCGGGGATCAGCTTCAGATCCAGCGCTTGAAGAAGCGCAAGCTGACCCTGCGCGACCGGATCTACCATATCGAGGATGCCCTCACCCCCGATATCATCGCTTAGAGCGCGCCGCCGAAGTGGATGCCGGTTCGGGGTGAGCGAGCGCAGCGCGTCGCCCCGGAAGCCGGAAACCATCTTCCGGGACGGTCCACCGATGCCGGTGGACGCACTGGCCCGCCGCCTTGCCGCCGGGCCGCCTCGCCTGTAAGCGGCCTCTTTTGCCGGGACATACGATGGCGTCGCCTCCCGTCGCGATCATCATGGGCAGTCAGTCCGACTGGGCGACCATGCGGCACGCCGCCGAGACGCTCGATGCGCTCGCGGTGCCGTACGACGCCCGGATCGTGTCGGCCCACCGCACCCCGGACCGGCTCGTGGCCTTCGCCACGGGCGCGGTGGCGGACGGGTTCAAGGTCGTGATCGCCGGTGCCGGCGGGGCCGCGCACCTGCCCGGCATGGCGGCCGCGATGACCCGCCTGCCGGTCTTCGGCGTTCCCGTGGAATCGAAGGCCCTGTCCGGCCAGGACAGCCTGCTGTCGATCGTCCAGATGCCGGCCGGCATTCCCGTCGGGACGCTGGCGATCGGCCGGGCCGGCGCGGTCAACGCGGCGCTGCTGGCGGCCGCGGTGCTGGCGCTCGGCGATCCGGGCCTGGCGGAGCGGCTCGAGGCGTGGCGCGCGGCCCAGACCGCGTCGGTGGCCGAGCGGCCGGTGACGGAAACGCATTCGTGACGGACACACCCCTGAAGCCCGGCTCCACCCTCGGCATCGTCGGCGGCGGGCAGCTCGGGCGCATGATCGCGCTCGCGGCGGCCGCTTACGGCCTGAAGGTGCACGTCTACGCGCCCGATCAGGACAGCCCCGCCTTCGACGTCTGCGCCCGGACGACCTGCGCGGCCTACGACGACCCGCAAGCGCTCGCCGCCTTCGCGCGCAGCGTCGACGCGGTGACCTACGAGTTCGAGAACATCCCGCGCGCCACCGCCGACATCCTGGCCCGGCACGCGCCCCTGCATCCGAACGCCGAAGCTTTGGCCACCACCCAGGATCGCCTCAGCGAAAAGGAATTCATCAACCGGCTCGGAATTCCGACCGCCCCGTTCCAGGCGGTCGACACGCCCGATGACCTCGACCGGGCGATCGCGGCGCTCGGCCTTCCGGCGGTGCTCAAGACCCGCCGGTTCGGCTACGACGGCAAGGGTCAGCGCATCCTGCGCGAGCGCGCCGAGGGCGACCGCAACGCGCTGTTCGCCGAGTTCGGCGGCGCTGCGCTGATCCTGGAGGGCTTCGTGCCGTTCGAGCGCGAGGTCTCGGTGGTCGCCGCCCGCGGCCGTGACGGCGGCTTCGCGGCCTTCGACCTGTGCGAGAACGAGCACCGCGACCACATCCTGGCGCTGACCCGGGTGCCGGCCCCCGGCCTGACGCCCGAGACCGCCCGCGCCGCCCTCGACATCGCCAAGCGGATCGCCGATGCGCTGGACTATGTCGGCGTGCTCGCCGTCGAGATGTTCCTGGTGCGCCAGGACGGAGCCGAGCGGCTGGTGGTCAACGAGATCGCGCCGCGGGTCCACAATTCCGGGCACTGGACCATCGAGGGGGCGACGACCTCGCAATTCGCCCAGCATGTCCGCGCGGTGTGCGGCTGGCCGCTCGGCGACTCGGCCCGGATCGGCGGGTTGCCGGTGGAGATGCGCAACCTGATCGGCGCCCAGGCCGACGATTGGTCGGGCCTGCTGGCCGAGCCCGGCGCCCACCTGCACCTCTACGGCAAGGGCGAGGCCCGGCCCGGCCGCAAGATGGGCCACGTCACCCGGCTGGGATCCGTTCCGATCCCCTGATCGAGCCCGGTTCTGCGGCTTCGGGAACACACCGGACCGGCCGCACGCGTGCCGGAGGCCGCCCCCGGACGCCTGCGCGCCGTCGAGCCATACCTTCGCCACATCCCGCCGCTTCCACCACATCGTGGGCGGTCACGGAACCGCGCGCCTTTAAGCCGGCATTCACCGCGATGCGCGACGGTGCCTCGGAGACGAGGGGCGCGGCGCGGGCCGGGCGACGGGACAATCGGGGGCGGGGTGCGCGCGCGAAGGCGGGCCGCGCCCCGGGGAGAGTGGGGCGATGATCGTACGCAACGGGCTGGCACACAAGATCGCGCTGATCGGCGCGGCCACGCTCTCGGCCGCGGCCCTTGCGGGCTGTGAAACCGTCGGCAGTGCCGCCAGCCCGCGGCAATACGCGGTGGTGGAGACCGACACCACCGGCGCCACCAACGTCAACATCGCGTCGCTGACCGAGGTGATCCAGCGCAACCCGAACGACGCCGCCGCCTACAACACCCGCGGCGCCGCCTATGCCCGGGCCGGCCAGTTCAACGACGCCATCGCCGACTTCACAAAGGCGATCCAGATCGACCCGAATTCGGGTTCGGCCTACAACAACCGCGCGCTGGCCGAGCGCCAGGTCGGCCGCGACGCCGCCGCGCTGCAGGATTTCAGCAAGGCGATCAGCATCGACCCGAATTACGGGCCGGCCTATATCGGCCGCGCCAACGTCGAGCGCGCCCAGGGCAACGTCGACCAGGCCCTGTCCGACCTCAACGTCGCGATCCGGCTGATGCCCGAATCGGCCGAGGCCTACCATGCCCGCGGCCTGGTCCGGCAGAAGCAGGGACAGGACACCCAGGCGATCGCCGACTTCGACGCCGCGATCGACCGCAACCCGTTCGTGTCCGCGCCGTACGCGGCCCGCGGCCAGAGCCTGATCGCCACCAACCAGTACCCGAAGGCGATCGAGGACTACAACGCGGCGCTCAACGTCAACAACAAGGACGCCACCTCCTGGGCCTATCGCGGCCTCGCCTACGAGAAGTCGGGCCAGCGCAAGGAGGCGCTCGAGAATTACCAGCGCGCCGCCGTGATCGAACCCAACAACGCCGTCGCCCGCGCCGGCCTCGGCCGCGTGCAGGGCGGCGTGGGCTCGCTGTTCAACTGATCTCGCAGACGACCGAGACGGTCCAGGCCGGCGCCCTCCCCTCGGCATGAGCGGAGGGCGTACGTGTATGGCGTGGCGCGCGCCGGAACGTTCGAGCGCATGAGCCTCTCTGGCTCCACGGTCATTCCGGGGCCGCGAAGCGGAACCCGGAACCCGGAAACTCGACTCGAGCAGGACCCAGCACTGTCGGCGGCTCTCGATTGCCGCCGCGGGCGGCCCCTTCGGGTCCAGGCTCCCCTGCGGCGCCCCGGAATGACGGGGTGATCGATCGGCCGACGTCCGTTTCTCACGCCGCCAGCAGGCCGTTCTCCCCTTGCGTGATCCGGCGCAGGTGGTGGGCGGTGTCGCCGAGCTGGTACTCGATCATGGCGAGCCGCTTGAAGTGGTGGGCGCCGATATATTCGAGCGTCATGCCGATGCCGCCGTGGAGCTGCACCGCCTCCTGGCCGACGAACCGGCAGGCCTTGTTGATCTGCACCTTCACGGCCGCCAGCGCCGCCGCGCGCGCGGCCGGATCGTCCGCCTCCACCATCATGGCGGCGTAGAGGGCCATCGAGCGCGCCTGTTCGAGCTGGATCAGCATGTCCACAGCCCGGTGCTGAAGGGCCTGGAACGAGCCGACGCTGACCCCGAACTGCGTGCGGGTCTTGAGATACGCCACCGTGAGCTTGTGGAGCGCGTCCATCGATCCGACCGCCTCGGCGGCGAGCGCCGCGATCCCGTGCTCGGCCACCCGTTCCAGCAGCGGCAGGCCGCCCTCGGGATCGCCGAGCGCAGCGTCGGCCGGCAGCGCGACGTCCGAGAACGACACCTCCGCGGCCCGGCCGCCATCCTGGGTCGGGTAGGCCTCGATCGCGACCCCCGGGGCGTCCGCCGGCACCAGGAACAGGCCGATCCCATGCGGGTCGCGCCGCTCCCCGGAGACCCGGGCCGACACCACCATCAGCCCGGCCGCGTCGGCGTTGGGCACCACGCTCTTGGCCCCGCTCAGGACGAAGTTTTCGCCCGAGCGCCGGGCCGTGGTCGCCACGTCGTGGAGGTCGTAGCGTGACTGGCGCTCGGTGTGGGCCAGGGTAAGCCGCAGGCTGCCGTCGATCACACCGGGCAGGATCCTCTCCTTCTGCGCCGCGCTGCCGCCGAGCCGGAGCGCCGTCGCGCCGAGCACGAGGCTCGCGAACAGCGGCTCGACCACGAGGTTGCGCCCCACCGCCTCCATGACCAGCATGGTTTCGACCGGGCCGCCGGCCAGCCCGCCCTCATCCTCGGAGAAGGGCAGGCCGGTGACGCCGAGTTCGGTAAACGCCGCCCAGCCCGCCTCGGGGAAGCCCAGGGGCGCCTTCAGCCGGGCCTGCCGGCTCTCCAGCGACGGATACAGGTCCGCCGCCATCCGCTCGACGCTGTCGCGCAGGAGCGACTGGTCCTCGTTCAGGTCGAAATCCATGGTGGTGTCCTCGATCGTCCCGTCCCCCTCTGCGGGGCGGGTGGGCCCTGCATCGGCAGGGGTCGGGAGAGGGGAGGCCGCGTCCGGAGAGGTCGCGACGCCCGGTCATCCTGCATCGTTGCGCTGCCCCTCGCCCGCCCCCCCTTCAGGGGCCACCAGCC
>Ga0265798_10009898_pt1 | contig 11832 bp, 12 predicted proteins | sample P3T30metagenome_FD_192430 | JGI IMG/M metagenome (GOLD analysis project Ga0265798, IMG submission 192430) | Plant litter microbial communities from East Loma Ridge, Irvine, California - P3 T30 | ecosystem: Environmental > Terrestrial > Plant litter > Unclassified | place: USA: California... | reverse complement strand
GGTGATATGGGGGTAATGGACTTTGCGAGCGACTTCTGGATGCCTAGCGTTTTCAATCTTTGAGCTTTGAGCTACGGGATGTGGCGTCCTCGCAACTTCCGAAACCCGCAACATCAACAAAGCAGCAGGCTAACGTGCGACTTCCTGCTATGTACAACGTTCAAATACGCTCTTGCCTGATCATTTTACATCTTTGTCGCTCGTTGTCCTTTTGTACACAAACATTTTACTGCCTTCCGCCCTAAATCTACCACACCCTGGACCTGTTCTACTTGAACCGGAATATACCTACATAATAGCCAGTCAACATGGACAGCGATGGCAACACTGCGCCGCCGGTTCAATATCTTTGTGGTCTTAAACTCTTCACCCTTCTCGGCAGTCTGACGCTCGTCACATTCCTGGTCTGCCTCGACACCTCCATCATGGGTACTGTATGTGTCACCTGCGTCGCTGGTATGATGTTCCGATTCTGATGGTATTAGGCAATACCACGCATTACATCCGAGTTCCACTCGCTTCCAGATGTAGGCTGTAAGTGTCACTGCGACACCGCAATGTGAGACGTGTACTGACTTTGTATACCTGTAATTAGGGTACATTGGTGCTTTTACCCTCGCTTCGTACGTCGTCTTCTTCAAACAACGTTTTGTTTCCCTTCCAAGTATGGGTGAACGAAGTCGAAGCCTTTACTGATGTCGCTACCAGAGCAACATTGCAACCACTTTCCGGCAAGCTCTACACACACTTCAACAACAAGATTGTGTTCCTCACATTCGTATCTTTGTTCGAACTCGGGTCCCTACTATGCGGTGTCGCTAGCTCTTCAGCCTTCCTTATCGTTGGAAGAGTGGTTGCAGGTTTAGGAGCGTCTGGTATCGTGAACGGCGCTATGACAATCCTCGCAGGGGCTGTGCCGAAAGAAAAGAGTCCAGGTGCGTTCTCAGGTGCATGAATTTTCCAATGGTGAACGCTAACAAGATGCGACAGTGTATACTGGTATAGTACTTGGGAGTATGCATACCGAATGGTGGAAGTGGGCATGACTGGATGCTAACCAGATGACAGCCGCACAAATGGGCATCGTAGCAGGACCGCTCATCGGGGGTGCTCTCACTGAGCATGCAATCTGGCGCTGGTGTACGTTGTTCATTCTATTACCTCTTGCTCTTCTCTTCTAAAGCTGACGGTAACCCAAACCCAGGCTTTTACATGAACCTACCCATCGGCGGAGTGGCAGCCGCCCTCATCGCCTTCGTTCCAATTCCCGAGCGCACGACGAAGCCGCGAGTTACTCTGTCCCTCGTCCACAAAATCATACCCGACCTCGATCTGCTCGGCTTTGCTCTCTTCGTCCCTCCGTCCGTTATGCTGCTCCTCGCCCTCCAGCTAGGCAGTAGTGGCAAGTACGCCTGGAGTTCCCCTGTCATTATCGGACTATTCTGTGGTGCTGCAACATGCGCCGCCCTCTTCATAGTTTGGGAGAGAAGAATGGGCGGCCAAGCCATGCTTCCAGGTAAGCTGCTTGGACAGCGCATCGTCTGGACGAGTTGCGTGTATGCCAGCTGCATTATCACTTGTATGATGACAGCGAGTGTTTGGATGCCGACATACTTCCAGGCCGTGAAGGGCGACGGACCGACCGACAGTGGTGTACACGTACTGCCGAGTATATTGAGCCAACTTCTCGTTGTTATCGCTACGGGTGCTGCAGGTATGTCTCCACACTATCAAGCTCATGCTTTCGGTAACTTATTGTTCATAGTATCTCGCATGGGCTACTATCTTCCCTGGGCACTCGTCGGTGGTATCATCACCGCAATCGGCAACGGTCTCGTGTCAACGTTCACAGCATCTACGAGCGCCTCGATCTGGATCGGCTATCAGATTTTGTTAGGCGCTGGCCGAGGATGTGGCATGCAGATAGTAAGTCCAATTCCTGCACAGGTTGGGGCCGCATCATTGACGCTTTCAGGCCATCATTGCTGTGCAGAACGCGGTATCTCCGGCCCAATACCCAGTCGCGTTGGCCAGCGTCGTCTTTTTCCAGAACCTCAGTACATCTATCGCTGTCGTCGTCGCGAACACGATCTTCGCGCAGACACTCCGTTCCGCCATCACACGCTACGCGCCCATGATATCGCCCCAGGCGGCGGTTGATGCTGGATCTAGTGCCAGTGCCGTGCGAGCCCTCGTTCCACCTGGAGAACTAGATGGTGTGCTGAGAGCATACTCGGAGGGTCTGCGCGATGTCTTTTACTTCTTGGTAGGCATAGCATGTCTGGCTACCCTTGCCAGCTTGGGTATGGGCTGGAAGGATATCCGGAACAAGCACAGCAAAACGGACATGAATGTTGAAATGGATGAGAGATGTGAGACCATGGACAAGTAGGCGGGTTATGTAGATGGCTAGCTGAAAGAGTAGCTTAAAGACCGTGGATTTGTAACTCAACACGCTGGTACTGAGGAGTGAGCATCTTGATAGGAATTTACTTAGCAACGCCCATCCAATCATGAATACGTTTCCATATCTCATCACTGTTCTTCTCCATAAACATCATATGCCCATTGCCATGAATGCCAACTTTTCCAAGCTCAAGATGTTCAGCCTTGGAACAGCCAGCTTGCTTAAGAAAGTTGACAGTGCAGTAGTCGTACGGCGCATGGTAGCTAGCTTCTGACGTAACGGTGAGAATGGGCAGCGGCGCAAGATTAGGAAGTCGTCTTGGGGCTGGCTCGGCTGCTTGCAATACGCAGGGAACAGTAGCATTGTTACTTGTCAGGTTGGTAGGCTGATAAACCTGTTGTACTAAGTCGATCGCGGGGTCAGAGACCGGAGGCGAATAATTCATCGGTATGTCTGCCAAGCCCTGTAGGTTTTGAAGTCAACAGCCATTTCAAATAAGACTGAAAGATTGGTGAACCTACCCATTTCCTCGCTGGTGCAGATCCAAAGACTGCTTCCTGGAAGGGCGGACCAGTCGGCTCCACCAAGAGGAGGCCCTTCGTGAGATAAGGCCGTGCATCAGCGATGAGCAACGGCAGAAGACCTCCTTGGCTGTGGCCAAGCAACCACGCGGGAGTACCGATCGAGTCCAAAAGCTGTGCTCCTGCTGCTTGCATGGTGCTCTGTTGATAGGTGGCATTGGATATGAACTGTACGTTGGAGGAATAGAAAGCGTCGAAAACAGGATCGCCCATGATGCCTGTTCCTGGCCATTGAGTGTGAAGGCTAGTCTGGGGCCAGAGACGATATTGCTGTGGAGCAGTAAAGCGTTCTTGGATGAGCTCAGCAGAATAGGTCGACGGCGCATCAGCACCAGCTCTCGGTGCCCAAGCGGACCGTCCGCGGAAGGTTTGATCCACGATGTAGACAGTATGGCCAGCCTCAAGGAATCGAGAGCTCCATGATATCCCTCCGTCTGGCTTCACGAGAAAGTTTGTGCCCGTCTGCGCTTGTCCGTGGATCAAAACAACAGGATCCGTATCATGTTGTTTGGTGGACACTGGCGTTAACTTTTCGACATACATTTGGTCCTTGAATATATGACCACCCTTGCCATCTTCACTATAGCCACCCCCGACGTAGAAAAATGTCCGGACTGCAGGTGTTTCCGTTCCCGCATGATGGTGGCTGTGCGCCGCCGCAAAAGAGATGAGCAGCGCAAGGTGATGTAGCAACATCATGACGTGCTGATTTGAGGATTTTTTGCTGAAGGAACGGAAACAAGATGTCGATGAAGGATGCGGCGAGCCATTGCAACCGAGGTCAATTGCCGTGTGGAGTGGGCTTGGCTTGCAGCTTGTCGAGCTATGCCTCGATGATCTTTCTTGCAGGGGCCCATGCAGCTACGAGGCATAAGCGGCACCCTCAATACTGAGAAGTCAAGCGTGTCGAGAGGAAGTACCGAATTGCCACCACACGTATGGACATGAGAGTCAAAGTCAAAGCCATGAGCTGGATTTCCTGGAAACATGCTGTTCAGAGTCTCCGCGTCCTCTGTGCCTGCGGTTGTACCTCTACCCGCATAGCAGCAAATCTGCCATCCTTGCCCGTCTCTGGGTCAAATCCACCATACACCGTGTCCTGCTCTTCGCTCGTAACCCTCGCCAATTCCTCCGCACTCCCTGTGCTCTTCAACGACGTATTCCTGACCAACTCGAAGTTATCGCGGCTATCGTTGGGCAGACGTTCGTGGTGCGTAACGCGGACCTCGTTCGTGACAAAGATTTGGGTCCAGGAAGCCATGACGGTGGGCCAGAATATTGGCATGGATGCACACATTATTGCGAAGTCGATTTCGAGGCAGGAGATGATGAGGACTTCGGGGTACCACCATGTGAAATCGAAACTTTGGGTCATGCTTTGACTGTTTTTGAAGGTGCTCCAAAGGCGGAGGATAGCCATGAGTACGACACTGCGTCTGTCAGTGGTGATGCTGGTGTGTTCAGAGTCTGGACTTACATCGAACCGAGGGAGAACAATCCAGTCATGGCAAGCACCTGTTTCCGTCTGAGATCTTTCCTAAAGTATTCCGTGATTGGGACGAGGAATATTGCAATGTCGAACGCCATGTTCGTCGCAGCAAACGCGAGGATCGTGAATTTCGCCTCATTGATAGTGCGATACCCGAAGCCGTAGCATTTAGAGCCAGGTTGTCGATCCCAGAAGTTCCTTACTGGAAAGCAGGGTACCCAAGCCATGAATGAGAAAGTCAGGCCCCATACTATCACCAACGCGAGAAGTACGATGCAAATGATGCGGCGAGCGCCCTGCTGAAAGAGCCTCAGGTACTGTAGGAGTAGGGATATCTTGATAAAGACAGTGGTCGTATGATACGCGGCATTTGTGATATACAGCCAGATCATGGTTGGTTGCAACTCTCGTAAGGTGTAGATAAGATGATGACCCATGCCATAATTGGTGCCTGCGCGAGAAATCAGTACAACGACCACGAGCTTAGAGTCGTGCAGGCCTACCGTGGAGGAAGGCTATGATAGATATCAAGTTGAATATAGCCGCTAGGACTACGAAGAGGTCATCGAGACCGGGTTCACGAACAACTCGCAGGCGAGTATGAAGACGGAAGCCTACGACAATCCAGCACAAAACCTATGACGGTGAGTTTGTAGGACGTTTGTATTGTCGAGAAGGACCTACGTGAAATGGTATCGAGACACCAAACATCGTGCCTTTCTTGTTCGCCAGCGGTAAGGGCGCATTTGGGTTCGGGGGAGTTAGCATCATCTCCTCGACAATGCGAGTGAACTCGTCGGCCATGGCGGGCAAGTATCTCAGCTGAGCTTCGTTAAGATAATTATGTGACAGGTGTCGTAGTCTGCCTGCGTGCGAAAGGCATCGATTACTCAACCTGCGAACTGAGGAATTGCGACTTACGCATCAGGTCATGTCCCTAAGAGAGGCTCTACCCCATGTTCACAAGTGGCAGAAACGCCCTTGCGCATGCTGGTCTTTCAGCCGGCTCTGCTAGCGATGCCGGCTGAGTCGCGTACGGCTATGGATGAAGGCGGCCCTTTCTCCGCCAAAACTTAAACTTCTGGAAACTCAAAGTTGACCCTATACGACTCAGTGGAGCGAAGCCCGCAACCTCGTTCGAGCGCGGTGAGAAGCCGTTCGGACGGGAGCGAGTCTTATTTCCTGAACTACCTAGGATTGCGTGTGGCCAGGATAAGCTGGCGGCGATGGTGCGACACGCGAGGCACCGGTAACCACAAGAGCCGGAAAGCCTACTCGTAGATTGCGCAAGGAACTGTAAATTAGAATGACAGAGAACACTCGTGGAACACTGTGGCATTGAACTTTCGAGCTCACGGAGAATCTCGACATCGCCACGCAGGTGCCCAGGTGGTTAGCTGTTGAGTCGGCCGCGCCAACTCTTTCGCTGTCCTGAGTAGCGCATGACACATGGCGCAACCTTCAATTGCAGATCCGGATCGCCTGCAACATCAGCAGTAGGCAGCACACATCCGTTGACGTGATCAAGGATATCCCCGCGGAAGGTGCTGGGCGTGGGCAAGGGGAACCATCAAGCCCTGATCAAAGTTCAGAACCGGGCCTATCCGTGCCGATCTTGTGTAAACTGTTGAGCTGTGTGAGGCCTGAAAATGAACCTTCAGAGAGGCTTGAAGCAAGCTGGTGAAACTGTCGCCATCACTACCAGCCGCACTGAGCTAGCGATACGGCACCTACGTCGCCGCGCTGAGGCCACGAGAATCATGATAGCGAACGATGTCAATTCCTGCTTTCACCGGCAGCAGTGGAATTGTCACAACCTCTACAGCCACAGCGACGAGCGAAATGGCGAGGTGAATGAAAGTATTTTGAGATTGAAGGACAAGATGCCCAGTCGACATTGGATGTAATCGACAATTCTATAAACGTGGTACTTCCCGTCCCTTTTACCCGCCAAACGCCCGTAGATGCAGCAAGCCACAACGCCATAACTCATGCGACATTGATCTCGTCATTTTTAACTTCAGTCGTGCATCTTCATTTCCTCGAAATCATCCAGCAGTTGATCCATCGGAATCTGCAGGCCTTCATCCTCATCGTCACCAAGACTGCTCTCAGTCTCCATGGCATCTGCGTCGCGCTGCTTCTGTTCCTGCTGCGCCTTGTATAGCGCCATGGTAGCGCGCAGGTCTTGGTCCTCCTCGACGTCCTGCAAGAACATCTCGAAGTCGCGCTCCATCTTCTCTTGATCTTGCTTACGGGGCAGCATCTCGCCTTCATCCTTGTTGATGCGCTTGACGCGCCAGTTGCGCTTGTTCTTGTTCTTCTTGGAGCGCTGATAGTACTTCTTGACAAGCATGACATCTGGAATAGCGGCCGCGTATTTGTTGTTATTCTCGAGAACGTCAAAGAGATCATTGTTAAAGTTGGTGTTGCTGAGGAGATAGCCCATGACCGAGTCGCCAACGTGCAAGATACCGCCAAGATGTGTTCGGCAGTAGTATGTTGTGTCGTTGACGCCCATGTCGGAGGAGCGGGCTACGGTGGCTTCGGCGAGGAAGTGGCGGCCGACTGACTTGCCCAGAGGCTCGATGTCCAGGACAATGAACTCGGTCAGTTCCTGTACGTCTGCGAGGGGTCGGAACGGTGTGCGCCAATAGATGTCCGTGGCGACATCGGCTGTCTGGAGGGTCGAAGGGTCGAGTAGTTGTATGGAGGTGCCGATGCGGGTGCAGAGTGTGAGGGGCGAGATGTTGCCGATCTTCTTTGCGAGGGGAATAGGGAGGACTACAAGATCGTCTTTGCAGATGGGTACGATTTCGCAGGAGAAGGAGAACTTGTAGTTCTTGGTCGAAGTGTGGATATCGTGGGAGATGAGCTCCTCGGAGCGCTTGATGTTGACTGGGATAACGGCCTTGAGGAAGTCGCAGAAGCCTACGGCATGATTCCTCTGGGAGAAGAAGAAGTCGATACCGTCGTGAACTTCCTTGATATTGATCGTGTCCTTGTGGGCTCCGTGCTTGAGGATCAACTGCTCCAAGTACAAGAAGGTCCTCTTGTGTGGCACCTTCTGGCGGATCTGCACACAGGCCCTCCATGTGTTGTGGGTGTAACTCTTTGCGCAGTCTGGGCACTGGTTGTAGTTTTGTGTGTATTCGACCTCGAAGCTCTGCTGCATGATGGCGCCCTCGTTGATCTCCGACTGCACGGTAATCTTGACCTTGATCCTCCTGCTGTGGGGTTCCGTCCAGATGAAGCCGGCATCGATGATTCGCAATTTGTTCAGTCCGCGCAGTTTCTTCAGGCAGAGAGCGAGCAGTTCGCGCGATTCGGGGGCAGCGACGACCCAGGTGGTGGGTGGGGAGAGCCATCGGTCGCAGTCGCGGCACATGAGCAGGATTGCCTCGCGCTGAATGCCGCCCGTCACGTCCGTCTTGAGTTTGATGCAGTCGTAGCAAAAGGCGCCCGAGAGTGTGCCGTCAACCGGCGCGCCGCAGTCTGCGCAGAGAATGGTGGCCGAGTTCTTGGGCTCAGGCGCGAAAGAGCGCTGAGCATCCATCATGACGCCCTCCATGTGTGCGGTAGTGTTTGGATGTGAGTGGTTTCGATATTGCGCGTCACTCTAGGTATCAGAGGACCAGGGAAGGATATACAAGGAGAGAAGTAGCGGTCGGTGTGAGTCGGACAGGCAGTGACTGCTTTGAAATTGGTGCCCCGCGTGCCCGATGATTTTCAAAAGTTCGCCGCAAGCCCTCTTTCGCCCCCACTAGCTCTCTTGGCAGATGCATCCCTCCAGCGACCGCGACATCATATCAGTATTAGATTATAGACACACAATGACCAGGCTTTCACTCCGTGGTATTGTCATTAACAACTCATGCGACGAATACCCTGCATACAAGATAGCGTACTGTCATCACAATGCTGGTGCTACAAGGCCAGACATGTGATGGGGAAGTTCAGAGGACGCTAGTAGTGGCCTACAGTCGGTGCTGCGAAACACCGATGTCATCAAGAAAGTTGAACTGCGCAGCGCCATGCCACCATTCGTGTCTGCTCTATCCCACACCATGTCTTTCTCCAGGGCTGCCTCTTCTAGGTTCATCTGCAATGCCTGTCGGGGTACCCAGGTTCGCCAATCCACCTCAGTGCCCCGACCCAATGGCGCATCTTTGCGCACCGCGCCTTCGACAGTCTCACGATGCGCCTTCAGTACGAGTGCACTTCGGCGGGTAGACAAGAACGATCCTTCCACCGACGATCCCGGGTTCGCCTTCCTCGACGACAGTTCCAAGCCTGTTAACGAGGACACCGTATCCGAGGAAGCCGCAACAGACCCCTCCGAGGGCTGGAAAGAAGCTGCGCCAGAAGTCGCGACCGAAGCCTCGCCATCTACAACGCCACCTTCCCAACAAGACAATGCAATCCCGTGGTATCTCAGACAACAGTCATCGGTCCCGTCGCCCGCATTGAATCCCGCCCAGATCCCAGACCTCCCCCCGAACCCGCCACCTCTCCTAGCGACCCTTCTCGAATATGTCTCCATCACGGCCGGTCTCGACGACTTGCAATTGCTCGACCTGCGAAACCTCGACCCTCCTCCTGCGCTCGGCCCCAAGCTGATCATGCTCATCGCGACAGCGCGCTCGGAAAAGCATCTCCATGTAGCAGCCGACCGATTCTGCCGATACCTTCGACGCGAACACGGGCTGAAGGCAAATGCCGCCGGTCTGTTGGGTCGCAATGAGCTGAAGATCAAGCTGAGGCGAAAGGCCAAGCGCATGAGGATGTTGGCAAACGTGGGTGGATCCGCACCCGAGGGCAACATTGACGATGGTATACGCACAGGCTGGATCTGTTGCACACTTGGCAAATTGGAAGCGCATCCCCATGACACACACATGCCAGGAGATGATGTGAAACAGTTTGTCGGTTTCAGAGACATCAAACCCGGCGTCAATGTAGTCGTGCAGATGTTCACAGAAGAGAAGAGAGCCGAGACAGACCTAGAGACATTGTGGGGTGGAGTGCTGAGGACACATCAAAGGAAGGACAAGACCGCCGATGAAGCACTGAAGGAATTGGAGCAAGACATCGAGGATCTGGAAGAGGATGCCGAAGACCTTGATTATCCAACACAAGAGTCGCCGCAGGCAGTCAACAAGTCGCCCTCCGAGTCTAGCAAGACTGTCAGTCCGCCGACACCCGCGCAACAGATACACCGGCCTCGTCCCACTCCTGGTGATTTCTTTCCACCCGCTTCAACCCCAGAAAAGAGGAAACAAATACGCCGGTTACACACAGTTGGTCTTAGATGAGTGCACGAGCGCTACGATTGAACGACTTGTACAACATGTAGAAATACTGTAGAACTCGCTCCTGTGCGAATTAAAATGGTGCAGGACGCTACACTAGAAGAATTTTCAATGACACACTACAGTAGTGTTATGGCAAACAATTGGCTTCCATGGTGTACAGGGAGCATAGCAATGCGCGCACGTAACATCGAGTATGATACATATATAAACTAACAAAAGCAGAAACTACATACTACAAAGACATCAGCAAACCCCTCACATCATAACAGCCATGCCTTGCGCGGTTCTTCCTGCCATGCCACCCAAGTCGAAATGCTGGACCTGCTTCATCGACCCTTGACCACCGGAAACATCGAGCACTGTAATCGCCGCGTTGGTGGTTCCATTGCCAGGACTCAAAGCATAGACAAAATCGCCTGCAGCGCGGAGATCAATGAGACCAGGATCGCCATTAGCAGACAGATCGAGCTGCATGATGATGCTCGCGTCATCCAGGCTCATCTCCACGACACGATTGACACCGACGTCTGTAACGAACGCGCTGTTTGTTGCCTCGGAAATCGTGGCCCAGCAGGTTGCTGCTTGACCGTCGATCTTCTGGGAGCCTTTGACTGTCGCTTGGCCTTGAGAATCTACCGATAGGACGGTCGCGCCAAAGGAAGCGTCGGTGACGAAGAGGGAGGATGGATCATTGGGCATGACAGCTGAGCCGAACAGCACGGCGGTTCCTTCGGGTGAGCTGCGAACGTCTTTCTTCGAGAGAGCGGCGGCGCCGTTGGAAGCTTGCACTGCGTAGGTGGAGAGGAACCCCGTGTTGTTCACGGCTGGATCGCCTTTGACGGTGGTGAAGAGAGCGGACTCATCGGATGAGAAGAACGCCTGGGACACGGTGTTTAGGGGTCCAACGGGGGGAGTGGTCTGTCCGAGGTCGAAGGGCCGGAGGTCGTCCATCTGCCCAAGCCCTTGCTCGGAGAAAGGTGCGCATGAGATTCCAGCTAGTGCACCCGTGGTTCCCACGCATGCGAGCTTGTTCTTTGCAGATGCTGCGACGGTGTTGGGGAATTCTCCAGGTATGGCTACAGGCTTGCCGGCGCAGGCGAGTGAAGTGGGATCGTTGGATGATATAGTCATCATGGTAAGCGTATTGGAGCCAGCGTTCACGGCAAACAGATTCTGGAAATCGTTAGTCATACTTTCTTCTCGGTGTTGTCCGCGTATCCGTGTGTGTAAACTTACGTTCCCAACGACAGTCAATGCCGACTGGCCAACCAATGCATCAGGCGTCGCGGGTTCGCCATCTGCATCGACAGCAACAGAACCCGCACCACCCGTCTTCATAACTTTGCCTTGCGAAAGCATACCATCGGCTCCAATGGGCAGCGCAACGACAGCGTTCTCGGCATCGTTAGTCAGCATGTAGATGGCTTTGCCGACAGCAGGTTTTCCAGCACTCTGCTGCTGCATGCAACTCATGCCACCTTGTTGTTGTTCCTGGTGCGCGCCTGGACGGGGTCGTTGGTGTGGTTCTGCTACCACCATCGATGGAAGGAGAGCGAAGAGGAATGATTTTGTGAACATGTCGGCGGTGTAGAATACGCCGTCAAAACAGAACAGATATTAATGGCGAAGTGTAAATGGGTAGCTTGAGAGCGAATGTATGGAGAAGGTAAGATAGAGAGTCCAGCTGATCTGTTGAAGGCCCCATCATCAAAGACATATCCTTCTCTTATAGAAACTGCCTTGGAACCAAATCCTCATACCATTGCGTTCCAAGAGCCCGCGATTATTCGATCAAGATTGCCTGATCCGGAATGGCGTATGATTTCAGAGGACGACCGGGGGAGCAAGCCACTTCTACAGCCTCAGGCTGAAGATGACAAGGATTCTCCGCACCACCCGTCGCTTGGTTTCAAGGAAAATGCAGCGCGAAGAGATGGCACATATCGGGTATGCGGTAAATACGAAACGGTGCCTGTGTCAAGCGAGCGCTTCGTCGATCTATTGCCTGAACGAGTAAATTTGATTCTGAAGCAATTACTA
>Ga0265798_10009897_pt1 | contig 11833 bp, 12 predicted proteins | sample P3T30metagenome_FD_192430 | JGI IMG/M metagenome (GOLD analysis project Ga0265798, IMG submission 192430) | Plant litter microbial communities from East Loma Ridge, Irvine, California - P3 T30 | ecosystem: Environmental > Terrestrial > Plant litter > Unclassified | place: USA: California... | reverse complement strand
TGCAGGTTCCAAAGAGATTATTGCCGTCGGATAGCTGTATCATAAAATAGAAGCGATGGCATAAGCCAATTAGTAATGGTTGTCATATAATTTAGTTTATGTTATTTAAGGGGAGGTGCATTAATAACATTTATGTTTAGCAATGCCCTACAAACATAAGCCTGATAACCATTAAAAAGTATCGTCTGTTTAAGTAAATAAAGCGACTATTAGCAATAATAAAAGCGACATTTAGGTGTTATTATAAGTTATTGTGCTGACAAATAAATCATTGCGTTTTATGAAGCTTCTGTAACTAAAAGGCTCATAAAATGTAAAGAATTAGCCAAATAATTACGGCACCGTAAATCTTACCAATAACTACATGGTTATTGTTGTAACCATGTTAAGGCACTGATATTTTTATTTTTAGCTATTCTTCTACAATTTATTCTACGTGATATTGCTTAGTTGCATTTTCAAGCCGTTTCTGTATGCGGGATTTAAGGTTTCGGGGTGAAAGCACCTTTACGCATTCGCCAAAACCAAGTATTTCTTTTTCCAGTTCAAAATTCAGTATCACATCTATACGGATGGTTATGCCGTCTCTGTCTTCATTAATCAACTGCTGTGAGTGGTGTAAGGGTTTTGTAAGTACATACGGGGCATTTGCTGTATCAAAATGCAGCAGCACCTTTTGACCGCGGTCCCTTTGAGATTTTGTAACACCTATCAGATCGTTAAAATAACGGTCAAAATCTATCCCGGTATAATCAACAAACAATTCCTTTCCCAACGCATGAAACTCTATTATTCTATCTAATGCAAGCGTTATAAGGTGCGTACTTGTTTTGCATTTAGTGACTAAAAACCAACGGTTGCGGTGCTCCTTTAATAAGTAGGGATAGTAGATGTCTTTGCTCGGTTTTTGTGCCCTGAACGACTGGTACTCTATTAGTAACGGCGTTTTGTTGAGGATCGCCTGGTACAGCGGGTTTATGTGCTCAATACCCTTAAGGTTCTTATTGTCATCAAACTGAATGTAGTTTTTGCTTTTGTGTACGGTCTTATTCACATTATTTTCCAGCTTGGCGATAAGGTCGCTCATTTCATCAAAATAATTAAAACCGTTAAGCTGTTTAAGCACACTTACAATTTCGCGCATCTTATCCATATCGGCACTGTTAACCGGCGATTTCGTAATGCTGTAGGCAGGGTCTTCGTAACTGTAAAACTTACGGTCAGTCACCATAATAGGCGCGTTGTAGCCCAGCTGATCACTCCGCATAATCTGCAGGTCGGCCTGTATGGTACGGCGGCTCACGCCTGTGGTAATGCTCTCGTATTCATATAACGCATTAGATACTTTTTCTATCAAATCTTCCAGGCTCCACTTCCTAAAGCGGTTTTTAAGGCAGTCGTCTATGGTTTTATAGCGCAGTAGGGCAAGCTTGTTTGTAGCCATTGGTGCAGTTTTAAGCGTTTTATTGGTTTTGATGTGCAACAAAAATAGCTAAAATTGCTTTTACTGCGCAATGTAGCTGCGCACTTCAACCGATAAATATTTTAAATGATAAATTATAAATTATAAATAATTGTAAATCAATGTAATATAAAATATTTTGAATTTATTTTTTACTGCGCAATTACGCTGCGCAGTAGTGCGCCCATCTTTGCAATGTCAGGATGAGGTATTATACTAATTACTGATACAATGGGAGGTTCTCCCGCAGCCAATTGGATGTTGCGGGAGATTTGCGAAAGGAAACCGCAGCCTCTTTTTTAAACATTAATTAACTCAGTTAAAAATATAAGAATACTAATTTGTAATACAATTAAAGCTATGAAAATGCCAATAACAGGAACCGACCTTTTAGCCATAGGATATACCGAGAGCAACCTACTGGGCATTGCCCTTAAGTTGGCTAATTCGGCGTACAGCACCCAGGATAAAGATACAGTTGTGGTGCTGTTTAAAAAAGTAAAGGACTACCCGGAGAATTTTTTAGATGATGAGGTACTGGAGCCACTGGCTACCGCCATGATAGAAGAAGCGAATGCCCCTAAAGATGAGGTTATCGACTTGATTAAAAATCCTAAAGAATATTTCGTTTTTGGCGAGAGCCATATAGAGGCCGGTGCCAAAGCCCAGATGGATGTGGCTATGAAACTACCCGTAACCGTTGCAGGCGCGCTAATGCCCGATGCCCACCAGGGGTACGGCTTGCCAATTGGTGGGGTGCTGGCTACCAAAAATGCTATTATACCATATGGTGTGGGCGTAGATATTGGCTGCCGTATGGCGCTGTCGGTTTATGATATCCCGGAGAGCCATTTTTATGAGAATGAAGCCAAGTACAAGCGTGAGCTTATTGCCCATACCAAATTTGGCGCGGGGCACGGGTACTATGGTCAGTATAAGGCCGATCATGCCGTGCTGGACAGTGCCGACTTTAACCTGAACCGCTTTGTAAAGAACCTGCACGATAAGGCATGGTCGCAACTGGGTACATCAGGTGGGGGCAACCACTTTGTGGAATTCGGAATTATAGAATTTGATGCTACCGATGAGGCACTTGGCGTCCAGAAAGGGCGTTACCTGGCTTTGCTAACACACTCGGGATCACGCGGTTTTGGCGCCACTATTGCAGGGCATTACACCCGCCTTGCCAAAGACCTTTGCAAGCTGCCTAAAGAGGCTGCTAACCTTGCCTATCTTGACCTTAACAGTCAGGAAGGGCAGGAGTATTGGATAGCCATGAACCTGGCCGGCGATTATGCATCGGCGTGCCACCAGGTTATTCATGATAAAATGGCTAAGGCTATTGGAGCACAGGTGCTTACAAAGGTAGAGAACCACCACAACTTTGCCTGGAAAGAAATTTTAGATGGGCAGGAGGTTATCGTGCACCGTAAAGGTGCCACCCCGGCCGGTAAGGGCGTTATGGGTATAATTCCCGGCAGTATGACGGCCCCGGGATTTTTAGTGCGAGGCAGGGGCGAGACCGCTGCTATTAACAGTGCATCGCACGGTGCGGGCAGGCAAATGAGCCGTACCCAGGCCATAAAAAGCATTACCAAAGCCGAGATGAAACAGGTGCTTAAAGACCACGGCGTGAGCCTTATAGGCGCCGGCCGAGACGAAGCCCCTATGGCTTACAAAGACATTAATATGGTTATGGCTGCACAGACGGATCTTGTTGATGTTGTTGCAAAATTTACTCCTAAAATTGTACGTATGGCCGATGATGGCAGCCGGGAGGATTAAAATAACTGGCACTATTTTGTAAAAATAAAGTACTATATTTATAGATATCAAAGCACCGTTTTTTTGGTGCTTTTTTGCTTTTAATATTTCACTTTTTGTATAATTGGTAGTGCTAAAAATGCTTAATATTTCACTTTCGGACTTTGGAATCGCGTTTTGATGATTTTTTATAGTTCTGTATTGCAGTTGTTTATATTTTATACTTCACTTTGTGTTTCTTTTTCCTTAAAAAAAGAGCCAGATTTTCTTAAAAACAAAATAGCGGTGTGAATATCAAAATTTATATTGCCCTAAAATTTACTGAAAAACCCGCTTCAGTACTTTGGCTCAAAACTCGTTGTAACTTTGCAGTGTCAATATTTCTTTTAGCGTTGCTTAATGCTATATTTTGTTATTTTTATTGATATGATTATAGCTGGCCCAGACCAGCCTGGTTGATATTGTTGCTAAATTTATACCCAAAATTTTACGTAAGGCCGATGATGGCAGCAGAGAAGATTAAGAATTTGCCTAATTTATAAGACCCGAATTTCACTAATTAACACGAATTCGATTTGTGAAAATTAGTGGAATTCGTACCATTTATTTGTACCAAAACAGATTTTACTATATTTGTTTTTAGCAATAGCACTCCAATGAAATTTATTTACGGCTTAGTACTGCTCTCTCTGTTTGTCTTCAATTCACTATATGCGCAGATAGCGGTAGGTGCTGATTATGTACCGGCAGAGTGGGCTGAGGTTAAGTTCGATTCGCTTGCTATCATTAACCGTATGGCTTACGCCGATACGGCTAATTTTATGCACGAAAAAATATACCCCTGTGCGCGGTGTTACCTTAGGCCTGAAGTGGCTGAGGCACTTTTAGAGGCTAACGAAATTGCAAAAGATAAGGGTGTTACCCTTGTAATTTACGATTGCTACCGCCCCTACAGCTACCAGTATAAAATGTACGAAATTGTAAATAACCCGACCTATGTTGCCAAACCCGGTAAAGGCTCTAACCACAACCGTGGCGCGGCCATAGACCTTTCACTTGTGGATAAAGATGGCCAATTACTGCATATGGGGGGCGCGTTTGATGATTTCTCTGCAATCTCTAATTATGCTGCCAACGGGCTCACTAAAGAAGCACGCAAAAACCGCAGGCTGCTTCGCCGGATCATGATACGCGCCGGTTTTAACCCTTACGAAGGCGAGTGGTGGCATTTTGACTACAAACAAAAACGCTATGAAACATCTGATTTTAGGTGGGATTGCGAGTAATTATTCCTTTACTACTTTTATATTGGTTGCGCCCTTAGCATTGATAATTTTAAGCAGGTAAAGGCCGCTTTGCAGTGTGCTAAGATTAATTTTGTTGGCTATAGGGTTAGTAATTGTGTACAACAGCTTTCCTGATATATCATACACTTCGGCTTTGGTAATGGCTTCTCCGGTAATGGTTAGATTGTCTTTTACAGGGTTAGGGTAAAACTCTAATGTTGGTTTAGTAACCGGCGTTGTGGCAAGGGAGCTTTCTGCAATAAATTGTACTACTGCCGGTTTAGGCTGCTCATCGCTGGTGCAGGCGTTAGATCCTGTTGCTACTGTTATATGGTCGTCGTCAATAAGTGTCCTGTAGGCTCCCATATATAAAGCCATAGTAAGTGGGTTAAGTACAAAACCATTATTCCCAAAACCTGTGTCTAATACACCATTTTGGGTAGTGCGCAATAAAAATATATTTTCAGAGAGGGGGTTGAAAAGTCGTACTGATCCCGTAAGGGTTAAGTAACCATTAGTTTCTGTTATCGACCAAACATTTTGAAACTCGAATGCAGAGATGTTATACGAAAACGTTCCGTTAGTACCAAAGCTGGTATCCGGCTCCCCGGCTAATCCCAGTTTCCTAATAAAAACGCTATGGTTTTGGCCCTCCAGGCTTACAGATCCTGCAAGGTAAATATTGGTATTATCGCTATATAATACCTTAGGGTTAAAAATGTTATTGTTTTCGGGGTAAAAGTCAACACTCCCGTTAGTGCCAAACGAAGCATCTACGGCTCCTGTTTCAAGATCATATTTAGTAACATTGTTGTAAGATTCTGTTTCAGAAAAATACTCGCTTAACACCGCCAAAGCACCTGAATCGGGAAAATAATGTACTGATTCCGGGAAAAATTCCGTATCCATATCCAGTTGTACTTTACCCTCCGTTCCAAAAGTTGCAATAGGATCTCCGTTAAGGTCATATTTCATTACAAGCAAATACTTGTACGGCTCTTCACCACTCCAGGATTCATTTGCAAATACTATTACTATCTCGTTGTTAATTATCTCTGTAAACATTACATTTAAATAATCGGGCCAGTCCAGGCTTACGTACCCATTATCACCAAATGATGTAATTGGGTTACCGTTTAAATCGGTTTTAACCATAAAATTATGTTCAGGCAAATACCCGGTATTGCCCACCATAAGCAGGTTATTATCGGGTGTAGTTTTTATAAAAGCATTGGTTTCATCATATAAAGAACCTGATGCTGAAGTTAGGTCAAGCTGTACATAACCGTTGGTACCAAATTCAGGGTCAATTTGCCCGGTTTCGCTAAGTTTTACAAGCGCATGATTAGTAAAGCTTGTAAGCCCGTAAAACGCATCGTTTACTTTAATGATGTCGCCCATAACAATGGTTTGTCCGGGCACATCTATACAGGCAGCGCCATTTGTGCCAAAATCAGGATTTAAAAATTCAGTCTGCGCAAAGCCCAGTGTACTGCAAAGCAGTGCTGATAGTAAGGTAATTTTAGAATTCATAGCGGTGGTTTGATTGTTGATTTTTAAAGTAAATATATGATAATATTTACAATTTTTTAAGATGTATCAAAGTGTATCTTGCTAATTATTAACCTAAACATAATCATATAAAGCAAAAGAGTTCTAAATAATCTAAAAGTACAGGCATTATCCTTTTTCCACTTATATTTGTACTTATAGAAACATGATTATGGAACTTAAACTGAACAGGCCTATCTGCTTTTTCGACCTCGAAACAACAGGTACCGATATATGTAAAGACCGCATTGTAGAGATATCAATATTAAAAGTATTCCCAAACGGTAATAAAGAAAGTAAAACGTGGCTGGTAAATCCAGAAAGGCCTATACCACCGCAAACTATTGCCTTTCATGGTATAACCGATGAAAAAGTAGCTAACGAGCCTACTTTTAAACAATTGTCGCATCAGGTTTATAACATGATAAAGGATGCCGACCTGGGAGGTTATAACTCCGACCGTTTTGATATCCCATTACTTGCGGAAGAGCTGTTGCGTGCCGGGCTGGACTTTGATATGAAAAACCGCGTATCGGTAGATGTGCAGACGATTTTTCATAAAAAAGAAGAGCGTACCCTTAGCGCTGCCTACAAGTTTTACTGCGGGCAAGTGTTAGAAAATGCCCATACGGCGGCGGCCGATACTGCCGCTACGTACGAGATACTTAAGTCGCAGTTAGACCGTTATGAAGACCTTGAGAACGACATGAAAGCCCTGTCGGAATTCACCACCCGTAAAAAATCGGTCGATTTTGCAGGATTTATAGCGCTTGATGATAAAGGAGAAGAAATATTTACCTTCGGCAAGCATAAAGGCGCTAAAGTAGATAAGGTTTTAGAGCAGGAGCCGGGCTATTATGGCTGGATACAGAACGCTGATTTTCCGTTGTATACTAAAAAAGTGCTAACGGCTATCAAACTCAGGAAATTAAATAATAAATTGGTATAACATTCCAATATCCAAGTATGAAGATTATTTGCATAGGCAGAAATTATGTAGACCATATAGCAGAGCTGCAAAACGAAAGGCCAACGGAGCCGGTTATATTTTTAAAACCCGATACGGCTTTGGTACAAAAGCAGTTTCCGTTTGTAATACCCGAATTTAGCAGCGATGTACACCATGAAATAGAAGTTGTTGTAAAGATCAACAAAGTTGGTAAGTATATAGATGCCAAATTTGCTCATAAATATTACGATGAGGTAACGGTTGGTATCGATTTTACTGCGCGCGACCTGCAGGCAAAGTTAAAAGACAAAGGCCTTCCGTGGGAAAAAGCAAAAGCGTTTGACGGGTCGGCCGTGTTGGGTGATTTTGTGCCTAAAACAGAGTTTGCATCGTTAGATAACGTAAATTTTGAACTCACCAATAACGGCGCGCCGGTACAGGTGGGCAATACAGAGCAAATGCTTTGGAAGATAGATGAACTGATTGCAGCAGCATCGCAATATTTTACGCTTAAAACAGGCGATGTTATTTTTACAGGTACACCCCATGGGGTGGCAAAAGTTAACCCCGGCGATGTGCTGGAGGGTTTTTTAGAAGGAAAAAAATTATTTAAGGTACAGGTAAAATAATGGCTTTAAACTACAATTTATCTAAAGTGTATGCTATATCCGACAATGATGTGGATTTTGCAAAGCAAATAGTGGTGCTCTTTACAGAGGAGGTTCCGCCGGAGATAGTTAACATCCGCGAAGGGCTTAAAGCTAAAGACCACAACAGGGTATACCATGCTGCACATAAAATTAAGCCCACGCTGGATTTGCTGGGCATGGACCTTGCCTATGATGATGTGCTTACCATAGAGAACTGGAGCAGGGCAGAGGGTAAAAAGAAAGAAATTAAAGATGTGGTTAAAAGCCTAAGGCATCTTGTAAAGCTTACGCTTAAGGAACTAAAAAAAGACTATCAGCTATAAATTATGAAAGCAGCCATTGTTACCGTAGGCGATGAGATACTTATTGGGCAGATAACCGATACCAACTCAGGGTATATTGCTAAAGCGCTGGATAAGATAGGTATAGAAGTTTTCGAAATGCTGTCTATTAGCGATGACAGGCTGCACATACTGCACACGCTTGCGTTTTTGCAAAACCGGGTAGATGTTGTAATTATTACCGGCGGCCTTGGCCCAACAAAAGATGATATTACCAAAACAACGCTTTGCGAATATTTTGATGACCACCTTGTGGTTAATCCGGTAGTTGAGGCGCATGTTGTAGCGCTTATAGAAAAAGCGATGCAAAGGCCAGCTTCGCAAATGAATAAAGACCAGGCGCTTGTACCCTCCAAAGCGATTGTGCTGCACAATGCTGTGGGTACTGCCCCGGGCATGTGGTTAAAACGTGCCGATACGGTGTTTGTGTCATTACCCGGTGTACCATATGAAATGAAATATCTGGTAGATAATGAGGTTATACCAAAACTGATTGCAGAGTACGACAGGCCTTTTATTATACATAAAACGATAATGACTTACGGCCAGGGTGAAAGCCTTGTAGCGGAGCGTATAGAAGCCTGGGAGACCGATTTACCCGAATTTATAAAATTAGCTTACCTGCCAAGTCCGGGCAAAGTGAGGCTAAGGCTAAGCGGCTGTGGTACCGATGAGGATGTTTTGCGCAGCAGAATTGAGCTTGAGGCAGAAAAATTAAAGAATATTATTGGCGATATCATTGTTGGGTTTGAGGAAGGTGAAACCATTGAGGTAGTGTTAGGAAGACTGCTTACCAAAACGGGTAAAACAATATCAGCAGCAGAGAGTTGCACGGGAGGTAAAATAGCCCAAATGATAACCAGCGTACCGGGATCATCGGCGTATTTTAAGGGTAGTGCGGTAACTTATGCCACAAGCGCCAAGATAAATGTTTTAAAGGTACAGAGCCAGCTTATAGATGTTTACAGTGTTGTTAGTGCTAAAGTTGCCGAGAGCATGGCTAAAAATGCCCGTGAACTTTTTAACACCGATTATGCTGTTGCCACCACAGGTAATGCAGGCCCTCACAAGGGCGATTCGCCGGCTGAAGTAGGCACAGTTTTTATAGCCATTGCCACCCCAAAAGGTGTATTTAGCCAAAAATTTGAGATGGGGCAGCCCCGCGAAAAGGTAATCGACAGGGCGTCAGGCAAAGCGCTGGAAATAATTTATCAGGAAATTTTAAAAAACTAATAAATTGTGTTTGCGTAATACTTTTATTTTTTGTTTCTTTGCACCCTGATTTTGAATAACGATATAAAAGCGAGAAATAATGTCAAGAGTTTGTGCCCTTACCGGTAAAAAAGCGATGGTTGGAAATAATGTTTCCCACGCAATGAACAAAACTAAACGTAAGTTTAGTGTGAACTTAGTGAAGAAGCGTTTTTATCTTCCTGAAGAAGACAGGTGGATCACTCTTAGGGTAGCAGCTTCTACTATCAAGACAATTAACAAAAATGGTATAGCTGCTGTTTTAAAACAGGCTAAAGCTAACGGGTTTATTAAATAATCCTTACCAAATAAATATATAGCACAATGGCAAAGAAAGGTAATAGAATCCAGGTAATTTTAGAGTGTACCGAGCATAAAGCTTCTGGCGTAGCCGGAACTTCAAGGTACATTACTACTAAGAACAAAAAGAACACTCCGGACAGGTTAGAAATTAAAAAATTCAACCCGGTTCTTAAGAGAGTGACTGTACATAAAGAAATTAAATAATAAAGAGTCATGGCAAAGAAAACCGTAGCATCGTTACAAACGTCTTCTAAGAGGTTAACTAAAGCAATCAAAATGGTAAAATCACCTAAATCAGGTGCTTATACTTTTGTTGAAAGCGTTATGACTCCGGAAGAAGTGGATACTTTTCTTAAAAAGAAATAATTATCCCTACATTATATAAAAAAGCTACTTTCAGATAAAGAAAGTAGCTTTTTTATTTTTTACATTTACCATCGGGAAAAAACAAAGACTATTTAAATACGTATGAATTTCTTTAAAAAAATATTTTCTTCCGAAAAGAAAGAAACCCTTGATAAGGGGCTTGAGAAAACCAAGACATCGTTTTTCTCTAAACTATCCAAAGCCGTTGCCGGAAAATCTAAAGTAGATGATGAGGTTCTTGATAACCTTGAGGAAATACTTGTAGCATCGGACGTTGGCGTAAATACTACCCTTAAAATTATAGAACGTATAGAAGCCCGCGTGGCCCAGGATAAATATCTGGGTACCGACGAGCTTAATGGTATTTTGCGTGAAGAAATTGCTGGTTTGTTATCTGAAACCCACTCGGGCGAAGCTACAGACTTTGATGTTCCTGCTAATAAAAAACCATATGTGCTTATGGTGGTTGGCGTTAATGGTGTGGGTAAAACTACTACCATTGGTAAACTGGCTTACCAGTTTAAAAAAGCAGGGCATAACGTTGTTCTTGGTGCGGCAGATACGTTTAGGGCGGCAGCTATAGACCAGCTACAAATTTGGGCCGACAGGGTAGGTGTACCTATTGTAAGGCAGCAAATGGGCAGTGATCCGGCATCGGTAGCATTTGATACACTGCAAAGCGCTGTGAGCCAAAATGCCGATGTGGTTATTATAGATACCGCAGGCCGCCTTCATAACAAAGTAAATTTAATGAACGAGCTTACCAAGGTAAAGCGCGTAATGCAAAAAGTAATAGACGATGCTCCGCACGATGTATTGTTGGTATTAGATGGATCTACCGGCCAGAATGCCTTTGAGCAGGCAAAGCAATTCACCGCAGCTACAGAGGTTACAAGCCTTGCTGTAACTAAGCTTGACGGTACTGCAAAGGGCGGCGTGGTAATAGGAATATCAGACCAATTCCAAATTCCGGTTAAATACATAGGTGTAGGCGAAGGAATAGAAGACCTTCAGGTATTTAATAAATATGAATTTGTTGACTCCTTTTTTAAATAGAATAAACTAAACAAACATAAACTTATCCTTCCAACCCAAAAATGAGAAAACTTTCCTTGCTATTTTTTTTACTTTTTGCTACAATCCTTCATGCGCAGGACTCGCAAAGCGGTTATTATATAACTAATGGCGGTCAACGTGTTGAGGGTCAGTTTTTAGAAACTAATTATTTAGATGTTTCTACTCTTAAATTTAAAACAACTTCAGGTAAAAATTTTGAATCTCTTGATACTGATGTTATCAAAGAATTTGGAATTGGCGACGATTATAAGGTTGTAAAGTACACTGTAAAAATAGATGCTACCGACGCCAGCCAGGGCCAGGTAAGTGCTAATAAAGATGCCACCTGGAAACAAGAAACGTTGTTTCTTAACGTTTTGGTTGAAGGTGATGCAACATTGTATACTTATACAAGTGGTAAAGGTATTAAGTTTTTTTATAAGGTTGAAGGTAAACAAATGGAGCCTGAACAGCTCTTGTATAGAAAGTACATGGCAGGGAACTTAGCTACTGCCGAAAATAATAAATACAGGCAGCAACTGTATAACGATCTTAATTGTACCGGCACCAACGATATGAATAAGTTTTTAAAGATTGGATATGTAAGAAAAGATCTTGAACCACTTTTTGAAGAATATAATAAATGTAAAAACTCTGCTAATAAAGCTTATAGCAATGATTCAGGCAAAAGGGCAAAAGTTTTTTACAGTGTATTTGCCGGGTTGTATAGTGCTAAATTTAATATTGGTGGCATAGACCCTGAGGTTTCGGATGATAAATATATGGCCTTAACAGCCGGTGGCGAGATATTGCTTTTATTTCCATCCGAAAAGTTAGGTGTTTTTTTTAAGGCC
>Ga0265798_10009896_pt1 | contig 11833 bp, 13 predicted proteins | sample P3T30metagenome_FD_192430 | JGI IMG/M metagenome (GOLD analysis project Ga0265798, IMG submission 192430) | Plant litter microbial communities from East Loma Ridge, Irvine, California - P3 T30 | ecosystem: Environmental > Terrestrial > Plant litter > Unclassified | place: USA: California... | reverse complement strand
CGGGCCCGGTCGCGAGGAACGGGGTGGCGACGAGCATCGCGGCGGCGCCCATGCCGATCTGCATGAACGCCGTAACGACGCCGGGGATGCCGCGGTGGGTGAGGAAGCGGCGGAGGTAGCCGAAGGTGATCCCGTAGCAGAGGGCCGCGCCGAGGCACGCGAGCTGCCCCGCGAGCTCGAGGAGTGGCTGGCCGGACGCGGCGGCCTCGGCGCTGGGGGTGAGGCGCCACGGGCCGATGATGACGACGACGCCGGCGATGCCCAGCGCGATGCCCGCGAGCTGCCGGCGGCCGAGCCGCTCGACGCGGAAGACGAGGGTGGCGAGGAGGGCGGTCATGATGGGCGTGGTCGCGTTGTAGATGCTCGCGACGCCCGAGGTGACGTGCTGCTCGGCCCAGGCGAACAGCGAGTACGGGATGGCGGATCCGACGACGCCCACCACCGCGAAGTGCAGCCAGACGACGCGCTCGCGGGGGAGCGGCAGGCGGCGCCACGCGACGATGAGGCCGAGCGCGACGGCGCCGAGCACGAGCCGCGTCCACGACACCTGGCCGAACGACACGCCCTCCAGCGCGACCTTCATGAAGAGGAAGCTCGCGCCCCAGACGGTGCCCATGGCGGCGAACTGGAGGGCGATGCGGCGGCCGCCGGGGAGCGCGGGCGGCGAGGCGGGGGCGGCGGATGCGGAGGGCGCCGGGGCGCCGCGGGGTGTCACGTCGCCAGCGTATCGGCGGGTGCGACGGCGGCGGGGTGCGACGGCGGCGGGGTGCGACGGCGGCCGGGTCGGGGGCGGGGTCGGCCTCCGGGCCGGGCGGGCGGCGGATCCGCGGGTCAGCCGGCGAGGATCCGCGCGACCACCGCGCCCAGCGGCTCGCCCGCGCCGATGCGCTGCTCCGCGACGAACGGCAGCGGATCCCAGCCGCGGTACCACTCGCGCATCTCGTCGGCGGTGAAGTCGGCGGTCTTCGAGCGGGTGGCGTGCCGGCGTGCCGTCTCGTCGAAGGGCAGGTCGAAGGCGTGGAAGCGGGCGTCGTCGGTCGTGGCCGCGACGCGCTGCAGCATCGCCGCGTAGACCTCGGCGCGGAGGATCCCCTCGACGATCAGGTGGTGCCCGGCCGCGAGGCAGTGGAGGGCGGCGGCCTCGAGGAGCGCGACGTGCTCCGTGCCGTCGATGACCCCGCCGGGCCCCTCGCACTCGCGGAAGACGATGCGGCGGAAGTGGTCCTGGCCGAGGATCCCGGCCGGCCAGCCGAGCTCGCGCTGGAGGGCGGCGGCGAGCGTGGACTTCCCGGATCCGGAGCTGCCGCGGATCACGATGAGCATGCGGGGAGCCTACGGACGGGCCGTCCGTCGGCGTCGGCGTCGTCCCCGGATCCGGCGGGGAGCGGCGGTCAGGCGCCGGCCGACGGGTGGCCGCGTCCGGGGATCGGCCCGCCGAGGTCGCCGCCGGGCTGGGCCGCGTCGCCGTGGAAGCGCGGGATCAGGTGCACGTGCAGGTGGAACACGGTCTGGCCGCCGGCCGCGCCCACGTTGATGCCGACGTTCCAGCCGTCCGGGTGCAGCTCGGTCTCGAGGCCGTCCTTCACCTCGGTGACGAGCGCCATGATCGCGATCTGCTCCTCCGGCGTCGCCTCGAACCAGGTCGCGACCTCGCGGCGCGGGATGACGAGGCTGTGGCCGGGCGTGACGGGGTTCGCGTCGCGGATCGCGTACGCCAGCTCGTTGGCGGCGACGTGCTCGTGCGGGGGCATGGCGGTGAAGGGGCTCGGCATCCGGTCATCCTGCCCGGGCGAGGAGCCAGCGCTCGGCGGCGGGCAAGGCGACCGCGAGATCCGCGTTCAGCTCCTCGTGGTCGTAGCCGGCGTGCATGTCCCACGCGACGCCCCGGCGGTCGAGGCCCGCGGCCAGCTCGGCATGCGGGATCACCATCTCGACCGCGTCGGCGTCGTGGTCGCCCCAGAAGCAGTAGAGCGGTGCGGGCGCGTCGTCCACGAGCGCGTCCGGGACGAGGCGGGCGAGCTCGCGGTAGAACGCGGCTCCCGCGCGGAGGTCGAACCGCTCGTTCGCCGCCGCCCAGAAGGCGGGATCCTGCTGCATCCGCGCCATCTGCTGGTCGACGTCGCGGGACGTCACGCCGTAGTCGCCCAGCAGCGGGAAGCCGCCGGAGACGACCGCCGTGACGGCCTCGTGCTCGCGCAGCTCCCGCGCGAGCCACGGCCCGAAGGCGCCGGTGAAGGAGTAGCCGAAGACGGCGAAGCGCCTGTGGCCGAGGTGCCGCATCACCGCGAGCATGTCGTCCGCCCAGGCGCGGGCGACGTAGGGCGCGCCCGTGCGGCCGCTCGCGCCGAAGTCGCGCGGCGAGGCGACCACGACGGTGAAGCTCCGCGCCATGCGCTCCTCGAACGCCGGATCCCACGAGTAGTTGCACTCGGGGGCGAGCAGGACGGGACCGGCGCCGCTCGTCCGGTAGGAGATGCGCGCGCCGTCGACCTCGAGGGATGCCACGAGGCCACCGTACGGGCCGCGCCGCGCCAGAGGGCCCCCGGCGACGCCGACGGCGGCCGTGCTTGCATGGCCGGATGCGCCTGCACATCGACGAGACCGGCACCGGCCCCCGCGCGGCCGTCCTGCTCCACGGGCTGATGGGATCCGCGGAGAGCTGGTGGCGGGTCGCGCCCCTCCTCGCCGCGCGCGGGTACCGGGTGCTCGCCGTGGACCTGCCCGGCCACGGGCTCTCCGACCGGGATCCGGCGCTGACGGTCACGCGGGCGGCCGAGGCGGTGACGCGCGCCGTCGCGGACGCGGGCGTGGAGCGCCCGGCCCTCGCCGTCGGGCACTCGTTCGGCGGGATCGTGCTCGGGGAGGCGTTCCCGGAGCGCCGCCCCGAGGTCGTCGTCTACGTGGACGCCCCGCTCGCGCCGGCCGGTGGCGGCGACCCCGTCGAGATCCGCGACGCCTACGAGCGCGACCGCCGGGGCCGGACGGCGGAGGCGCTGCGGATCTCGCGGCCCGAGTACTCCGACCGCGACCGGGAGGCGGAGGGCCGCGCCGCCGCGCGCTTCGATCCCGCCACGGCCGCGGCGCTCGCCGCGGTCCCCTCGTACACGTGGGCGCCGGAGCCCGGATCCATCGTCGTGCGCGCCGACCCGAGCCGCTTCGTGAGCGCGGAGGAGGCCGCGCGCCTCGCCGCGTCGGGCGTCGACGTGCGGGGGATCCCGGGCGCCGCGCACTCCGTCTGGTACAGCCACTTCGACGCCTTCACGGCGGCGCTGCCGGAGGCGTTCGGCTGATCCGGTCCCGCGCGGCAGGGCGCGCGCGGCCCCCGCGTGGGAGGCTCGGGCGATGACGACGACGCCGGCCCCCGTGCTCGCCACGGCGCGGTTCGCGCTCGAGCCGCTGGTGGTCGCGCACGCGCGGGAGATGGTGGCGGTGCTGGCGGATCCGGCGCTGTACCGCTTCACCGGGGGCGAGCCGCCGTCGCCGGCCGCGCTCGAGGTCCGCTTCGCACGGCAGGCGGCGGGGCGCTCGCCGGACGGATCCGCGCGGTGGCTCGTGTGGATCCTCCGCGAGCGCGCGTCCGGCCGCGCGGCCGGGTTCGTGCAGGCGACCGTCACGGACGAGGGGCCGGTGCGCGTGGCCGAGGTGGCGTGGCTCGTGGGGACCGCGGCGCAGGGATCCGGCGCGGCGGCCGAGTGCGCGGCGGCGATGGTGGCGTGGCTGCGGGAGGACGGCGTCGGGGCGGTGCGGGCGCACATCCACCCGGATCACGCGGCGAGCGAGGCCGTCGCGCGGCGGCTCGGGCTCGCGCCGACGGACGCGCGCGTCGACGGCGAGGTGCGCTGGGAGCGCCTGCTGGGCTAGTGGACGGCCAGCTCCACCGCGAGCACCGCGACGCCGAGCACCGCGACGCCCGCGAGCACGAGGAGCTTCACGCCGAGGCCCACGCGGAGGCGGCGGACGGCGATCAGCGTCACGAGCACCAGCGTCGCCACGAGCGCCACCGAGATGATCCGCAGGGCCACCGGGAGGTCGAGCGCGCCGAGCGCGGACAGGCCGAGGATCGCCATCGGCACGGGCAGCACCCCGAGCGAGCTGCCGCAGACGTAGAGGATGTGCGCGACGTCGCGCCGGTCCGGCACCTCGCCGTCGCGCACCATCTGCGCGATGAACTCGGCCGTCGACACCGCGAGCAGCGTGCCGACGACCGTGAGCAGGAGGGTGAGCGCGGCACCGCCGACGGTCGCGTGATCCGCGTCGCGCCCGATCGCGATGGTGACCGCGAGCGCGGTGAACGTGACGTAGATCCGCTCCTTGAGCGCCTCCGAGCGCTGCTCGGCGTCCGGGACGCGGCGGCCGCGGACGTCGCGGGCGGGCGGCTGGCGGGGATCGTCGGTCACGGCATCAGGCTAGGCGTGCCGGCGCGTGACCGCCGATACCGTCGGAGCATGCCCGACCTCGATCCCCGCATCGTCGCGCTCTACGACGGCGACAACCCCGACGGCCCCGACCACGACTTCGACCGGGCGCTCGCCGCGGAGGTCGGCGCCCGGTCGATCGTCGACCTCGGCTGCGGCACGGGCATGCTCACGGTCTCGCTGGCGACCGCGGGTCGCCGGGTCGTGGGGGTGGATCCGTCGGCCGCCATGCTCGACGCCGCCCGCTCCCGGCCGGGCGGCGACGCCGTCGAGTGGATCCACGGCGACAGCCGCGCCCTCCCCGCCGGCCCGTTCGACCTCGCCTTCCTCACCGGCAACGTCGTGCAGCACATCCCCGGCCCCGAGTGGATCCGCACCCTCGCCGACCTCCGCCGCGCCCTCCGCCCCGGCGGCACGCTCACCTTCGAGAGCCGGAACCCGGCCGACCGCGCGTGGGAGTCGTGGGCGGGACCGGCGATGACGCGCGACACCGCGCACGGCCCGCTCGAGGAGTGGGCGGAGGTCGAGGAGACGGGCCAGGGCGTCGTGCGGGTCGTCTTCCACAGCCGCTTCGTCGCCGCCGGTGAGCTGGTCTCCGAGGTCCAGCCCTTCGCGTTCCGCGACCGCGCGACGCTCACGGCCCAGCTCGACGCGGCCGGATTCGACGTGGACGCGGTGCACGGCGACTTCGCGCGCGGCCCGCTGACGGCGTCGTCGCGGGTGATGGTGTTCGTGGCGCGGGCGCGCTGATCGGATCCGATCCTCGATCGCCCGCGTGGGAGCATCGGACCATGAGCGATGCGACCGCGCCCGTCTCCCCGCCCGACCTCCCGGCGGCCGCGCGGATGTGGGCCGCGTACGCGGAGGCGCACCCTCAGGCGGTCGCGGCCGGGCCCGAGCACACGGTCGAGCACTTCGGGGACCACGCCCGGCTCGCCGACGAGCTGCTCGGGATCGTGCTGTCGGGCCGCAAGCGCGCGACCGCCGAGCTCGTCGCCGACTTCCTCGCGCGCGGCGACGAGGTGCCGCGCATCGGATCCCACTGGATCGCCTGCGACAGCACCGGGGCGCCGCGCATCGTGATCCGCAGCACCGAGCTCCGCGTCGGCCCGTTCACCAGCGCCGACGCCGCCTTCGCGCACGACGAGGGCGAGGACGACCTCGCGCTCGAGAGCTGGCGCACCCAGCACCGGATCTACTGGGAGCGCGTCAGCGCGGCCCGCGGCGCCGCGTGGTCGGAGGACGACGAGATCGTGTTCGAGCGCTTCGCCGTGGTGTGGCCGCCGGAGCACGCGGACCCGCGGTGATGCGAGCGTCCCACGTCTCCTCCGCGCGCACCTGGGCCCGCCTCTGGTTCGCCGCGCAGGCGCTCGGCGGGTCCGCGTGGTGGATCGCCGTCTCGGTCGTCCTGGCGCTCTGGAACCACGTCGTGCGGCCAGGCGAGGAGGCGGGCCTTGAGGTCCGCTTCGGGGATCCGTTCCCGCGCTACCGCGCCGTTGTGCGCTGCTGGGTGTTGATGTTCCCGGGCGTCGCGGCGACGCCACGCTGACGCCGAAACCACGCGAGTATTAGCACTGAACTTGTCAGACTACACCGCTACAAATACACAAACTCACTGCGTACTCAGCACGCTTTCCATCGTCTGGTAATTGATGGCCTCGATTCCGTTAAGTTGCCAAGCCTCGCGGGCGGCGTCGAATATGTCACTTCTCCACTCGGTCTGTCGTTCTGATATCGGCTCGTCAAAGACGACTTGGATGGGGACGTCAGGCTCCAGGTGCAAGGTTCGCCCGTCTGGGCACGATAAGGCTCCCCCCGTGTCTCGCAAACGTGTGACTAAATAGTTCCACGATTGAATCTCCCGCTCAAGAACCTCAAGCGTCATCACATTAAACGCCCACGCGTTTGTGAGTACCCTACCTTCATCGCCGGCCCTGAGGAGGTCAAAGCCACCCCGCTGCTTTCCTATGCTTGCCTTTGTATTTAAGAATAGGTCATATCCGACCTTAAAGTCTTCAGTCTCTACGAGGTAATCCCGTATCTCATTACGAATTCGGGCCCGAGTTAGCCCGACTCTGCGACGCTTTGTTGTCCGAGTAACTAGATGGGGAAAGAGTATGTTTACGCCGTCCTCGGCAGAAGAAGCATCGACGGATTGCCGTTCGCTGAATTGAATGGCATTCACCTGCCGCGAACGAAAATGCTCAACATAAGCTACGCTCATGCCACTTTTGGTCAGTTGTTCATGACGGTGCTGATTAACTACACGACGGAAATTACTGATCCATGGATTAAGCTCACGGACGTCGTTGTGCCAGTCTCCGTGATTGCGAATGTATCGAGTATCGAACCTCACGGCCCAGTCTCTGCCGTCTCGGCCGCAAACGATGCCTATGTTTGTGAATTCACCTCTGGCGACATTGGGTACAAATCGGATTGTCCAATATTGATATGTCATGGACGCTCCTTACGTATCATGGCTGTGGTTGGAGGCAGACCGGCGTAGACGCGCCGCCACTGCCTCCGAGCGGACAAATAGTATAGACGCAAGCTCCGCAAGCTCAGACGTGTCGGTGTCCCACTCTAGTGGGACTAGCGAGACTACGGCCTGGAAGTCCTCAAGGGACAAGGAGTCGATGGCATCTGCCGCTGCGAGTAGGCCGAGATCGGAAGTCACGCTGGTGTCGACGTCGTGTTGCCACTCGCTTGTGCCAATGCGCCTGAGTGACGGGAGATCCCAGTCGGCCTCCCCGGCCAGCCACATGCCGTGATCGAAGGTCCAAATACTGTGGTCTTCCTTGGTCTGGTGTAGCCACTGGGGGTCTCCGCCTAGGCACAAGTCCCAGAGGCCGACAATGAAGGCCTGGCGGTATGCGTTGTCATCCAGTCGGGAGTATGTGTCCCACTCATCTGATTCAATGACGTCTTCTAGGTTTAGCGATGCGTGACAAGTCCCCTGGTGAAGTCGGAGGCCGTCTGCGTAGCTGTCGACAAAGTTGTTTGGTATGGTGAGTAGGGCATGCTCAGGAACGGGGGCGCCTATAAGCCAGCCGATGCGATAAGCAATCAGCTCCGCAACCAGCGTGCGAGCACCTTGCGGATTGTTCCACGGCTTAACCCAGTACTGACGACCATCGGATGCAAGGGCCAGGAAAGCTTTAGATCCTGATTCGGACCTCCGAAGCACTGCCACGAGAGCATGAGTTGAGAGTGGAGCCATGGGCGCGACGGGCATGCGGAAAAGGTACCGCAAGAGCGGTATGAGTGCTAGCCATAGTGCATTTGGCAGCGGGGGCACCCGAATAGGGGGTTTGGAGCCAGAGCGTTTTAAGGCGCTCTAGCTGGCACTTCGGCTGCTGTTGAGGCTGACGACGAGAACAGCAAAACCAGCTGGTGACAGCGCGCTCGCTTGGCGCTCTAGGAGAACTGCTCCTTGGGCACATTGGAGGCGCTATTGGTCCGCTGGAGCCGCGGAGGCGGAGGATGGACGCGATGGCTGACACCGACACCCCCACGACCACCTTCCCCGACGGCCGCACCGCCGTCGCCCTCGCGCAGGGCACCTGGAACATGGGCGACGCGCCCGCCGCCCGGGCCACCGAGCTCGACGCGCTCCGGGCCGGCCTCGACGCGGGACTCACCGCGATCGACACCGCCGAGATGTACGGCAGCGGGCGATCCGAGGAGCTCGTCGGCGAGGCGATCGCCGGCCGGCGCGACGAGGTGTTCCTCATCAGCAAGGTGCTGCCGTCGAACGCGTCGCGCCGCGGCACGGGCGAGGCCGCCCGCCGCAGCCTCGCGCGCCTCGGCACCGACCGGCTCGACCTCTACCTGCTGCACTGGCGCGGATCCCACCCGCTCGCCGACACGGTCGCCGCGATGCAGGAGCTCGTGGAGGAGGGCCTGATCCGCGCGTGGGGTGTCAGCAACCTCGACGCGCGCGCCCTCGACGAGCTCGCCGCGATCCCCGGCGGCGACGCCGTGCAGACCGACCAGGTGCTCTACAACCTCGCCCAGCGCGGACCGGAGGCCGACGTCATCCCGTGGGGCCGCGACCGCCGCATGCCCGTCATGGCGTACTCGCCGCTCGACCAGGGCCGGCTCGCGACGGATCCGACGCTCGCCGCCCTCGCGGAGCCCCTCGGCGTCAGCGCGGGCCAGCTCGCGCTCGCGTGGGTCGTCCGCCAGGCGCCGCACGTCTTCGCGACCGCCAAGGCCGCGACGGCCGCGCACGTCGCCGAGAACCGCGCCGCGCTCGACCTCGTGATCCCGGACGAGACGCTCGAGGCGCTCGACCGCGCGTTCCCGGCGCCCGCGGGCGCGGGTCCGCTCGCGATGTACTGACGCGGGTCAGGCCCGCGCGATCCCCGTCACGATCCACCGGTCGCCGCGCGCCCGCAGGCCCAGCGTGAGCGCCCGGGCGCCGATGTAGACGAGGCCGAAGGCCGCCCACAGCGCGAGGAGGGCGGGGGTGCCGGCGACGCGGCCGGTCTCCGTGAGCCAGGCCACGAGGATCAGCGCGGGCGCGTAGATCGCGAGGTTCACGAGCCCCGCGAGCGCGAGGTAGCGGGCGTCGCCGGCGCCGATCAGCACGCCGTCGAGCACGAACACGTAGCCCGCGACGGGCAGGCCGACGGCGAGCACGAGGGTCACGGCGGTCAGCATGCGGTGGATGTCCGCGTCGCCCGTGAAGACCGGCCCGAGCAGCGGCGAGAGGGCCGCGAGCACGAGGCCGAGGATCGCGCCGAGGCCCACGCCCCACTGCACGAGGCGGCGGGACACGGCGCGCACGCGCGGCACGTCGTCGGCGCCGAGCCCGTGGCCGACGAGCGCCTGGCCCGCGATCGCGAGCGCGTCGAGCACGAAGGCGACGGTCGAGAAGAGGGTCAGCGCGATCTGCAGGGTCGCGAGCCCGGTGACCCCGAGCCCCGCGCCCACCGCGACCGTCGCGAGGATCGCCGCCCGGAGCGACGCCGTGCGCACGAGCAGCCAGCCGCCGGATGCCGCCGAGCGCGCGACCCCGCGGATCCCGGGCGGCAGCGTCGTGCCGGTGTCGCGGGCGGCGCGCACGGCGATGGCGACGAACACCGCGGCCATGCCCCACTGCGCGATGACGGTGCCCCACGCGGATCCGGCGATGCCGAACCCGAGCCCGTAGATGAGGAACGCGTTGAGCGCCGCGTTCGCCGCGAAGCCGGAGACCGCGACGACGAGCGGGGTGCGCGTGTCCTGGAGTCCACGGAGGAGGCCGGTCGCGGCGATGACGAGGAGCATCGCGGGCATGCCGGCGAGCGAGATGCCGAGGTAGGTGCGGGCGGCGTCGACCACGGCGGCGGTCGCGGCCGGGTCCGCGTCGGCGCCGCCGGTGTCCGCGAGGGCGCGCACGAGCGGATCCGCCACGACGAGGCCCACGACCAGCACCACCGCGCCGAGCGCGAGCGCCAGCCAGAGCCCGTCGATGCCCGCCCGGATCGCGCCCGGCCGGTCGCCCGCGCCGAGCCGACGGGCGACCGTGGGCGTCGTCGCGTACGCGAGGAACACGAGGAGGCCGACGATCGTCTGCAGGATCACGCTCGCGATGCCGAGGCCCGCGAGCGGCGCGCTGCCGAGGTGGCCGACGAGCGCGGTGTCGGTGAGGAGGAACAGCGGCTCGGCCACGAGCGCGCCGAGCGCGGGCACGGCCAGCGCGAGGATCTCGCGGTCGAGCGGGCGGCGGATCCGCGGACCGCGCCCGGCGGACCCGCGCCCGCCCGCGGCCGGCCCGGATCCGCCCTCGGATGCGCCCGTCAGCGCACCGCGTGCGCGAGGCGCTGCACGACGCCCGCGGTCGCGGCCGTGAAGGCGCGCGCGACGACGGGGTCGAGCGACGCGAGCGAGATCGGCCCGCGCTCCGCGATGTGGGCGTCGTACGGCACCGTGAAGATCTGGGCCGGGCGGGCGTCCTCGAGGATGCGGTCGATGCGCGCGACGACCGCCGGGTCCTCCGGGCGTCCGTCGTGCAGGCGGATGATGACGGCGTTGTCGGCGAGCATGGCCGCGTGCCCGCCGAGCTCGCGCAGGAAGTCGAGCAGCGCGACGGCCTCGAGCACCGCGTCGCCCGCGTTGAGCACGGGGACGACGAGCACGTCGGTGACCTCGATGGCGCCGCGGAAGGCGGACGACGACGGCTGGTTGCCGGAGTCCATCACGCGCATCGCGTAGTACTCGTCGATGAGGCGGGAGACGCCGATGACGTCGTCGCCCGTGAGCTCGCGGCGCGGCCCGACGGACGCGACGACGGAGGCGAAGCTCGTCTGCGGCGCCGTGTAGCCGGCGAGCTGGCCGGCGCTGTGGATCTCGTCGCGGTCGCGCACGAGCTCGCCGAGCCCGCGGGTCGGCTGGCCCTCGGCGCGGTAGCCGAGCGCGCCCGGGTCGTCGGTGACCTCGACCACGGCGACGGATCCGCCGCGGATGGAGCCGAGCACCCCGCCGAGGATGAGGGAGGTGGGCGTCTTGCCCACGCCGCCCTTGCGGTTGGCGACCAGCACGCTGACCGCGCGCGACCACGTGGCCTGGCGGATGACGCGCTCGTCGCCCTCGCGGCGGGCGGCCTCCGCGTTCGCGGCGGCCTCCTCGGCGCCGGGCGCGATCTTGAAGACGCCGCCCGTGACGCTGTTCACGAAGCCGCGGAACCCGGTGCGGGCGACGGCGGGGCCGCGCGGCGGGCGCTGTCCGGTCTGCTCGGGGAAGAGGGTGAGGCTGCTCGTGGCGGCGTCGGCGCGCGGTGTGCGCATGACGTAGCGCTGCGGATCCGCGTCGGGGAACGCCGTGAGGTCGCTGCCGGGGCGGGCGGCGTCCGCGGGCTCCTCGACGTCGACCGGCGCGGGCGGGAGGGAGGAGACGGGGTGCGGCTCGGGGGCGGACGCCGGGGCGGCGGACGCGGCGCGCTCGGGCATCGCGGGGGTGAGGGGGACGTGCGGGGCGTCGGCCGCGGATCCGTCCCCGTCCTCGGTGGACGGACGCAGCGGCATGCGGAAGGGGTGCGCGCTCACCACGGGCGGTGCCGGGACCTCCCACGCGGTCCCGGCGACGGGCGCGACGACCGCGTCGAAGGGGGAGGAGGAGGCGGGCGCGGGCCGGGCGTCGTCGTCGTCCGACGCGGCGGCGGGCGCCGGGAGGGAGGTGGCGTCGTCGTCGGCGTCCTCCGCGGCGTCGGTCTCGGACTCGTCGTCGACGAACAGCTCGTCGAACGCGCGCGTGCCGACGATCTCGACGTCGCCGGTGTCCGCCCCGGGCTCCGCGGAGGCCGGTGCGCTGTCGGCCGCGCCGGGCGCGAGGTCGTCGATGCCGTCGGACTCGTCGTCGGACGCCGGGCCGTGCGCGGCGTCGGCGGACCGCTCCTCCGTCGTGACGGCGGAGGTCGAGGCCGCTGCGGCCTC
>Ga0265798_10009895_pt1 | contig 11834 bp, 7 predicted proteins | sample P3T30metagenome_FD_192430 | JGI IMG/M metagenome (GOLD analysis project Ga0265798, IMG submission 192430) | Plant litter microbial communities from East Loma Ridge, Irvine, California - P3 T30 | ecosystem: Environmental > Terrestrial > Plant litter > Unclassified | place: USA: California... | reverse complement strand
GGGCCCGCCGACAGCTTGGTGGTGGGCGGGGCGAGGCCTTTGGAGCAAGCCACGGTGCCCAGCAGCAACAGGATACAAGGGGCGCGCAAAAACCGCATAGCGTGGGTGGGAGAAAGCGTGAGGGTAGTTGGCGGCCGCAGGCTGAGCCAGTCCACAAACCAACAACCGCCAGCTTTAATAATAGGCGAACAAGCCATAGCGCAGGCTTTGGGGTGGTTCGTTGCTTATTGGGCGCGGGCGCCTCACCCCCCGGCCCCCTCTCCGAAAAGGAGAGGGGGAGCCTGCCGCACTTGGATGTAAACAGTCGTTGAATAGTCGTCTGGCCCCCTCTCCTTTTTGGAGAGGGGGCCGGGGGGTGAGGCGCCCACACGGCAGAGCAACCCAAAACCCCACTAATACCCCGGATTCTGCGTCAAGCGCAGCAAATCAACGTCGGCTTGAGGTAGGGGCAGCCTGCGCGATATGCCCGGCCGAAAGGTGGTGAAATCGGCATCGTGGGCCGCGAGCTGGCTGACGCCCGCTTGGTTGTCGAGCAGGCCCCAGCGCTGGAGGTCAAACCAGCGCACGCCCTCGCCGGCCAGCTCGGTGGCGCGCTCGTGCATGAGCTGGGTGCGCAGGGCGGCCTGCGTGAGCGTGCCCGCCGCCAACGGGGCCAGCCCGGCGCGCTGCCGCACTTGGTTGATGAGCGGCGCGGCGGCGGCGGGCTGGTTTTGCTCGTTCAGGGCCTCGGCTTGCAGCAGCAGCACGTCGGCGTAGCGCATCACCCGGAAGTTGTTGGGCGAGTCGAAGTCCTCGAAGGTGCGGTAGTAGTCCGACTGGTACTTGCGCCAGTACACCCGCGCCCGCTGGGTGCGGGCGGCGGCCCCGGTGGGGTCATCGACGGGAATGGAGTGGTAGCGGCTCAAAAAGCCCACGCCAAAGGCTAGTGTATCGGCATCGGCGGGCAGCGCGGTGGGGAACTGCGCTTGGTCGCGGCGGTTGTAAAACACGGTCGCGGCCAGGCGTGGGTCGCGCTGGCCCGCCGTGGTGGGCTCCCGCAAAAATTCGTTGACAATCCAGGGGCGCACCTCGCCGTCGTTGTAGCCCGTGCTGCCGATTTGCCCCGGCGTGGCGGGCACGCCCCAAAACTGCGGCCGCTGAAAGCCCTGCGAGGTTGTGGCCGTGGGGCCGCCGCTCGCATCGTTGCCGCCCCGGTTGATATCCGAAAACTGCACCTCGAAAATCGACTCCGAGTTATTCTCCGACGTGTGGCGAAAATTGTCGGTGTAGGCCGCCGTGAGCTGGTAGGTGCCCGCGCTGATGACCTGCGCAAACTGCGCCTGCGCATCGGCCCAGCGGCGGTTCTGCATGTACACCTTGCCCAGCAGCGTGGTGGCCGCGCCCTTGGTGGCGCGGCCCAGGTCGGCGCCGGCGTAGGTGGCCGGCAGGTCAGGCTGTGCGGCCTGTAAGTCGCTGATAATTTGGTCCCATACCTGCGTTTCGGTGCCCTGCGGCGTGGCCTGGCTCAGCTCGGTAGAGTAGGTGAGGGCCAGCGGTACGCTGCCGTAGAGCGACACTAGGTTGAAATACGACAAAGCCCGCAGAAACCGCGCCTCGGCCACGATGCGGCGTTGTAGCGTGGCATCCATGCCCGAAATGCCGGGCACCCGGTCGATGACCTGGTTGCAGCGGAAAATAGTGCGGTAGTGGTCGCGCCAGAGGTTGTTCGATACCTCAAAATCGTAGTTGTTCTGCACAAAGCGCGTGAAGTCGCGCAGCTCGCCCCAAGGGCTTTGGCTGAAGCCGATATCGTCGCGCAGGTCGAGGGTGAAGCTCAGCCAGCGGCGGTACATGCCCAGGCCTTGCAGGCCGGCGTAGCAAGCCACGGAGGCGCGCACGGCATCGTCGCTGGTTTGCCACGACGACTCTACCGTGGGTAGGTTGGGGTTTACCTGGTCGAGCAGGTTTTTCTCGCAGGCCGTGGCGCTCAGGAGCAGGGCGGCGGCCATTCCCAGGCGTGGTAAATAACTGCTTTTCATATCGGTGTTTTCAGTAAAAAGCCAAGAAGTGGGAATGCCTAAAAGCCGATGTCCAGGCCCAGCGTAAACGAGCGCAGGTTGGGGTAGGAGCCCACATCGGCGCCCCGCGCCAGGGCGCCCTGGCCCACGGTTTCGGGGTCGAAGCCTGAGTAGTCGGTCACCGTGAACACGTTTTGGCCGGTGAGCACCACGCGCAGCGAGGCGATGTACTTCGAGCGCGTGAGCAGGTCTTTGGGCAGCGAGTAGCCGATTTGGGCGTTTTTGAGACGCAGGTACGAGCCGCTTTCCAGCCAGCGCGTCGAGTTGTAGCGGGCGTTGTAGCCGGCCGCCGTGCCGCCGCTGCCCGCAATGATGGCGCGCGGCGTGGTCGTGGACGGGTTGTCGGGCGTCCAGGGGCTGTAGTCGGCGCGGTAGTTGCCGTTTTCGTCGCTGCGGTCGAGCCAGTAGCGGGTGTCGTTAAACACGTCGTTGCCCTGGCTACCCTGGAAGAAAAGGGCCAGGTCGAAGCCGCCGTAGCTGGCCGTCAGGTTCAGGCCGTACTGGAGCTTGGGGAACACCCGCCCGGCGTGTACCCGGTCGCGGTCGTCGATGGCGCCGTTGCCGTCCACGTCGCGGTAGCGCACGTCGCCGGGGCTCAGGCCGGCCGGAATATCGGTGTCGCCGGTCTGGTACACGCCATCGAACTGGTAGAGGTAAAACGAGCCAACCTCGTAGCCCACCTCGGTGCGCGTGATGCTGCCGGGGCCGCCGGTCAGGATGTTGGCGACCGTGCCTTCGGCGGCGCCCTGGTTCAGGGTCAATACTTTATTGCGCAGCGTGGTCAGGTTCAGCGTGGCGCCGTACTTGAAGGGCTTGCGGTCGTCGGCGTAGCCCACTTGCAGCTCGAAGCCCCGGTTTTCGAGCTGGCCCAGGTTCTGGTAGGGCAGGTCGCCGGCGTTGCCGGCCGTGGCGGGCAGGTTGGGCTGAATGAGCGCATCGTAGGTGCGCGAGATGTAGTAGTCGGCCGACAGGCTGAAGCGGTTTTCGAGCAGCGCCAAGTCGAAGCCGTAGTTCTGGGTGCGGCGCTCTTCCCACTTCACGTTGCTGGCCAGCGTGGTCTGAATGGCGCCGTTTTGCACGGCCTGGTTGGCACCCAGCGCGTAGTTGGCGTTGGTGTTGATGAAGCCCTGCGAGATGTACGAGCCGCCGTAGGCCCCGCTCAGGTACTGGTTGCCGAGGCTGCCGAAGCTGGCGCGCAGCTTGAGGTCGCTGATGAGCTTTACATCGGCCAAAAACTTCTCTTTCGAGATGCGCCAGCCCACCGAGCCCGCCCCAAAATTGCCCCATTTGCGGCCGGCCGCAAACAGCGACGAGCCATCGCGCCGGTAGGCGGCCGTCACCAAAAAGCGCTGGTTGTAGTCGTAGGTGAACTGCCCAAATACCGACTCTTTGCCCTGCACATACGACGAGCCAATAACCTGCGGCGTCTGGTTGCCGGCATCGAGCGCCCAGTAGTAGACCGGCCCGGTGCCGTAGCCGTAGTTGACGCCGCCCGTGTACTCGGAGCGGCGCTGCTGCCGGCTGTAGCCGCCCACCACCGTCAGGTTGTGGTCGCCAAAGCTCTTATCAAACGTGAGCGTGTTTTCGGCTTGGCCGAATAGCTCATTGCCCTGGTCCTCGGCAAAATAGGAGGGGTTGAGCACGTCGTTGCGCCGCCACACGCCGTATTTGCGGCGCTGCTGGTCGTGGTAGCCGTGGTACTCGACGCCCAAATTGAGGCGGTAGCGCAGGAAGTCAAACAGCTGCACCTCGGCATAGGCGTTGCCCAGCACCCGGTTGGAGGTGCCCGTGTCGTTGAGCAGGTCTTGCAGGGCAAGGGGGTTGGTGCCAAACGTGATGGCGTTGTTGGTGCCGATGCCGTAGCCGCCCGGCTGGGTGGGGTCGTACACGGGCAGCACCGGGGGCAGGCGCACGATGTTGGTGAAAGGCGAGCCGTTGACGGCGGGCGCGTTGAGGCGCGTCTGGTTGGCGCGTACCAGTTGCAGGTTTTCGCCGATGCGCAGCCGGCCCCGGTTGAAGCCCGTGTTCACGCGCGCCGTAAAGCGCTCGAACTGCGGCCCCACCACCGTACCGCGCTGGTTGAAGTAGCCCGCCGAGAGGCTGAAATTGGAATTAGGGCCGCCGCCCGAAAAGCCTAAATTATAGTCTTGCACCGAGCCTTGCCGGAAAAACTCGTCTTGCCAATCGGTGTTGGTGCCCGGCAGGTTGGCGGCGTAGGGCTGGGGCGGCAGCCCGGCGTTGGCGTAGGCCTGGGTGTTGAAGGCGGCCCACTGCGTGGCATCGGCCAGGTTGAGGCGGCGCACGAGGTTTTGCACGCCGCCCTTGGCATTGAGGGTAATGGCCGGCACGCCCTGGCGGCCCTTTTTGGTGGTGATGATGATGACGCCATTCGCGCCCGAATTGCCGTACGGGGCCAGCGCGGCGGCATCTTTCAGCACCTGCACCGACTCGATATCGGCCGGGTTGATGTCGCGCCCGGCCGTGCTGGTCGGCTCAATCCAGAGCCCATCGACCACGTAGAGCGGCGAGCTATTGGCCCCGCCCAGCGTGCCCAGACCCCGAATATTGACTACCGGCGCCTGCCCCGGCGCGCCCGAGTTGGCCACCTGCACGCCCGCCACCCGGCCCTGAATGGCCTCGCCCACCGACGCCACCGGGGCGCGCTGTACGTTGGCAGCACTCACCGTCGCCACCGAGCCGGTCACGTTTTGGCGCTCCTGCGTGAGGTAGCCCACCACCACGGCTTCAGACAGGTTCTGCACATCGGGCACCAGCCGCACGCTCAGGGTCGTTTGGCCATTGAGCGGGATAGTTTGGGTGGCGTAGCCCAACGACGAGACAATGACGGTGGCATCGGCCGGCACGTCGAGCGTGAAGTTGCCGTCCACATCGGTGGTGGTGCCCTGGGTGCCGTTGCGCACGCGCACGGTCACGCCGGGCAGGCCCTCGCCTTTTTCATCGAGCACGCGGCCGGTGATGGGGGCTGTGGGGTGCGCCGTGGTGGTGGCGGGTACGGCGCGGGCCGCCAGCGGGGTGGCTTCGGCAAAAGCGCCGGGCAGGCAGCACGCCAGCACCGGCCACAGTAAGCTTTTGGGTGGGAGTATCAGCTTCGGCATACAGGGATGAATGAGGAGAAAAGAGAGCAGAAGAGGGAAGTTGCCGCGCCGAATTCAGCCAGCTGGTGCGGGCAAAACCTGGCCAGTTTAGCGGCGAGTCAGCGGCGATTTTGGCCAGCTGAGCGGGCGTAATTCACCCGTTCAGCTGGCTGGCTGGGTAAAGCAAAAATAGATTTAATTGCTTGCCAGTCAATTGATGGGCTTTTTAAAATAAGGTTTTTGCTTAGTCGTTAGGATAATATTTCTTGTGCGGTTGGGCTAGCGGTTGGCCGCACGGTTTTGCTTAAAGCCACGGCGGCGCGACAAGCGGTGGCGGGCGGCCCGGCAGCCCGTAGCTTCGCGGCTGGCCCGGTGTGGTCCAGCTTCTTTCCCTCGTCCCATCCGCTTTTTCCGTATGCCTTCCCGCCGACACTTTCTCCGAGGCTCCGGCCTGGCTTTATTGGCTATGCACCTGTACCCTGCCGCCGCGGCTGCCCGCACCTACACCAACCCCGTCGTGGCCCGCGATTTCCCCGACCCGTTTGTGTTGCGCCACGGCGGCAAGTACTACGCCTTCGGCACCACTGGGGAGGCGCGTGCCGCCGATGGCCGCATTTTCAACCTGCTGCTTTCCGAAAACCTGGTGGACTGGCGGCCCATCGGTGGGGCGCTCACGCCACCGCCCGGCACCGAAAAAGCCCAGTTTTGGGCACCCGAAGTGGTGGTGCACAACGGCACGTTTTACATGTACTACTCGCGGGGCGGCGGGGCCATTGCCTCCAGCGTGGGGCACCAGCTGCACGTAGCCACCAGCACCAAGCCCGAGGGGCCATACACCGAAATAGCCGCGCTGCCGGTGCCCGATAGCAAATTTACTATCGATGCCCACGCCTTCCAGGATGCTGATGGACAGTGGTATCTGTTCTACGCCCGCGACTTCATCGATACCAACGATGGCTATTACCCCGGCACTGGCCTGGTAGTAGACCGCCTCATCAGCATGACCCAGCTGGCCAACGAGCCGCGCACCGTGCTGCGCGCCCGCCACACCTGGACGCTCTTCGAGGCCAACCGCACCATGCCCTTATATAACAACCAGACCTTTGCGCAGTGGCATACGCTGGAAGGGCCTTTTGTGCGCCGGCATGCCGGCAAGTACTACTGCTTTTTTAGCGGGGCCAGTTTCCTCACCGAGCGCTACGGCGTCGATTATTGCGTGGCCGAGCACGTGCTCGGCCCGTACCTCGACTCGGGCTCCGATGCCGGGGCGCGGGTGCTGCACGCGGTGCCCGGCCACGTGCGCGGCCCCGGCCACCACTCCCACACCCTCAGCCCCGATGGCAAGACGGAATACCTGGTCTACCATGCCTGGAACAAGGCCATGACCGAGCGCCAGCTCTGCATCGACCCGCTCGCCTGGACCGCCCAGGGCCCCCGCTGCCTGGGGCCGACGTATACGCCGCAGGCGCTGCCACGGTAGGCGCCCACGTTAGGGCTGCTACTCACATCCAAGCCTAAAACCGCCCCGTGGTGTGCTTGCGCGAACTGGCCGCAGGTGCATGCGGCTTTTTGCTGATATGCCGGGCGGTGGGGTTGCTTTTGTGCAGGAAGCCAAACAGGCCGTGCCGCTCGCGACTGTGGTAGCGGTAGGTGGCGTACACGGGCACGAAGCTGGCTTGGCTCGGGCGGCGATGCCGGAAGCCCCAGCCGCGCCATTCGGCCGAGGTAGTGGTGGTGGGGGCGGCCACGGCGGCCGAGGCTAGCAGGCCTACCAGACCGGTAATGAAAAGGGCAGTCCGCAACATAGAAAAGCAGAAAAAAGGGGAGAAAAGCGGCTGGCGGGGCCAGCGGTAGCGCCCTGCTACAATCCTACTAACTCTAACTTCGGGCCAATTCGTGTGCGGCGGGCGCACCGAGTCGGCGGTTGGGGCGGTAGCATCGACGGAATCGCAAAACGTCTAGTTAAAATATTGCAGCAAACGGTTTACTATTGAGCTATGGCTGCCATCCCCTTATTGACACTGCTCGCGCAGGCTATGCTGGCGCTGCCATTGATGCTGCCTTTCATCTTCGGGGTGCTGTTTTGCGGCGTTTATATCATACTGATTTTGGTGAATGCTGCGGGCGCGCTGGTGAACGGCTACCGGCGAAAGCCGTCGCAGTTAGTGCTCTCACGCAGGGTAATGGTTATCACATCTATCTCAGTAGCTGCGTTTATTTGCGTTTGGTCGCTTTTTATTATTGACGGTCGCTTTACCTAAAAGCCAGGTAGCCAAGCGGCCAATAAGCTGCGCCCAATAACCTCGCTTCCCCCGCGCCCGTCTAACAGGCTACACTTATTGCCCCGTTTAGATGAGCCTTTGGCAAATTATTCAGCGCCTGCTGCCCTTCGTGCGGCCCTACCGGAGTCTGGTTATCAGTACCTTGTTGCTCACGCTGGTGGGCTCGCTGGCCGCGCAGGTCAATCCGTTTGTGCTGCGCTACACCGTCGATACGGTGCAGGGCTTGCTCAACAAAGGCCAAGGCTTGGCCGAAGGCTGGCACCTGCTGCTGTGGGTGAGCGGCTTGCTGCTGGGTAAGGAATTGATTAATACCGGTATCACCTTCGGCCAGAAATACTACGGTGAGAAAATCCGCATCAGCGTATCGGGCGCGCTAGCTGAGGCTGCCGTGACCAAAATCCTGGGGTACGAGCTGGGCTTTTTCTCGGAAGGCGGCAACCAGACCGGCAAGCTTCAAACGCGCATCGACCGGGGCGTGGAGAGCCTGATGAAGTTGGTGCAAAACTTCTTCATCGACATTCTGCCGCTCTTTGCCAATGCCCTGGTGGCGCTGGTGGTCATGTTTTTTGCCAATAAATGGGTTGGAATGGTGGCATTGGCGGTGCTGCCCGTGTACTTCTGGCTGAGCTACCGGCAGGCCGACCGCCTCAACGGCACCCGCCGCAACCTGCGCAGCCTGCGCGAGGAGAAAAACCACGGTCTCATCAGTATCATCGACAGCATCGTGGTGATTAAGAGCTTTGTGCGCGAAGCCTACGAGGGCGACAAACAGCTCGCCGTGCAAGACCGCCTGGAAGAAGCCCAGCTCTCGACGCGGAGAACCAACTTCCGCTACGACGGCCTTAAAACCTTCGTGGAGCAGATTGGGGTGGTGGCCATCATCGTGCTCACGGCCTACCTCGTGCTGGATGGGCAGATTAGCATCGGGGCCATCATGTTTCACATCCTACTGTTCAATAACGTGTCGGCGCCCATCCGACAGTTGCACCGCATCTACGACGAGATGAACGAGGCCCTGACGTATGCCGAGGGCTTCTTCGCTATCCTCGACGCCGACGACCAGACCGAGCGCCCCGGCCCGTTGCGGCCCGCGCACCTCTACGGCCGCTTCGAACTGCGTAATGTCGATTTTACCTACCCCAGCGGCACGGCCGCCCTGCACGATGTGAGCATGACCATCGAGGCTGGCAAAACCACCGCGCTCGTGGGCCTCAGCGGTGCGGGTAAAAGCACGATTATTAACCTGCTCTGCGAGTTTTACCGCCCTAACGGTGGCACCGTGCTGCTCGACGGCCAGCCCTTGTCGGAGTACGACACGCACGCCCTGCGCCAGCAAATCGGACTGGTGCTCCAGAAAAACCACATTTTCAAGGGCACCATCGAGGAGAATATCCGCTACGGCAACTTCGCCGCAACCCATGCCGAAATTGAGGCCGCCGCCCGCCAGGCCTACCTGCACGACCAGATTTTGGACCTGCCCAGAGGCTACCAGAGCGACGCCCAGCAACTGAGCGGCGGGCAGCAGCAGCGCATCGCCATCGCCCGGCTTTTCCTCAAAAACCCGCCCATCATCTTCCTCGACGAGCCCACCGCCAGCCTCGACGCCATCGCCACCGAGCAAATCAAAAACAGCCTCGACGCCATTAAGCAGGGCCGTACGGTGGTCATCATCTCCCACAGCCTCGCCCAAATCGTGGATTCGGACTGCATCTACGTGATGAAAAAAGGCGAAGCGGTGGAAAGCGGCACTCACCTGCAACTCTACGAAAAGCGCGGCACCTACCGCGAGATATTCGACGCCTCGGCCCGCAGCCTCAACATCGAGAAGCTAGCTAAAACGATGGCCGACGACGGTGACGAGGTGCTGGATACAGCGCTGTGATATAAGTGTAAGTATCAAGAAAGCAAGTTCCAATTCTTATAAAATTGGTGCGTTACCTTGTGTAAAATACTACTTGCCTTTTGCTATACCTGATTATGATTTCATACACGGCTATTTTGAAAAGGGCATTCCCAACCCTGCTATTTTATACTGGGTTTTCGCTGGGTATTTATCTCCTAGAAAAATTAAGCCCATCCGGTATCTGCAATCCTGGGGCGGGGGTATTGCTATTTATATTGCTGCCTGTTTTTGCTATTGGTTTGCTGTTGAAGAACTTTATCCAATGGCGTTTTTATCATCGGCCGGCGCAACTTGCCTTAGCGCTGCACCTATTGGCATTAATTAGCTTTATAGTGGTGTTAAGTAGTAAGTAACTTCTTTGCAATCAGCTAGCAGAAGCCACGCAAACACCAACTACGCCCGCAACCATTTCCGCCCTCGCTATGTATATTTGCCACAAGCAAGCCAAAAACAAGGGCCGAACCTCTTGGCCCGGCCCTTGCCTTACTTAATCCAATGCGTGGCAGCCGATAGGGCACTACCACTCATCAGAAGCCCCACGAGCCATTTGATTAGCTCAGGTGGCACCCGAATTTTAAGCTTTAGCTCAAAATCCGTTTTTGCACGTTTGTCTCTCATTGTTGGAGAAAGAAGTTAGGTGCTTGACCACCTGCTTCTTTGAAACCCCGGTTGGTCCAACAGCCGGGGTTTCGTCTTTTGAGGGACTTGCCGAGGTGAGGTGGAATAACCGTGCAACGCGCCAAAGGTACTATCCTTCAATCTGGAAGCTGCCAATCTACGCCGTGTTCTAAACTAGAAGTTGAGACAGTTGGAAAGGAAGTGGTAGAATTGTTAACGCCAGTTGCGTAAGCACTACAATGACAAAAAGTAGCGTAACAATCGACCTAGCCGGAATCACTACCAAGGTTGCAATTCACCAAGCCTTCAAGCAGTACCTCGGGTTTCCCGACTGGTATGGCCCCAGCTGGGATGCGCTGTGGGATGCCATTATCGCGGTGGTAGAAATGCCGGATGAAGTAGTGCTACGCAACTGGCAAGAATTTGCCGAGGCCTGCCCGAAAGACATGCTGATACTGCATAAGATTATTGCTGACTACCACGAGGAACGACCTAATAAGCAGATAGTACTGGCAAAACAATCCCTCGAAGCCTAAAACTACCCCTCGACCAGCGCGGCCACGGCGGCCTCGAAGGTGGCGCGGCGGGCGGCTTGCTGCACCTGGGTGGGCGGGGCGGCGCGCACGGTGCAGTCGCCTAGGGGGCAGCGCTCGCAGGTTTCGTTGACGGTGATGAGGGATAGGGCGGGGTCGGGGAGGAAGGCGACTTGCTGGCGCAGGTTGTCGTCGCAGCGCAGGCCGATAGTGACGCTCATGGCGGGCTCGGTGGGGGTGCCCACGCGGGCCAGCGAGAAGGACAGGTACTCGTCGGGGGTGCCCAGGTATTGCGAGCGCTGGGCGGCGGCCAGTATCTGGAGCGAGCCGGTGGGCGGCAGGGCGCGGCCCTCGGCCAGGAGTTGCAGGCTCACCCAGCGGCGGCAATAGTGCTCGTGCTGCTCGTTGGCGTGGGGGTTGTGCAGGCGCGAGAGGTGCAGCTCCTTGGTGAGGCGGTAGGGCACATCGGCGGTGGCTTGGTCGAAGCGCAGGAAGAACAGACTCGTTAGCCCGAAGTGCTTGGGTAGCAAAGCGGCGATGCGTTGCATCAGCATCTCGGGGCTCACCTCATAGCGCGTGAGCAGCGCTAGCCAAGCTTGGGGCTGCCAGGTGGGGGCCGCGAACAGCAGGCGCAAGTCGCGCACCAGGCTGTCTTCCTCCATCAGCAATACACTGGCGAAATAGGAGGCGCGGAAGTTGTTGAGCACCTCCTCAAACGAGCGTGGCTCAAGGGGATTTGGGCTGGCGTAGTGGCGCTCTTTTAGCTTCAAGTAATTGAAGCCCAATTCTCGACCTAGGACAAATGCCTGCTGGCCCCGGCTCAGGGTCGGTATCATGAGCAGGGTTTTGGTGGCGGGGCGAAATACCGAGCGCAGCCGCCCGGCCTGCACCACCGGGTGCCCGGCCAGCGTGCTGCGGTCGATGGTGTAGCCGTATTCTTGGGTCAGAATAGCTTCGAGCCGGGCTAGGTCAAAGGGCGGGGTGGCCGCGAGCTGGTGGCTAGCCACGAAGGTGCGCGCATCCTGCTCCAGGTCCTCAAAATAGTTGTCGTGCATCTCCTTGTAGGAGCGCAGTGCGGCCACAAAAAAGTGCTCTTGGCGCAGCTCATAGTTGCGGGCAATCTCGATGATGGTGCTGATAAAGGCATTCATCTTGGCCGGCGCATTGGCGATGAGCTCGAACAATTGCATCGGCTCCAAGCCGTAGAGCTGTAACGGAAACTCTTGCAGCACCTGCGATTGCAGCAGGTCGGCAATGGGTTCGAGGCGGCGCGGCAGCGTGGTGGAGGTCAGCTGGTCGTAGCGCACCTCCAGCGCCTTGCTCAGGCTCAGTATTTTATCGGCCTT
>Ga0265798_10009894_pt1 | contig 11834 bp, 11 predicted proteins | sample P3T30metagenome_FD_192430 | JGI IMG/M metagenome (GOLD analysis project Ga0265798, IMG submission 192430) | Plant litter microbial communities from East Loma Ridge, Irvine, California - P3 T30 | ecosystem: Environmental > Terrestrial > Plant litter > Unclassified | place: USA: California... | reverse complement strand
GCTGGTGGGCATGAATCCGGTCGTGGTCCACGGCGGCGGCCCGCAGATCGACAATGCGCTGAAGAAAATCGGCAAGCAAGGCACCTTCGTGCAGGGCATGCGCATCACTGACGAAGAAACCATGGAAGTGGTGGAGTGGGTGCTGGGCGGCGAAGTCCAGCAAGACATCGTGATGCTGATTAACCACTACGGTGGCCAGGCGGTCGGCCTGACCGGCAAGGACGGCGGCCTGATCCGCGCACGCCGCATGGCGATGCCCGACAAGGAAAAACCGGGCGAGTTCCTCGACATCGGTTTCGTCGGCGAGATCGAGGCGATCAACCCGGCGGTCGTGAAAGCGCTGCAGGACGACGCCTTCATCCCGATCATCTCGCCGATCGGTTTCGGCCAGGACGGCCAGGCCTACAACATCAATGCCGACGTCGTCGCCGGCAAGATCGCCGAAATCCTGAAAGCCGAAAAGCTGATCATGATGACCAATATCGCCGGCGTGCAAGATAAGGCGGGCAATCTGGTGACCGACCTGTCGGCGCGCGAGATCGATGAGATGTTTGCGGACGGCACGATCTCGGGCGGCATGCTGCCGAAGATCTCGTCGGCGCTGGACGCGGCCAAGTCGGGTGTGAACACTGTCCACATCATCGATGGCCGCATCGAGCACTCATTGTTGCTCGAAGTCTTGACCGAACAGGCTTTTGGCACTATGATCCGGTCTCACTAAATTTTTTGTGGCAGAAACAAGCCACAGAAAACATTAGTCACGGCGGGCCCTGCCCGCCGCGAATCTACCAGCCCTTGTAGCTCAGTGGTAGAGCACTCCCTTGGTAAGGGAGAGGCCACGTGTTCAATCCACGTCAAGGGCACCATTCTTCCGGCAGCACCCTCCCCTGTTTTTTCCTGTTCCATGACCTTGTCATGCGCCGCTGGCATAATCGCGTGTTGTCCCCTTAGCGATCCGATTGCCCGTGTCTACTTCTCTCCAAGCCCCGGTCTGGCTGTTCGACCTCGATAACACCCTGCACGACGCTTCGCACGCGATCTTCCCGGCGATCAGCGCCAATATGAACACGTATATCGCGCGCGTGCTGAGCGTGGACGGCGTGCCGGCCACGCAAGCGATGATCGATGCCGCGCGCCTGGGCTACTGGAAGCGCTACGGCGCCACCCTGCTCGGCATGATGCGCCACCACCAGGTGTGTGCAAAAGACTTCCTGCACCAGACCCACGACATCGGCCCGCTCGACGCCCTGCTGCGCGCCGAGCGCGGCCTGGCGCGCCTGCTGCGCCGCCTTCCCGGCCGCAAGATCTTGCTGACCAATGCACCGAACAGCTATTCGACCGAGATCGTGCGCCGCCTGAAGCTGCACAACCATTTTTCGCAGCACGTGGCGATCGAGCACATGCACGTGCATGGACAGTTGCGGCCCAAGCCATCGAAGCTGATGCTGCGCCGCCTGTTGCGCAAACACGGCATCGCGGCCCAGCGCTGCATCCTGGTCGAAGACACGCTGGCCAACCTGCGCACCGCGCGCCAGCTGGGCTTGCGTACCGTTTGGGTCACACAATATCTCCGGATGAGCGATCCAATTGGAAAAGCACCCCTCCCAAGGACCTTGAAATGCCCCGGTTACGTCAATGTCAAAGTAAAATCCGTGCGGCAACTTCCGACGCGGCTCTCCGGGCTGCGTCGCTCCAATAACAATTCCTAGGGATCCCATGGCAAGCACGAAGCCAGGCCAGCGCAAGCTGCAAATCCTCCAGGCCCTGGCCTCGATGCTCGAGCAGCCCAAGGGCGAGAAAATCACCACCGCCGCGCTCGCGGCGCGCCTGTCAGTATCCGAAGCGGCGCTGTACCGCCACTTCGCCAGCAAGGCGCAGATGTACGAGGGACTGATCGAGTTCATCGAGTCGTCGGTGTTTGGCGTGATCAACCAGATCACCGAGAAAGAAGAAAACGGCCTGACGCAGGCGCACGCCATGCTGCAGATGCTGCTCGGCTTCGCGGCCAACAACCCGGGCATGACGCGGGTGCTGATCGGCGATGCGCTGGTCAATGAAGACGAGCGCCTGCAGCTGCGCATGAACGGGTTCTACGACAAGGTCGAACTGGCCTTCAAGGGCGCGCTGCGCCTGGCTGTCACGCAGGGCCACGGCCAGGAAGCCGACGTCGCCGCGCGCGCCAGCCTGCTGGTGAACTACGTCACCGGCCGCTGGCACCGCTTCGCAAAGACAGGCTTCAAGCTCAATCCGACCGAAGGCACGTCGCTCCAGGTGTCTCTGCTGCTGGCAGCGTAAAATCCGGGGATGGATACCGGCGAAGTCTTTGCGCTGCTGGACGATGCCCGCGCGGCTAGGGAAGCCCGCTCGCGCCTGTACAGCGAGCATGCAGGCACGCTGACGTGCGAGGACGCGGCCGGCTGGCCGCAGCTGGTGGTGGCGCTGTCGCAGGCGCTGCAAAGCGGGCTGCATGCGGTGCCGCTGCTGACGTATGAACTGGGTGCCCACCTCAACGGCTTGCCGGCGCGGCCCCTCGCCGGCCCGCTGGCGCAGGTGCTGCTGTTTTCCCACTGCGAGGCCATGACGGGCGAGCAGGTGGCGTCGTGGCTGGCAACGCGCAGCATGGACGCCGGGCTGGCCGGCGTGGCCGGCATCGCCGCCAATGTCGATGAAGCGCAGTTCACCGAAGCGATCGGCCGCATCCACGACTATATCGCGGCCGGCGACACCTACCAGGTGAACTACACCTGGCGCCTGCGCTTCGACGCCTTCGGTTCGCTGCTCGCCTTGTACACGCGCCTGCGCGAACGCCAGCCGGTGCCGTATGGCGCGCTGGTGACGCTGCCGGACGGCGGCGCCGTGCTGTCGTTCTCGCCCGAGCTGTTCGTGCGCCATGAAGCGGGCATGCTGGTGGCGCGGCCGATGAAGGGCACGGCGCCGGCCAGCGGCGACATCGACGTGGACGCCGCGCGCGCCCAGGCCCTGGCGCAGGACAGCAAGAACCGCGCCGAAAACCTGATGATCGTCGACCTGCTGCGCAACGACCTCGGTCGCGTGGCGCAGACCGGCAGCGTCGAGGCGCCGGCCCTGTTCGAGGTGCAGCGCTATGGCGCGGTGCTGCAGATGACGTCGACCGTGCAGGCGCGCCTGCGCGCGGACGCGGGCCTGGAAGAGATTTTCAGGGCCTTGTACCCGTGCGGCTCGATCACCGGCGCGCCGAAGCGGCGCACGATGGAAATCATCCACGAACTCGAGCTAGACGCGCGCGGCATCTATACCGGCGCGATCGGCTGGTTCGATCCGGCGCCAGCGGGCCGCGCGTATGGCGACTTCTGCCTGTCGGTGCCAATCCGGACCCTGGCGCTCGGTCCGTCGATCGACGGCGTTCGGCGCGGCGAGCTGGGTGTCGGCGCCGGCATCGTGTACGACAGCGATGCGCAATCCGAATACGCCGAGTGCCAGTTGAAGGCACGCTTTCTCACCGGCCTGTCCAACGAGTTCGAACTCTTCGAGACCATCCGCGCCTCGCGCGAACACGGCTGCCGGCACCTGGAACAGCATCTCGACCGATTGAGCGCATCGTGCGCGTATTTCGGCTTTGCCTTCGACCGTGGCGCGGCGCACATCGCGCTGCTCGACGCCAGCCAGGCCCTCCCCTCCGACGCGCTGCATCGCTTGCGCCTGGCCGTATCCCATATCGGCGCGCTGACGCTGACCTCCGGCGAGCTGACGCCCTTGCACGAGCCGGTCGCGCTGCTGCTGGCCCCTGAGCCGACCCACAGCGGCGACGTTTTCCTGCGCCACAAGACCAGCATCCGCGGCCACTACGACGCGGCGTGGAAGGCGGCCGAGGCGCAAGGCGCCTTCGATATGCTGTTCTTCAACGAGCGTGGGGAATTGACGGAAGGTGGACGCAGCAGCGTGTTCCTGCGCTTCGGCGAGGAATGGCTCACGCCGCCCTTGTCTTCGGGCCTGCTGCCGGGCGTGATGCGCGACGTGATGCTGGCCGCGCCCGCGTGGCATGCGCGCGAAGCCGTGATCACGCGCGAGATGCTGCAACAGGCCGACGACATCGTCGTCTGCAACGCCCTGCGCGGGCCGCTGCGCGCCGTGCTCGCGGCGTAATCCAACTCAGGCGCCGTGCTGATATAAGGCGTGGGTCGCGCCCCGCCCGTTCCCATGGTTGATACTTTGCTGGAAGCTCGCCCATGGAAAACGGGCAGGACGCGATCACGCGCAAGAGGTGGAGGAGTCCATGCTGCTTGACGGCGTATGCATGGTCCCCTCCGCGCCGTCCCGCTCATCGCGGGGCGGCGTAAGCTGACACTTAGAAGCGGTAGCCGACGCCCAGGCCGAACAGGACCGGATCGACCTTCAGGTGGCTGGCCTTGGCACCGCCGACGTACACATCGCTGCGCAGGTTGACCTTCTTGACGTCGGCGTTGATCGACCAGTGTTCGTTCAGGCGGAAGTCGACGCCGGCCTGCAGCGACAGGCCCCAGCTATCGTTGTCCAGATCGCCGGCGCCATCGAGCAGCTTGACGCTCGACATGCGGGTGTAGTTCACGCCGGCGCCGACGTAGGGGCTGATGGTTGCGCCGGGGGTGAAGTGGTATTGCAGGTTCAGGGTTGGCGGCAGGTGCTTGAAGGTGCCGATCTCGGCGCCGTCCAGGCGGGCCTTGTGCTTCTGTGGATAAGTCAGGATCAGTTCGGCCGCGATGTGCGGGGTGAAGAAATAGCTGATGTCCAGTTCGGGAATGGTCTTGCTGCTCACTTCGAGGCGGTCCGCCGCGCCGACGCCGCCGACGGGCGTCGATTTGTTGTCCGGGTCGACGTACACGGCGCTGGCCCGCACCAGCCATGGGGATTCCTGGGCCATCGCCTGCGAGGCGGTCAAGGCAATCAGGGCCACCAGCACGGTTTTCATCGTCGTTTTCATTTTATTCTTACCTTTCATCATTTTCATGTCATCTGCGACGAAGGTAAGCTTATTGATGTGGAGCAAAACAAACTATGATCTACATCAAAATGACCATGCTATTAGTGTGGTTTATAAAACGCCTATCTCCTAGGTTATATCTCTGGGACGAAAAAATCATTCGGAAGGACCTGCCATGCAAAGCATCACCATCGCCGCGAACGACGATATTCCGCGCCTGTTCGATATCTGGGAAGCGTCCGTGCAGGCGACCCATGACTTCCTGGATCCGGACGATTTTTTGCTGCTGGTACCGATCGTGGAGCGCACCTTGCGCGAGTTCACGCCGCTGCATTGCGTGCGCGACGAGTCAGGCCAGCCTTGCGCCTTCATCGGCGTGAGCGAGGGCATGATCGAGATGCTGTTCGTCGATCCGCGGTATCGCGGCCAGGGCGCCGGGCGGGCCCTGGTTCAATTCGCGATCGCGCAGTTGAACGCCACGCAGGTGGACGTCAATGAGCAGAACCGGCAGGCGCTCGGCTTCTACGAGCGCATGGGCTTCACGGTGGCGGGACGGTCCGGGCAGGACCCATTCGGCAAGCCCTACCCGATCCTGCACATGGCGCTTACAGCGCCGCTTCGATCTTCCCGGTCAGCTGAGGATCTTCCGGCGTGACCTTGCTCGGGAAGTAATCAAGCACCTTGCCGTCACGGCCGATCAGGTATTTGGTGAAGTTCCACTTCGGTTCCTGGCCGGTGGCCTTGATCAGCTGCGCATGCAGCGGATTGGCTTGCGGGCCTTTCACCGAGCTCTTGGCGAACATCGGGAACTTGACGCCATAGGTGTTGAAGCACAGGTCGGCGATTTCCTTGGCGCTGCCCGGTTCCTGCTGGCCGAAGTCGTTCGACGGGAAGCCCAGGATCACCAGGCCGCGGCCGCCGTACTTGGCATAGATCTTTTCCAGGCCTTCGTACTGCTTGGTGAAGCCGCAGTAGCTGGCCGTGTTCACCACCAGCACCACCTTGCCGGCGTACTGGCAGAGGTCTTGCGGCGCTTCGTCCTGCAGGCGCTTGAAGCTGTGCTTGAGGACGGCCGGGCATGCGGCCGGGCTCTTGGTCAGGGCGGCGACCGGCGCGGCCTGCGCGCGTGCTGGCTGGGTGACACTGGCGGCGGCCGTGGCGGCGAGCAGCAGGGCGATGGTCTTGATCATGGCGTGGTATTGACGACGGTTGAGGTGCGTCGATTGTAGCGCAAGCCATGCGGCGATCGCCCCTCTTATTCCTCCAGGCTGCGGTGCTCGATCTTGATGCAGTGGTTCATGACTACGTCCAGCCCGGCGGCGCGCGCCAGGTCGGCGGCCGGCTGGTTCTCGATGTCGAGCTGCATCCACAGGCAACCAGCGCGCACGGCGATCGCGTCGCGCGCGATCGGCCCGATGTCTTCGGATTTGCGGAAGCAGTCGACGATGTCGATGCGCTGGCCGCTGCTGGCCAGCGCATCGGCCGCCTCCTGCAAGGTGGCATGCACGGTCTCGCCATGGATGGTCTGGCCGGCATAGCTCGGGTTGACGGGCAGGATGCGGTAGCCGTGTTGCTGCAAGTAGGCGCCCACTTCGTTGCTGGCGCGGTCGGCCTTGTTGGACATGCCGACGATGGCGATGGTCTTGCTGTCGCGGAGGATCTGGGCGATGGTTCTCATGCTGTCTCGTGGCGTTGTGATCGTTGGTTCCAGCTTATCAGTTTGTATGCGCTGGCGCTGCACGCGCAAACGTGGAAAGATGGCGGCTCATCCATCCTGAATATGTTCACATGAGCCTCGGACCTGTTTCGCGTATCGGCGCCGCCCTGGCGCTGGCCTGTTGCTTCGCCAGCGCGCACGGCGCCGACTCCGTGATCGACGTCGAACGCGCCATCGTGCCGGTGGCCAGCTGGGGTGGCACACCGGCGATTGACGCCAAGGCGCGGCGCCACCAGATCACCCACATCACCCTGCACCACCAGGGCGAGCCGTTCAAGCCGGGCACCGATCCGCAAGCCTACCTGCGCCGCCTGCAGGCCTGGTCGCGCGCCGAAAAAGGCTGGCTCGACATCCCCTATCATTACGTGATCGATCTCGATGGCCGCATCTACGGCGCGCGCGATATCGCCTATGCCGGCGACACCAATACCGAGTACGACCCGAAGGGCCATGCCCTGATCGAGGTGGTCGGCAATTTCGAGGAGGTCGAGCCGAACGGGCAGCAGCTCGATGCGGTGGTCAAATTGATGGCCATGCTGGCGGCGAAGTATGACGTGTCGCTGGATGACATCCAGGCCCACCGCGATTACTCAGACAAGACCGTGTGCCCGGGCGAGAACCTGTACCGATATGTGAAGGACGATTATTTCAGGCACAAGGTGGCCTTGCGCTTGGCGCAGGAGCAGGCTGCGAAATAATCCTCGCCGCCTGCTCGGTTTATGCCCACAGTTAGTGCTTACTGCAGCCGCGTGCCGGGCGTGGCCTGGCCGTTCTGGTGCAGCACGACGTTTGGCGCGCCATCGGCGCCTTTCCCGAACCTGAGTTCGGCCTTCACGTCGCGCGAGAAAAACACGTCCTCGCTGGCCGGGAAGATCTCGATCTTGCGCTGGCCGGTCGCCTGTGCGAAGTAGCGGTCGCCCTCGCGGCTCAGGGCGATCGTGAACTGCGGCGCGAGCTGATAGGTGCCGGCGCGCGCGTCGAAGCCGGCGTTGTCGATCTTCACCGCCTCGCGTTCGGCGGGCGCATCGCCGACGCGCTCGTTGCGCACCCGGTTGCCTTCGTTGTCGACCGTGACGTGGGTGACCTTGCCCTGCGCATCGCGCTCGAACTCGAAACGCGCCAGCGTCCCCGGGACGAAGAAGCCGTTCTTCGAATACGGCGTCAGGGCGGATGGCGAGCGGTCCCCGCGCGCCATCATGAGCTTGCCGTCGCGGCTGGTGAAGGTGCGCTTGTCCTTGTCGTCGGTCTCATAGACGCCCGTGAACGCGTCGAGGGCGCCGGCATCGAGCTTGATTTCCTTCGGCTCCATGATCGGCTTGCCGATCGCCAGCGCCGCCGCCTTCTTGGCCAGCACTTCCGGGTTGGCGTTGCCGCTGTCGGCATTGCTCAGCACCGCGACGAAGACCTTCTGCTGCGGCAGGCGCAGCGCATGGGTGCGGAAACCATTGATGCCGCCGCCATGGTCGACGACCGGCGTGCCTTGCAGGGTGCCGACGCCCCAGCCGTAACCATAGCCGGTCGACTTTTCGGGACTGAGCTTGTACGGCGTGAAGGCCTGCTTCCAGCTCGCGGGCTTGAGCAGCTTGCCGGCTGCGATGGCGGCATCCCATTTTGCAAGGTCGTCCACGGTGGACACCAGCGCGCCGGCCGCATACGGCTGGCTCATGGACAAGGGCTGCGCCGGCGCGAAGCCCTTGTCCTGGGCGCTGTAGCCGGTCGCGCGCGGCGCGTTCGAGCGTTCGACGCCTTCATACGCGGTGTCCTTCATGCCCAGCGGGGTGAAGATGCGCTGTTCCAGGAAGCTGGCGTAGCTGGTGCCCGAAACCCGCTCGACGATCGCGCCGAGCAGGAAGTAGCCGCTATTGTTGTATCGGAACTGGGTGCCCGGCTCGAACTCGAGCGGGTCATTCTTGAAGCCGTCGATCATCTGGGCGACGGTCAGGTCTTTCGCCATCGCCGCTACGTAGCCCGACTTGCCGGTATAGCTGACGATGCCCGAGGTATGGGTCAGCAGGTGCTCGATCGTGATGACCTTGCCCTGGGTCGGATAGTCGGGGAAGAAGCGCGTAATCGGGTCGTTCAGGGCCAGCTTGCCCTCCTCGGCCAGCATCAGGATCGCCACCGCCGTGAACTGCTTGGTGATCGAGCCCAGGCGCAGCACGGTGCCGGGCGTCAGCGGCGTCTTCGCCGCCACGTCGGCGGCGCCGTAGGTCTTCCTGAACACCGTCTTGCCGTTCTTGACCACGATGACCGTGGCGCCGGGGTCTTCCGCCTTGTACTGGGGCTTGAACAGCGCGTCGAGCTTGCCGGCCAGCGGCAGCGCGGCAGAGGCCTTGGTGGCCGGCTGCTGCGCTTGGGCGAGCATGGGATTCGACAGCAGGATGACGGCAACAGCAACGGCGGAGAGTTTCAGCATGACGGCTACCCTTCTTGACGAGTTGTGATTCTGCTACTTTACCTCCACTGGACCGGCTGCGGCCGGCGTCGGTGCAAATTCAGCCGACGTACGGCGTATAGGCGATGCCATGTCCGATGATGACGATCAGCGCGTCCTGGTTTTCCTGCGATTCGCTGAAGCTCTCCAGCACCTGGGCGCGCGACATTCCACCCTGTTCCATCGCCGCGATCCAGTAGTCGCGGCCCGCGGCGTCGGGTGCGCGGTGCAGCACGTGCTGGTACATCTTGTCGACCAGTTGGGCGCTGTCCGGGTTCGCGCCGAACACGGTCTTGAATTCCAGAGAATCGACGAAGTGCTGCGCCACCTGGTCCAGCGCCATCCCGCCTGACATGCGCGAGATCCAGTATCCAAGGCCTTCCAGGTCGGGCTTGCGGTCGAAGGCCGCCTGGTAGATGCGGTAGGCGTGGGCCGCGACGCCATCCGTGTCCAAGGTCACGTCGGCATCGGCGAACTGCAGGTGTTCGACGTCGTTCAGATAGGTGACGGCGCCGTCCTTGGCCTTGACCTCGTGGTGCCAGGTGGTCTTGTTGAGGGTATAGTCCTTTACCGAGCCGGCGAAACGGGCGATGTCGAAACCGGCGTCGCCGTACAGCGTATCGGCGCCGCCGGCGCCTTCGAGTACGTCGTTGCCGTCGCCGCCGCGCAGCACGTTGCTCCCCGCGGTGCCGCGGATCAGGTTGTCCAGCGCGTTGCCGGTAGCGTTGCGCGCCATGCCGGTCAGGCTGAGGTTTTCGACATGCTCGGCAAGCGTGTAGTTGTCGATCGACGTGATCACGGTATCGGCTCCCTGCCCCGCGTATTCGATGATGATGTCGCCGCGATGGTTTACCTCGTAGGTGTCGTTGCCCAGGGCGCCGGCCAGCGTATCGGCGCCGGCGCTGCCGGCGTGGCGTCCATCCACGGCAACCGTGGTGAACTCGGGACGCGGCGCCACGAAGGTGTGGAATACCGGATGCAGCGTCGGCAAGTCTTCCATCTTCACGCCCATATAGGCCACCATCGAGCCATCGGCCGAGATCTCGGCCGCTTCGACGGTGCCGGTGACGATGTCCGGCGCGCGGTTGACCAGGCCGACACCACCTGTCTGGACGTCCTTTACGTAAATATTGAGGTGATAGTTCTGGCCTTCCTCGACGCCCATGTCGGCACTGGTCGCCAGGGTCACATAGCGGCCATCGGCCGAGATGCTGTGCACCGAGGCGTAATTGACAGGCCGGCCCGCGGCATCCTCGGAAACGCGCACGATCGCGCCGGTGGCCAGGTCCTTGACGTAGACGGCGGAGATGGTGCTGGCGCCGTCGGGCACCAGATTGGTCGCATCCGACTCGAAGGCCACGTAGCGCCCATTGGCCGACAGCTCCGACCTGAAGATATAGCCGTTGCCGATGACGCCGGCGGTATTCGATTGCACGGCCACGGTCCTGCCGGTCAGCATATCGTGGACGAAATGGTCGGACGTCCCGTTGGTGTCGCCGGGGATGACGTTCGATGCATAGGTCTCGAACATGACCATGCGGCCATCGTCCGACACGCCCCAGGGAGAGGGTCGCCCCTCCTTCAGGGTCTTGGTCAGCACATCAATGGTGCGCGTCTCGCCGGTGATCCGGTCACGAAGCTGGAGGCCGCCGAAATACGCTCCCGCAGGCGGCTCGGCATCGGTCAGGATGTAGCGGCCATTGCTGGACAAGACGCCGCCGTACGACATCGGATCGCCGGCAGCGTCGCTGCCCACCGGTGGCGCGATCGTGGTCTGGCCAGTCGCAAGGTTCGTCATGTACGCGGTGTAATCGGCGGCTTCGTCGCGGGCGTTGAAGAAGACCTGGCCCGTGGCCCAATCGGCCCCGCGGAAGAAAGGATACTCATTGCCGCCAGCTGCGGGCGGACGCAGCGGCACCACCCCGCCATTGACGAGGTCGAGCACGACCAGGCCCTCGGTGTAGTCACTGCCGCCGACGAACCCGGTGGCGCCCTCGACCCACACCACCAGCCAGCGGCCATCGGGCGACAGCTGGGGACGCGTGGAATATTGGGGGACAGTCAGGACATGTGTGAGCGAGGTGATCGCCATAAGTAAGGGCTCGTCTGGATGAAATGCTGTAAATATACCAAACAGACAAGCTTAATTTTCATTTAGCAATAAAAAAAGGCAGCCCGCAGGCTGCCTCCTTGATTGCCGAGCTTGTTCAGCTCAACGGCCTTTCGACCGCAGTTTCTGGATCGCTGCCAACTGCGCGATCGCCGCGGCCATTTCGGCCTGGGCTTTCGCGTAATCGATCTTCGAATCCTTGTTCAGCATCAGCTCTTCAGCCTGCTTCTTGGCTGCGGTTGCTTTCGCTTCGTCCAGGTCGCCACCGCGGATCGCGGTGTCGGCCAGCACGGTCACGCCGTTCGGCTGCACTTCGAGGATACCGCCGGCTACGAAGACGAACTCTTCGCCGCCGCCGGCCATCTGGATGCGCACGGCGCCCGGGCGGATGCGCGTGATCAGCGGGGTGTGCTTCGGGTAGATACCCAGCTCACCCGCTTCACCCGGCAACGCGACGAATTCGGCCTGGCCGGAGAAGATCTGCTCTTCGGCCGAGACTACGTCAACGAGAAATGTGTTTGCCATGTGTGTCCTTCAGTGTGAAGCCGACTTAGGCAGCCAGTTTCTTGGCTTTCTCGATAGCTTCTTCGATCGTGCCGACCATGTAGAACGCTTGCTCCGGCAGGTGATCCAGTTC
>Ga0265798_10009893_pt1 | contig 11836 bp, 9 predicted proteins | sample P3T30metagenome_FD_192430 | JGI IMG/M metagenome (GOLD analysis project Ga0265798, IMG submission 192430) | Plant litter microbial communities from East Loma Ridge, Irvine, California - P3 T30 | ecosystem: Environmental > Terrestrial > Plant litter > Unclassified | place: USA: California... | reverse complement strand
AGCCCCACATCCCAGAGAAACGCGGCGATCCCCAGCCGCCAAGGGGAAGCACGCCCGAGGCGTACTCCTGTCACGGAGGTCAGGTTTCGGTGTCAAAGGATAAACCGCTGGATGCCCCGTGAGGATAAAAACCATTGCATCAGGTTCGATGTTGGCCAATCACTATGAAATATAAATATCTGTTATTAAGCACTATTTCCTTCCCTTTTGATCTTGATCACTCACGACTGCTCGTTCAACATGAGGGAACGAGTGAGGGAAGGTAAATGCCTAGTTTGACGATGATTGGCATAAAAAGCGCGAAAGTTGGCAGACACCCCGATGGCGATGGCCTCTATCTCTTGGTCAAGGCGACGGGCGCCCGATCATGGCTGCTGAGGGTACAGGTCGAGGGTAAACGAAGAGACATTGGGCTTGGGTCAGTGGACCTTACCGGCAAGCGCGATCCTGCCGAGGAAGATGTGCCGATTTTAATTCGGCGTAGGCTGTCTCTTGCAGAGGCGCGCGAGAAGGCGGCCATACTACGTCGTTTTGCGAAAGCCGGGCGCGATCCGGTCATCGAACGCGACAAGGATAGGTCGAGCGCGCCGACCTTCAAGGATGCCGCTGTCCAATGCCACAGCGATCTAAAATCCGGCTGGGCGCCACGCAACGCCGCTGCATTTCTCGCCTCGCTTGAAGAGCACGCATTCCCGGCACTGGGCAGGTTTCGTGTTGATCATATCGAGGCGTCTCACATTCGTGACATGCTAGCTCCTATTTGGACAGATATTCCCTCAATGGCGAAGAAGGTTCGCCAGCGGGTTGGGACCGTCCTTAACTACGCCAAAGCGAAGGGTTGGAGGGCGACCGAAGCACCTGTTAAATCTGTGACGATCGGTTTGGCGCGTGGGCAAAAGGAGGGCAATTTTCCTGCGATGCCCTACGCCGACGTGCCGTCTTTCGTTGGAATGCTTGAAGCGAAATCGCTAACGGTCGGGCGGCTCGCACTTCGCTTCCTGATATTGACGGGAGCGCGATCGAAGGAAGTACGTTTCGCCGCTTGGGACCAAATCGATACCAGCAAAAAGCTGTGGAATCGACCAGCCTCGATCATGAAAGGCAAGGTACCTCATTCCGTCACACTGAATGACGCGGCCCTTATGATCCTAGAGGAAGCCAAGGCTCTAAGGACCTCTCAAAAATCGGATGCCCCAATCTTTCCGAGCCAGAAGGGAACGGCCATTTCAGACGCGACGATCTCGAAAATTATGCGCGACATGAGTCTGCCCTTTGTGCCGCACGGTTTTCGATCCTCGTTCCGAGATTTCGCGGCGGAGCTAATGCCTCACATTCCCGATCCGGTGGCAGAAACTGCTTTGTCTCACGTCGTGCCTGATAAGGTCATTGCCGCTTACAAACGTACCGACTTTATCGTGATGCGCCGTGAACTTCTTGATGCTTGGGGTGCGTATTTGGTTGGTGACTCGGTGATAAGCGATGGAGCTTTAGCAGCATGAAAAGACCCGATTTGCGATACGCGGCTGAAGGGCCGCCGGGCGCGGACGAAGAAGTCCTTAAAGATGGTCCGATCGACCACGACGAGAAGCGAGCGTTCGACCAGATGTGGATTTCGGCTCACGATGCCAGAACCCACGTAAGCAAAGCGGCAGGCTCACGGGTCGAGGCACTAGCTCTGCTTCGTGAGGCTCTAGTCGGTGGGATGATGTGGACCCGAGGCGTGCCAAGCGGCGCAGAGCACCGAAATAAAGTTCAGGCCGACTTTGGACTTTCAGTAAACGACGATTGTCAGCGTGTTCCAATTCATCCTTCGTTTTGGGCGGCTGCGACGAAAGAGGATGAAGCAAAGTGGAATTGGCCGGCGGGCGAGTTCTCCGCATCGCTCGGCGACCCGTCCGAGCCGCAAAAATACTTTGGCGTCGAGTTCCCAATAATTGATGTGGACGCGCTATGCGAGGACAATGGACTAACAATAGGTGCTACCGCTACCAGCGAAATGTCGCCGCCGAGCCTTGGAAATGGGAAGGGCGGAAGGCCGAGCGGCAACCACGGAGAGCCCATAGCTCGGCTCACGCTAAAGCTGTCTGCAGTTGATGGCACTTTAGATAATTACACCGGAGAGTCGCTCGTCCCAGAATTGGTGGAAGAGTATGTCAACGCTGGGTTGAGGGTCCCGGGCGACGCAAATCTACTGGGGTTTTGTCGCGGCATTTTGCGGGTTGCCAGGGCCGCCCGGCAAAGAGAGTGACTTGAGTTTCGCAACGTTTCGCAACGTTTGCCTGTCGTGACTATGGCCCTCTGTTGAGCCACTTTCCCGTTGCGTCGCAGCCAATCCGGGCTGACCGCAACGGAGAATTTTGTGGAAAAACTAGCATCTAGTGTACGGGAAGCATGCACTAACCTCGGACTTTCCGAGCCCACCATCTATCGTCTGATCAATAAGGGCAGCCTGACCAAGGTGAAGGTCGGTCGCCGCACGCTGATCACCATGGAGAGCCAGTGCGCACTCCTCGGTCTGGAGCGTGATCGTTGATGCAATCACCTAAAACCGACGAAGCGCTTCCCGACTGGCGCGCGGATTGGGCGGCAGAGCAGATTGAAGGGGCGATTCACCAGCCCCGCAGCTATCGACTGACGGCCCCGAGCGCGCCCACCCATTCCGCGACTGAAAGCAAGCCTGACAGCGGTATTCTCGTAACCAAGGCTAAGCCGAAAACCCCTGCGACGCGGGGGACCGGCAAGATGAAGATGGCACCGGAATATCGTCAGAAGCCCGATGGCATCTGGTATCTTCCGCCGGGAGACGGCGCTGTTTCAGTCCGCATTTGTGGCGCTTTGGAGATTACTGCTCAGACGCGCGATGATGCTGGTGCCTCTTGGGGCCGTCTGCTTGAGTGGCGCGATAGCGATGGTCGCGAGCATCGATGGCCGATGTCTATGGCGTTGTTGGCGGGTGATGGCGGTGAAATCCGAGCGTACCTTCTTGATCGTGACTGTTACGTGTCACCCACGGCACAGGGTCGGGCAAAGTTGCTGGACTTCTTGGCTACGACGACGGTGGATGCTCGTGCCTTCGCCGTTTCTAAGGTCGGTTGGCTCGGCCGCGTTTTCGTACTGCCTGACCAGACGATTGGCGATACGCCCGAGCAACGCGTCATCTACCAAGGCGCAGATGCCGTCGATCATCCGTATCGTCGCATGGGCAATATTGAAGCGTGGAAGACCAATGTTGCCCGATATGGCGTCGGCAACAGCCGCATCGCGGTAGCGCTTGCTGCTGCATTCGTCGGCCCGCTGTTGATGCTTCTTGGCGAGGAAGGCGGCGGCATCAATCTTCGCGGTCCGTCATCAATCGGAAAATCGACTGCGCTCTTCGCCGCCGGCAGCGTGTGGGGAGGACTGTCTTTCGTTCGCCAATGGCGCGCGACGTCAAACGGCATGGAGGGCACCTCTTCCCAGCATAGCGAAACCTTTCTTCCCCTTGATGAATTGGCACAACTTGATCCTCGAGAGGCAACCGCTGTGGCCTATTTGCTCGCGAACGGAATGGGGAAGGCGCGTGCCACTCGCTCGGGCTCTCTCCGGCCCCCTGCGAAATGGCGAGTCTTCTTCCTCTCGTCTGGCGAGATCAGCTTGGCCGATCTCGCCGGACGCGATGCTCGCGGCACCCAGCGCTCCGCAGCAGGTCAGGAGATTCGTATTCTGGATTGCGAGGCAGACGCGGGCGTAGGGCTCGGCCTTTTCGAGACTCTTCACGAGGCTCCGAGCGGTGAAGCGCTGGCACGACTCATCAAGGAAGGTGCCGCAAAGGACTATGGCCTCGCCGGACCGGCTTTCGTCGAGGGTATCATCGCCAATTTCGACGGCCTCGCACATCTCGTTAAAAATGAGATTGACCAGTTCGCCGCCGAGAACGTCCCGGCAAATGCAAATGGGCAGGTGGCGCGTGCAGCTCGCCGCTTCGGACTGATCGCGGCAGCCGGAGAGCTGGCAATTCGTCTGAACGTGCTTCCTTGGCCGGTGCGCGAGGCAAATGCCGCTTGCACGACTGTGTTTCGGCAGTGGTTGGCGGGGCGGGGCGGAACCGGCTCAGCGGAAGATCGCGACGCCATCGCGAAAGTGCGCGGTTTCCTCGAAATGCACGGCGGCTCCCGCTTCGAGTCGATCGACGCCGACGAGGATGCGCCGCGCATCATCAATCGGGCAGGCTTCTGGCGCGAGACCAAAGATGGCCGCGAATACCTATTCCTCGCGGAGACATGGAAGGCCGAAGTATGTGCGGGCATGGATGCTAGCCGCGTTGCCAAGGTTCTTGCCGCAAACGGAATGCTGCGAAAGGATTCCGGTGGGAAGAACTCGGTCACGGTTACACTGCCGGCGGGCATCGGCAAGACTCGCTGCTACGCCGTCAGCTCGCTCATTTTCGGGGAAGGTGCCGACGCCTGAGGCCAATTTCCCCCTAGATCAGTCGCAGCAATGCCCAAAAATAAGGTGTTCTAGGTGCCTCCCCGTGTGCGCCGGCAGAAAACCGGCGTTGACAGCGGAACACCGCACGCACTTTCGCAGTGTTCTTCGTGTTCCTGCCACACGTTAGAACACCAAGGGACAGGCATCTGTGTTCCGCCGATGAGGCAGAAATCTGACGGCGCGCACCGAGATCACCTGTCACACCGTGAATCCATCCAATCAGGCCGAATGGCCAATGCTCTTCCAGCGATAAGGAACAAACAGTGTTACAAGAAACCAACACTCAAATCGGCCACGATCTGCTGAAAATGGCCCATGAGACTGCCGATTCTGGCAGCGAAGTTTTTGCAAGCGTCTTCGGAATTGGCCGCCTGTGGGTGCACAAGGTCGAGTTCATGGATGACAAACCTCTGATCGCAAAGGTTTTCTGCTGGTCGGGCAGTGACGGAAAGTCAGTCTCATGGCTGATTCCGTTAGCCGCTGTGCGGGGCGTGATGAGTGAGGACCGGTAGGGCAGGCTTTAACGCGGCTTGGCTCAAACACCGATGTATCGGAATCGGTCGGTTCCGATACACTAAACATCACTTGTATCCTATTATAGAGTCGACGTAATTTCGATACACCTATAATTGCGATACACCGATTTGATACAAGGAGGTGCAATCGTGGGTCGAGTTTTCGCATATTGCCGGGTCAGCACAGCCGACCAGACTACCAATAATCAGGTCCGCGAGATCGAGGCGGCCGGCTTTGCAGTGGACGACAAGCGCATCATCACTGAAACGGTTTCGGGCTCGGTCGCAGCTATGGAGCGTAAGGGATTTGCAAAGCTCGTGGATCGCCTTGAGGCTGGGGACGTGATGATCGTGACGAAGCTCGATCGGCTTGGCCGGAATGCAATGGATGTTCGAGCAACGATCGAGCGATTGGAAAGTGATGGCATTCGTGTGCATTGTCTCGCTCTCGGCGGTGTCGATCTGACCAGTCCTGCGGGCAAGATGACGATGGGCGTCATCGGTGCAGTAGCTGAGTTCGAACGCGATCTGTTAATCGAGCGAACACAAGCCGGCCTTTTACGCGCGAAAGCCGAGGGTAAGACTCTCGGTCGCCCCTCAGCGCTAACCGGTGCGCAAAGGGCTGAAGTTCGTGCTGGACGCGCTGCGGGTGCGTCGTTGGGAACGCTCGCGAAGCAGTTTGGCGTGAGCCGGGCGGCAATCCAGCGGATCGAAAAGGCTTTATGATTGCCGCGCTCATCCTCGCGCTGATCGCCTTTATAGCCCCTCGGCCGGTACTAAAGCTGGTCGGCGGTCTGTGGTTGATCTGGATGGTTGGAGTGATGATACTCTAGATGAGTAAGTTGCTCATGGGGCACTCACCTGCTTGCTTTTCGTCAGAAATCGAAGGGGGGACCCAAGGGGGTATACCCTTTACCATACTGGACCGTGTTCTAGGCTCCGGCCTATTATACTAGAAGTTGAAGGCACCACCTATACACCCGAGAGCATTGGTGCGCATCAATCCGAACGCATTGCTCCAGTCGCGGTGTTCCGGGTGATCGGCGGTGTGGAGAGCAGTTTCATGCCACCTCTCTGGAACGCCGAGGCATTTGGCACGGTGTTGGGGGTATGAACGTAACAGTCCTTACAAGCTGTGACCGGACCTAGCGCGTAGAGACTCATAAAGTTGCGCGGGTCCTAACAGCACCTCTTTTAGCCCATCACGGACTTTCTGCGAATCCAAAGCCTGCTTGCTGAGGGCCGAATGAGCTTCGAATGCTTCGATGATTGCATTCATCAACTCGTCCTTTAGCGTAGGCGAGTTCGCAAACTGAGCTTCCGTATTGTTCGCTGCCTGCGTAACCAGCGCGTTGGATTCGAGCATCTTGTCGCGCAGCGTGGTGACATAGCTCAGTTGGTCGCCATCGGTGGTGTCAGCACCGAACAGGTCATTCACACGCTCAATGATCTCGACGAGTAGCGCCTTCTCCTTGTCCTGCACTGAGCCGGAGCCGACCTCCGTCATCGGCTTGAGCTTGCTTTCATCGCGCCCCGACACATCAAGGCGGCGCTGCCCCTCGTTTTTAAGTTTGTGGTGCGTTAACATGACCTTCGAGAGGTCCACGCCCTCGCGCTCACGGCCAAACTCCAACAGCGCTGTCAGGCGTTTGTAGAACAGAAAACGCTTCTCGATCGTGCTGCTTGCATAATCGAATATTTGAGACAGGAAGCTGTAGGCGCGCTGATATGCGGCCATGTCGTTCTTGAACAGGACCAGCGCATTGATCTCATCTTGAGCATCCGATGCGCCATCATGATCGTCGCGCTCGCGCGCGTTGCTCAGGCGCTCCTGCGCTGCTTTGTAGCGCTTGAGCAGCCGGTCAGCGACCGGCTCAATGGCGGCGATGAGGTCGCCCTGCTTGGCGCGTGGATTCAACTCGACCGCAGCGACACGCTCGACCTCAAACTCATCATAGTGGCCGCTGGCATCCAGTTTGCCCTTGAGATCGAGAACAAGGTTCGGGTCAGTCACGCCCTCAAGCTCAGCGGTATCATAATAGGTGCGGAAGGCGGTGAGGATTTCCTCCGACGAGTTTATGAAATCGAGCACATAGGTTGTGTCTTTGCCCGGATGCGCGCGGTTGAGGCGCGAAAGGGTCTGCACCGCCTGAATGCCTGCGAGCCGTCGATCGACATACATGCCGCAAAGCAGTGGCTGATCGAACCCCGTCTGAAACTTGTTGGCGACCAAAAGAAGGTGGAAGTCGGAGCCCGCAAACGCGTCACGAATGTCCCGCCCCTTCAGCCCCAGATTGAGCGCGGCGCTGCCCTCAGTGAGCGGCTCTTGGCTGGAATCGCGGTCGTTCACTTCACCGGAGAAAGCCACCAATGTGCCGAGTCCATAGCCCTGCGACTTGATGTAGCCATCGATCGCTATCTTCCAGCGCACGGCTTCGACGCGGCTTCCGAGCACCACCATCGCCTTGGCCTTGCCATCAAGCAGCGGCTGCACATTCTCACGGAAGTGCTCGACGACGATCTGAACTTTCTGCGCGATATTGTAGGGGTGCAATCGCACCCAGCGCATGATGCCTTTGAGCGCCGTGCTGCGCTCGACTTCCCTGTCATCCCATTCCTGCCCGCCATTGGCGAGGCGGAAGGCAAGGCGATAAGGCGTGTAGTTCTTGAGGACATCAAGGATGAAGCCTTCTTCGATCGCCTGTCTCATTGAGTAGACATGAAAGGCGGACGGCAGATTGCCGGGGCCGGATGGCTGCTTGGGTTGCGGCTTGCGCCCGAACAGTTCGAGCGTCTTGCCCTTAGGTGTGGCGGTGAACGCGACATAAGTGACGCCGCTGTCGCCAGCACGCGCTGCCATCTGGGCGGTAAGGATATCCTCGGCGCTGGCCTCGCCACCATCCTGTAGCTCAGCGATTTCCTCCGGGGAGAGAAGCTGCTTGAGCTTCTTCGCCGCCTCACCGGTCTGCGAGCTATGCGCCTCATCGGCGATGACCGCGAACCGCTTGCCCTGCGTTGCAGCAAGGTCGCGGACGGCCTCAAGCGCGAAGGGGAAAGTCTGGATGGTGCAGACGATGATCTTCTTGCCCTGAGCCAGTGCCTCGGCAAGCTGGCCGCTCTTGGCACCGCCCTCACTGCGGATCGTCGCCACTACGCCGGTGGTTCGTTCGAACCCAAACAGCGCGTCTTGAAGCTGGGCGTCGATGACATTGCGATCCGACACGACGATCACGGTGGAGAACAACTTCTCATCGGCATCGGTATGGAGATCGGCGAGAAAGTGCGCCGCCCATGCGATCGAGTTTGTCTTGCCGCTGCCCGCTGAGTGCTGGATCAGATATTTGCCGCCAGCCCCCTCGGCGCGCACGGCAGCACGAAGTGTTCGGGTGGCATCAAGCTGGTGATAGCGGGGGAAGATGATGCCGCTGATCGCGCGTTTTGCATCGCGCTGAGCAACCAAATAGCGACCAATGATTTCGAGCCAGCTTTCCCGCTCCCAGATTTCTTCCCACAGATAGGCGGTGCGGTGTCCGTGCTCATTGAGCGGATTGCCCGCGCCGCCAGCATCGCCCTTGTTGAACGGAAGAAAGCGCGTGGTCGGCCCAGCCAGCTTGGTGGTCATATGCACCTCGCTGTTGCTCACGGCGTAATGGACAAGCGCCCCGCTGGAGAAGGTCAACAACGGCTCAGCGTTGCCGCCCTTTGGCCGAGGCAGGCGGTCAAACCGATACTGATTGATGGCGTCTGTGATCGACTGGGTAAAGTCCGTCTTCAACTCGGCGGTCGCGACGGGCACGCCATTAAGGAACAGCGCCAGATCGAAGCAGTTCTCATTCGCCATTGAGTAGCGAAGCTGCCGCACGACGCGCAGGCGGTTCGCCTGATAGGCGACGATGATGTCAGGGTTCATGCCCATGGCGGGCTTGAATTGAGCCAGTGAGATCATCCCGCGCACGCCGACCACCTCGACGCCATGGCGGATAATATCCAGCGTGCCGCGATCGTCGATCTGCTTACGCACCCGATCAAGCAACACGGACTCAGCGCCCGCACCATGGCTGCGGTTCAATGACTCCCAGACTTTCGGCTGCGTTTCCTGCACCCACGCGACGAGATCGGGCGCGAACAATGCCCGCTTGCGATCGTAAAGCGCGGCGCTGCCGGGTTCGTAGAGCCAGCCATGCTCAGCGAGGTGCGCGCAGATTTCGTCTTCGAAACGGATTTCTTTGTGGATGCTCATATCGTGCTCGGAATAGGAAGGAGGAACGCTCGGGACACTCGCAGCACCCGTCGAGACGATAGCCAATCAAATAAGCGAGCCTCCGAAAACCGCAGATTCCCGAGGAAAATGAAGCAGCTGGCCTCCTGATCGGGCCTCGCGATCAAATACCCGTCAAACAAAACTCAGGCCCACCACGGCAGGTAGCGAGAGACCTTCTTGGCCTGCCCTTCCTCAAACGGCTTGATGACTCCGGCCTCCACGGCATCTCGGATGATCCGCGACACGATGGCCGCGTTGCCCGTTTCGACCCCAAAGCGCTCCCTCAATGAGGTGTTCGTCACCGGTTCCCGGTTCACATAACGCAAGCAGGCATGAAGATAGCAGGCGTGGACCTTCTCATGCTTGTCCATATCCCTCAGCGCCTTTGGCCCAAAGAGCGTCACGCGGAAGGCAGCGTCCTGCTTTTCCCAGATTGGAGGTGGTAGCTGATGATATTCCGTCTCTGACACCACCTTATCGACGCCGGTCCCGCGTTCCTCGCAGATACCGACTCGGCGCATGAACCGGGCCAGTGCCTCGTTCCGTGATCGGGGAGCGTGATCCAGTAGGCGCTGGATATCGATCAGCGGCGAGCCGGGGTTCGTGATCTCGATCCGGCCATGAAAAATCTCGACCATCGGGCCGGTGCCGCCGATGCTGAAGTCCTGATGGATGAGGGCATTCGCGACCAACTCGCGGACGGCGAGTTCCGGGAACAGGGGGGCAGCTTGGCGGAGCGCTTGGCCGATTACTTCATTGCGCGGCAACTGACCATCGATCCACTCAATGAGACCAGCAAAGCCATTGGCGTAGCCCCGCGTGCCCTCCTGCTCCCGCTGCGTGACGATGCGCGTCTTGTCCTTGTAGACGACGACCCGCACGGCCTTGCGGGCGAGCGTCGGGAAGTCGGACAGGCGACGAGCGTAAAGGATAGCTCCCAGATTGGTGATATCGTAGTGCCCCGCCTCATTGGGGACGACGAGTCGATCCTCCGCGAGTTTGGCGATGATGCCACGGCGCTCAGCCGGAAGCGGCAGGCCGAAACGCTCGAAATACGCCGGATAATCGAGCCTCTCCACCACCTCGCTCTCGCTGCAATCCGCCTGCGCAATCAGGGCTTCAAAGGGGCGGCGATCGAACTGCCGCCAAAGCTCAGCTTCCTTTGCCCCGTGGTCGCTCAGCGGATGCGTTGTGGAATCAACCCTGATCCACTCCCGCCCGTCAAACCGGGTCGGCTGAGCCTTCGCCGCTGGTATCTCAAGGATAACCACCGGCTTCTCGTCGATTGTCAGGGAGTGGAACGCGATGTTGAGGCGCGGCGCAAGCATCCGCACCACCCACGCTTCCAGATTCTCGTTGCCCTTCTTCGTCCCGGACGGCGTGAAGGTGGTGCCGACGATCTCGTGCGTCTCATCGGCAATGCCCCACACCATGTAGGCGGTCTCCTGATCCTCCAACGCGGCGGAGTTCGACAGCGCCGATATGCGCTTGCCGATCATCTCTGGGTCAGCGTTATTGACCTTGAACTCGACCCAGCCCGTTTCGGCGGGGAGGCGGGTAAGCTCGCGGACGAGACGCTCCCAATAACCGGGCTGGACCGAACTCATGCTGCCTTGCGATCCTCAGCGGCAGCGGTTTCTCGCACATCGATTTTACCAGTGACGGCTGCTGAGATGAGAGCGGATCGGCGCTCGTTCAGAAGCAGAACTGCCTCTGCCACTGTCGTCAACAGCATGTCTATCTTCGCCGCGCTGTCTTTTTGGTAAGCAGCAATCTCTTGTTGTTCAGTGAGCGGCGGCAATGGGACGGGCATGTTCGCAAACCCCTGCTGATTTACATATGGTAGAGTGGCAGCAGTGGCGATCTTTTCGAAATGGCCCGTCGAAGCCGCTACTACGATCCGGAGAAACTCAGGAATGATCACATCCTGCACAATGTATCCCTGAATCTGCTGGTTTATATAGACCGGCCTACGGTTTATTGCCGCTGACCCGAAGTTTCCAACACACGAAGCAACAACGGAGTTGGCGGGTAAGGGACGGCATCCTGCCATCTCAGCGGCTTGCTGCGATACATACATCCGCGTGTCCGCAATATCGATTTTCTCCATATCTTCCATCGTGACCCAAGGAAGGCCGTCAGAAGATTCGTTTAAATCGGGCTTATTCCTCTGTGGCACAAAGATAGCCGCGACCCGTTTAGCAGATACAATCTTCCAATGCGCTGGCACGTCGCCGAGCCAGTCGATGCCGCTGTCCTTCATCGGGGCGCGCGGATCGAGGCCCTTGGTGACGGCGTGGGAGATGATGGCTTGCCGCTTCTCCTTCAGCAGTGCGACCAAGCGGCGCTGCTCCTCAATGAGCGCGTCGATTTTAGCGGTTTCGCGGTCGAGGAAGGCGGCGATGGCGCGCTGGGTTGACTGAGGCGGGAGAACGATGGGAAAATCCATCAAGTCCGCACGGCTCATCTGAAGCGAGTTAGGGCGAATGCCGGTCAGCAGTTGCGTGTAGGCCAGCACATAAGCCGAGGACCGCATCAGATGGTGAATGAAGCGACGATCAGCGTTTTCGTCAGCAAACCAATACGCGCGATA
>Ga0265798_10009890_pt1 | contig 11838 bp, 11 predicted proteins | sample P3T30metagenome_FD_192430 | JGI IMG/M metagenome (GOLD analysis project Ga0265798, IMG submission 192430) | Plant litter microbial communities from East Loma Ridge, Irvine, California - P3 T30 | ecosystem: Environmental > Terrestrial > Plant litter > Unclassified | place: USA: California... | reverse complement strand
TGGAGCCGCTTTGGGGAATCGAACCCCAGACCTTCTCATTACGAGTGAGACGCTCTGCCGACTGAGCTAAAGCGGCGGAGCCTGGGAGTCGAGACCCTCAGGCACAGTCATCCACTGTAGCGGAAGATCAGGCCCGGCGCTGCACGAGCCGCTCGAGCGTCGCGAAGCTGGCGTCGAGCCGTGCACGGAGGCCGAAGCGGACCTCGTCGCCCTCGTGGGCCTCGTCGTCGTCGACCCACTCGTACCAGGCGTGCCGGAGGGTCGCCATCGTGACCAGGGTGACCAGGTGCGCGTGGCTGCGCACGGACTCCGGACCGTCGTCGCCGACGCCGTCGGGCCGGACGCCCACCTGGGCGTCGCGCTCGAGGCGGCGGAGGACGAGCTCGCCGAGGCGCTCCTCGAAGCCGCGGATGCTCGCGACGCGCCGGGCGAACAGGTCGGGGTCGGCCTTGAGGACCGCACGGCGCAGCTGCACGAGCTCGCGGTCGACGACGGCCTGGTCGACGGCCTCGTCGAGCAGGTGCACGAGCCCGTCCAGCAGCGGCTCGTCGCCGGCGGCCACGAAGCGCTCGAACTCCGGGCCCTCGGGCAGCTCGGGGGCGTCGCCGAGGACCGCGTCCTCCTTCGTGGCGAAGTAGTTGAAGAACGTGCGCGGCGAGACGTCGGCCTGCCGGCTGATCATGTCGACGGTGACGGCGTCGAGGCCGTGCCGCTGGACGAGGGTCAGCACCGCGATCTGGATCGCACGGTGGGTGGCCTGCCGCTTGCGCTCACGCAGTCCGGGCACGGTCGTCGGGTCGCTCATGCGCCCATCCTGTCTCACGCGCGTCCGTGGCGGCTGACCGCGACGAGCATGGCCTCGAGGGCGAGGGCCGGCGCCACGTTCGACTCGACCCGCTGGCGCGCCGTCGCGATCGCGTCGAGCACCGTGAGCGTCGCCGCCGGCGTCGACCCGCGGGCCGCCGAGGTGAGCCGGTCGAGGATCGCGCCGTTGACGGGGTCGCCGTCGACGCCGAGCTGCAGGAGGAGCACGTCGCGGTAGAGCGACTGCAGGTCGACCATGATGCGGTCGAGCCCGTCGCGGAGGCTGCGCGTCGCGCGCCTCTTCTGGTCGTCCTCGAGTGCACGGAGCTGGCTGCGCAGCGCCGGCGGCACCGTGCCGCCCGGGTCGACGCCGAGGGAGCGCAGGGCCTGCTCGCGCTCCTGCGCGTCGCGCTCCTCGGTGATGGCCTTCGCGTCGTCGCCGGCCAGGGCCAGCAGGGTCGCGGCGGCGCGCACGGCGTCCGCCACCGACCGGATGCCCAGCGCGGTCTCGAGCGTGCGTCCGCGGCGCGCGCGGGCCTCGGGGTTCGTCGCCAGGCGCAGCGCCATGCCGATGTGGCTCTGCGCCTCGCGGGCCGCGACGAGCGCGAGGTCGCGGTCGACGCCGTTCCGCGCCACGAGCAGGGCGGCGACGTCGGAGACGTCGGGGGTCCGGAGGCGCACGCTGCGCACGCGGGACCGGATCGTGGGGATGAGGTCGGCCTCGCTCGGTGCGCAGAGGATCCACACCGTGCGCGGCGGCGGCTCCTCGAGCGCCTTGAGCAGGAGGTTCGAGGTCCGCTCCGTCATGCGGTCGGCGTCCTCGATGACGACGACGCGGTACCGGCCGACGGAGGGCGAGAACTGCGACGACGAGACGAGGCGGCGGACCTCCTCGATGGTGATGATGACGCGCTCGGTGCTGAGCACGGCGAGGTCGGGGTGGCTGCGGGCCGCGACCTGACGCTCGGTGGCCTCCTGGTCGTCGCCCCTGCTGAGCAGGGCCGCGGCGAACGCGTAGGCGAGGTTGGAGCGCCCGGACCCGGGCGGCCCGGTGAGCAGCCAGGAGTGCGTCATGGCCGAGTTGTCGGGGTCGCGCGACGCCGCGGCCCGGAGGACGGCGACGGCCTCGGACTGCCCGGTGAGGTCGTCCCAGAGGGTCACGGGTCAGCCCTCGGTGCCGGTGCCGGTGCCGGTGCCGGTGCCGGCAGGATCTGTGCTGGTCGGGTCGCCGGGAGCGGCCGCGTCGGCGATGCCGGGCAGCTGCCGGACCCGGGCGAGCACGCGCTCGGCGACCTCGTCGACGCCGAGCGAGGCGTCGACGACGAGGAACCGCTCGGGCTCCGCGTCGGCGAGCTCGAGGTAGGCCCGGCGCACGCGGCCGTGGAACTCGTCGGCCTCGGCCTCGAGGCGGTCCCACGCGGCCCGCGTGCCGTCGCCCTCGCGGCGTCCGCGGCCCACGGTGGGGTCGAGGTCGAGCAGCACCGTGAGGTCGGGCAGGAGGCCGTCGGCGGCCCACAGGGACAGCTCGCGGACCTCGTCGCCCCCGAGGACGCGCCCGGCGCCCTGGTAGGCGACGGAGGAGTCGAGGTAGCGGTCCTGCAGCACGACGTCGCCGCGCTCGAGGGCCGGGCGCACGACCGTGGCCACGTGCTGGGCGCGGTCGGCGGCGTAGAGCAGGGCCTCGGCGCGCGGGTCGACGTGGCCGCGGCGGTGCAGCAGCATCTGCCGCAGCTCGAGGCCCAGGTCGGTGCCGCCGGGCTCACGGGTCCGCACGACCGTGCGGCCGTGCTCGCGCAGCCAGCGCTCGAGGCGGTCGGCCTGGGTGGTCTTGCCCGAGCCGTCGCCCCCCTCGAGCGTCACGAACGCGCCGGTCACGACCCGGAGGCGCCGCCGTCGCCGGCCGCGTCCGTCGCGGTGGCGGCCCGCTTCGCCGTCGCGGCCCTGGTCGTCGGCGCCTTCGTCGTCGCCGCCTTCGTGGTCGCGGCCTTCGTCGTCGCCGCCTTCGTCGTCGCGGCCTTCGCCGTCGCCGCCTTCGTCGTCGCGGCCTTCGTGGTCGCCGCCTTGGTGGTCGCCGCCTTGGTGGTGGCCGCCTTCTTGGCCGGGGCCTTCTTCGCGGGTGCCTTCTTGGCGGGTGCCTTCTTCACCGCCGGCCCCTTGGCCCGCTTGTCGGCGAGCAGCTGGACGGCGCGGTCGAAGTCGACCTCCTCCACCGTCTCGCCGCGCGGGATCGTCGCGTTGGTCTCGCCGTCGGTGACGTAGGCGCCGAAGCGGCCGTCCTTGACCTTGATCGGCTTGCCGCTCACGGGGTCGGCCGCGAACTCGGCGAGGGCGCTGCTGGCACGGCGCGCGCCGTACTTGGGCTGGGCGAACAGCTCCTGCGCCCCGGCGAGGTCCACGTCGAAGATGGCGTCCTCCGAGGGGAGGGTCCTCGTGTCGGTGCCCTTCTTGAGGTAGGGACCGTAGCGGCCGTTCTGGGCCGTGATCTCGTCGCCCGACTCGGGGTCGATCCCCACGGTGCGCGGCAGGTCGAGCAGCTTGAGCGCCGTCTCGAGGTCGACCTGGTCGACGCTCATGGTCTTGAACAGCGACGCCGTGCGCTCCTTCGGAGCGGCCTTCTTGGCGGCCGGCTTCTTCGCGGCGGGCTTCGTCGCCGGCGCCTCGGCCGTGACCTCGCCCGTGGCGGCGTCGACCGTGACGGCCTGGTCCTCGACCGGGCGCTCCGTGACGTACGGGCCGAAGCGGCCGTCCTTCGCGACGACCTCCTTGCCGGTCCCGGGGTTCAGGCCGAGCACGCGGTCGCCGACGACGGGCGCGTCGATGAGCTCGCGGGCCCGCTCGGGCGTGAGCTCGTCGGGAGCCATGTCCTCGGGGACGTTCACGCGGCGCGGCGTCTCGGGGTCGTCGCTCGGCGTCTCGAGGTACGGCCCGTAGCGACCGATGCGGAGGGTGAGGCCCTCCCCCAGCGCGACCGAGTTGATGTCGCGGGCGTCGATCTCGCCGAGGTTGTCGACGACGGTGCGCAGTCCGCGGTGGTCGGCGTTGCCGAAGTAGAAGCCGTTGAGCCAGTCCACGCGGTCCGCGTCGCCGCCGGCGATGCGGTCGAGGTCGTCCTCCATGCCGGCCGTGAAGTCGTACTGGACGAGGTCGCCGAAGTACTCCTCGAGCAGGCGCACCACCGAGAAGGCGATCCAGTTCGGCACGAGCGCCGTGCCGCGCGGCGTGACGTAGCCGCGGTCGACGATCGTCGAGATGATCGCCGCGTAGGTCGAGGGGCGCCCGATGCCGAGCTCCTCGAGCGTCTTCACGAGGCTGGCCTCGGTGTAGCGCGGAGGGGCGCTCGTGTCGTGCCCCTTGGCCTCGACCTCGTCGAGCGCGAGCTCCTGGCCCTCGGCGAGCGGCGGCAGCTTGGCGTCGCCGGCCTCGGCGGAGCCGTGGCGGTCCTCGTCGCGGCCCTCCTCGTAGGCCGAGAGGAACCCGCGGAAGGTGATGACGGTGCCCGACGCGGCGAACTCGGCGAGCGTGCCGGCCTGGCTGCGCGCGGGGACGCCCTCGACGGGGGCCGGCGCGGTGGCGGCGACGACGACGGAGGCCGTCGAGCCCTTGGCGTCGGCCATCTGCGAGGCGACCGTGCGCTTCCAGATGAGGTCGTAGAGCTTCCACTCGTTGCCGCGGAGCGTGCCCTCGAGCTCGCTCGGCGTGCGGAAGGTGTCGCCCGAGGGGCGGACGGCCTCGTGGGCCTCCTGCGCGTTCTTGCTCTTGCCCGTGTAGAGGCGGGGCTTCTCGGGGACCGTCTCGGGCCCGTAGAGGGCCGCGGCCTGCTTGCGGGCCGCGGTGATCGCCTGCTGCGACAGCGACGGCGAGTCGGTGCGCATGTAGGTGATGAAGCCGTTCTCGTAGAGCGACTGCGCGGTGCTCATGGTCTGCCGGGCCGAGAAGCGCAGCTTGCGCGCCGCCTCCTGCTGCAGCGTCGACGTGGTGAAGGGCGCCGCGGGACGCCGCGTGTAGGGCTTCGACTCGACGCTGCCGACGACGACGGAGACGTCGTCGCGGCGCAGGGCCTCGGCGAGCGCGGTGGCGCTCGCCTCGTCGAGGGCCACGCCCTCGGTCTTGAGCTGGCCGCGGTCGTCGAAGTCGCGGCCGCTGGCCACGCGCCCGCCGTTGACGCGGACGAGGCGCGACGTGAACGACTGGCCCTCCCCGCTCGGCTCGAAGACGGCGGTGAGGTCCCAGTAGTTGGCCGAGACGAAGGCGAGGCGCTCGCGCTCGCGGTCGACGACGAGCCGGGTGGCCGCCGACTGGACGCGTCCGGCGCTGAGGCCCGGGCCCACCTTGCGCCAGAGCACGGGCGAGACCTCGAAGCCGTAGAGGCGGTCGAGGATCCGCCGGGTCTCCTGCGCGTCGACGAGGGCCGTGTCGAGCTCGCGGGTGTTCTCGCGCGCCTGCTGGATGGCGTCCTTCGTGATCTCGTGGAAGACCATGCGCTTGACGGGCACCTTGGGCTTGAGCTCTTGCAGGAGGTGCCACGCGATGGCCTCGCCCTCGCGGTCCTCATCCGTGGCGAGGTAGAGCTCGTCGGCCTGCTTGAGCGCCCGCTTGAGGTCGCTCACCGTCTTCTTCTTGGCGTCGGAGACGACGTAGTACGGCTCGAAGCCGTTCTCGACGTCGACGGAGAACTTGCCGAGCGAGCCCTTCTTGAGCTCGGCGGGCAGGTTCTTGGGCTCGATGAGGTCGCGGATGTGGCCGACGGAGGCCAGGACCTCGTAGTCGTCGCCCAGGTACTGGGCGATCGTCTTCGCCTTGGCGGGCGACTCGACGATGACGAGCTTCTTCGTGCCGGGCACAGGACTCCTCGGGGACATCGGGGGGAGGTCCCGGTCGGTCCGACCGGGAGGACGGCGACGACCGCGAGCACTGGCTGTCGGCCCCCACCGACGACGACGCTGCCGGCCCGCACGGTCGACAGCCACACCATACACACCCGGCACCGACGCCCCGCTCCGGCCGTCGTCGGCGGGAGGCGGCCCGGCCGTCGCGCGCGCGGCCACTACGGGACCGGGCCGGAGGCTCTCGACGGCGACCGTGGCGGTCGCCCCGTCGACGTCGCAGGCCACGAGACGGGCACCGCCCGCGGCCGCCGTCTCCCCGGCCCGCGCACAGGGCGCGCCGGGCGCGACGCCCGCCACGACGTCCGCCGCGGCGAGGGCGGCGGCGTCGGCCGCGCCCGCCGTGCGCTCCCGCTCGACGAGCCAGCCGGAGGCCGCGAGCACCGTCACGACGACGACCGTCGCGACCGCGAGCACGGCGGCGGTGAGGACGGTCGCTCCCCCGTGCTCGCCCGGGCGGGTCGCCCGCGGCGCGGGCCCGGGACCGTCACCGAGGCCTGGGTCCTGCCCGACCTGCGGGCCGCTCACCGTCCGGCCCTCGGCGCGCAGCTGCGGGACGACAGCGGGACGACTCCGCCGACCCCGCCCAGGCGCACCTCGTGCCGCACGGTGACGCAGACGAGGTCGCCCACCTCCGCCGCCTCGGCCCGGGCGCCGGGCACGAGCGCCGCCAGGGTCGCCGGCACGGAGGCCTCGTCGCCCCTCGCCTGCTGCCGCGCCACGACCGAGGCGGCGTCGGCGACGCGGACCGCGGCGGCCGCGGCCGTCGCCCCCGAGACGGCCACGGCGAGGAGCACGACGACGACGGGCAGCACGAGGGCCAGCTCGACGGTCGCGCCGCCGTGGTCGTCCCGCAGCCGCACCGCTCAGCCCACCGTGAGCGCGGACCGGACCAGGTCGGTGAGCACGCCGCGCACCTCGTCCGAGCGCATGATCGTCACGAGCACGCCCGCGAAGCCCACGGCGGCGAGGATGACGATGGCGTACTCGGCCGTGGCCGCTCCGTCGTCCGCCGCGAGCGCGGCGCGGACCGCCCGCCAGCGGCCTCCGGCCGGGCCCTCCTCCTGCCGTCGGTCCGCGGTCGTCGTGCTGGTCTGCTGCGGGGTCATGTCGTACCTCTTTCTCCTGGGGGTGCGCGGCCGCTCCGGCCGTCGTGGTGACCAGCGTCGGGCGCGAGGGCAGGGTCCGCGGGGGCCGCGCCTCCTGTCGGGGACGGGACCCCTGCTCACCACGCGGTGGAGGAGGACAACGCCACCACGAGCGGCACGACCGCGACCACGACGAAGGCCGGCAGGACGCACGCGCCGAGGGGCAGCATGAGGGTCACCCCGAGCCGCTCAGCCGCCGCCCGCGCGGCGGCCCGCGCCTCGCGCCGTCGTTCGTCGGCCCCGGCCCGCAGCAGTGCGCCCGCCGGCGCTCCCGCCCGTCGCGCGAGCGCCAGGACGCGGTCCGCCTCGGCGTCCTCCTCGGCCGCGGGGGCGGCACCGAGGGCCTCGGCCCACGCCTGACGGGCTCCGGCCAGCGCGTCGTCCCACGGGGCCCCGCCCGAGAGCGCGACGGCGACCACCTCGAGGAAGAGCCCGGGCACGGCGTCACGCGGGGTCGCGCCCCGCACCAGCCGTGCGCTCCAGGAGCGGGCGATCGCGACGAGCCCCGCCGCGGTGCCGAGGCAGCCCCAGCCCCAGGGCGTGCCGACGAGGACGGGCGCCACGTCGAGCCCCAGCGCGAGCGACAGCCCGAGGCCGACCACGGGGAGGGCGAGCACGACCCGGGACGACGCGCGCGGCCCGCTCAGCGCGACGTCGACGTCGCGCCGGGCCTCGCGCAGGGCCCGGAGCGCCTCGGCGAAGCGGTCCAGGCAGGGAGCCAGCGGCGCGCCGCACCGTTCGGCCACCGACCACGCGCAGGCGAGCCCCCGCCAGGACTCCCCCTCGGCGCCCGGCGGGGCGGCACCGCGCAGGGCGTGCCCGACGGGCGTCCCGGCGCGGCCCGCGGCCGCGGCGGCACCGGCCACCTCGCGCACGACGGCCTCGTCCGCACCCGCGGCCTCCGCGACGAGGGCCCAGGCGGCCGGAGGCGCGACCCCCGCCCCGAGCAGGACCGCCACCCGCTGCACGGTCCCCGCCGCGTCGGGCGGGGGCGACCCCCTGCGCCTCACCACGGCACGGCCTCCAGCCGGTCCCCGTCGAGCCGCAGCCGTCCGACCCGCGCCAGCCGCCGGCCCGCGGGCGTGCGCTCGACGTGGAGCACGGCGTCGACGGCGCTCACGGCCTGCCGGGCGAGGGCGGCGGGGGCGAGACCGGCGACGGCCCCCACCGCCTCGAGCCGGGCGGGCACCTCGGCGAGCCCGTTGGCGTGCAGGGTGCCCGCGCCCCCGTCGTGACCGGTGTTGAGGGCGGCGAGCAGGTCGCGGACCTCGGCGCCGCGGCACTCCCCCACGACGAGCCGGTCGGGCCGCATCCGCAGCGCCTCGCGGAGCAGCCGGGCCAGGTCGACGCCGCCCGCGCCCTCGAGGTTCGCCTGCCGCGCCTCGAGCGACACCACGTGCGGGCGCCGCACGACGAGCTCGGCGACGTCCTCGATCGTGACGATGCGGTCGCCCGGGTCGGCCTCGCCGAGCAGGGCGCCCAGGAGGGTCGTCTTGCCCGCCCCGCCGGCACCCGTGACGAGCAGGTTGGCGCGGTCGGCGACGAGGCGCAGCACGAGGTCGAGGCCGGCCGCGCCGACGTCGTCGAAGAGGCCCGCCGCGCGGAGGTCGTCGAGGGCCAGCGGACGCGGCCGGGGCAGGCGCACGGACAGGAGCGTGCCCGTGGTCGACACCGGCGGGAGCACGACGTGCACGCGCACGCCCCGGCCGAGGCGGACGTCGACGCACGGCGAGGCCTCGTCGACGTGACGGCCCCCGGCGGCGACGAGGCGCACGGCCAGGTCGCGGGCGGCGGCCTCGGAGAGGTGCACCGACGGCTCGGGCAGGGCGCCCCCGCCCCGGTCGACGAACGTGCCGCGCCCGCCGTTGACGAAGACGTCGGTCACCGCCTCGTCGGCGACGAGGGGCGCGAGCGGACCGAAGGCCCTGACCAGCGACGCGGGGCGCCCGCGCGGCGGCCGGCCCTCGAGCCCGAGGGCGGCGTCGGGCACGAACCGAGGCGCCACGGCCCGGGGCGCAGGAGGCGCGGACCCCGCCGACGGGGCGGGCACGGCGGACGGGGCGGGCACGGCGGACGGGGGCGGGGACGGTGGGGTGACGTGCATCCTCCGAGTCCACGACGTCCGGCCGCCCCGCGGGGAGCAGGACGTCGGCGCTGGGGACGGCTCCCGCACGGCACCTGCTCGGGAGGAGGACCAGGCGGGAGGCTCCGGGGCAGGGGCGGGGACCGAAGGCGCGACGGGCGCGACGACCGTGACGGGCGCACGGCGCGGCTCCTGCCGGGCCCCGCCCCCGGAGTAGGGTCGTGCCGCACCCACCGCAACGACGCAGAGGATCCGCCCATGGCCGAGAACGCCACGCACGCCGCCGACCGCCGGTACGCCCCCGACCCCGCCTTCGTCGCCCAGGCCGTCGCCGGGCCCGAGCTCGCCGAGCAGGCCGCGGACGACCGCCTCGCCTTCTGGCACCGGCAGGCCCTCGACCGGCTCACCTGGGCGGTGCCGCCCACCGAGACCCTCGACTGGTCGAGGGCCCCCTTCGCGCGCTGGTTCGCCGACGGCCGGCTCAACGTCGCCGTCAACTGCCTCGACCGGCACGTCGACGCCGGCCACGGCGACCGCGTCGCCCTGCACTGGGAGGGCGAGCCCGGCGACCGCCGCAGCGTCACCTACGCCGAGCTCACCGCCGACGTGCAGCGCGCCGCGAACGCCCTCGCCGACCTCGGGGTCGTCGCCGGCGACCGCGTCGTCGTCTACCTGCCCCAGGTCCCGGAGGCCGTGGTCGCCATGCTCGCGGTGGCCCGCCTGGGCGCCGTGCACAGCGTCGTCTTCGGCGGCTTCAGCGCCGAGAGCCTGCGCGCCCGCATCGACGACGCGGGCGCGAAGGTCGTCGTCACGGCCGACGGGGGCTGGCGCAAGGGCGCCGTCGCGCCGCTCAAGCCCGCGGTCGACGCGGCGCTCGCGGTCGACGGGCCGAGCACGGTCGAGCACGTGCTCGTCGTGCGACGCGGTGGCAACGACGTCGCCTGGACCGAGGGGCGCGACTCCTGGTGGCACGACGCCGTGGCCGCCGCCGACCCCGTCCACGTCGCCGAGGCGTTCGAGGCCGAGCACCCGCTGTTCATCCTCTACACGAGCGGCACGACCGGGAAGCCCAAGGGCATCCTGCACACCTCGGGCGGCTACCTGACGCAGGTCGCCACGACCCACGCGACCGTGTTCGACCTGCACCCCGAGCGCGACGTCTGGTGGTGCACCGCCGACGTGGGCTGGATCACCGGGCACAGCTACGTCGTCTACGGCCCCCTCGCCAACGGCGCCACGCAGGTGCTGTACGAGGGCACGCCCGACGCCCCCGAGCCCGGGCGCTGGTGGGACATCGTCGAGCGCTACGGGGTCACCACCTTCTACACGGCGCCCACGGCCGTGCGCGCCGCCATGAAGGGCGGGCGCGACGTGCCGCTGGCCCGCGACCTGTCGTCGCTGCGCCTGCTCGGCTCGGTGGGCGAGCCCATCAACCCGGAGGCGTGGGCCTGGTACCGCGAGGTCGTCGGCTCCGGCACGACGCCCGTCGTCGACACGTGGTGGCAGACCGAGACCGGCGGCATCATGGTCAGCCCGCTGCCCGGCGTCACGACCACGAAGCCGGGCGCCGCGCAGGTGCCCTTCCCCGGCATCTCGGTCGACGTCGTCGACGACGACGGCACGCCGGTCGGCCCCGGCGAGGCGGGCCTGCTCGTCGTCACGGAGCCCTGGCCGTCGATGCTCCGCGGCATCTGGGGCGACGACGACCGCTACGTCGAGACCTACTGGTCGCGCTTCGGCGACCGCTACTTCGCCGGCGACGGCGCCCGCCGGGACGAGGACGGCGACCTCTGGCTGCTCGGGCGCGTCGACGACGTCATGAACGTCTCCGGGCACCGGCTGTCGACCGCCGAGATCGAGTCGGCGCTCGTCTCGCACCCCGTCGTCGCCGAGTCGGCCGTCGTCGGAGCCTCCGACGAGACCACCGGCCAGGCGATCGTGGCGTTCGTCGTGCTGCGCACCTCCCAGCGCGACGCCCTGGCCCCGGCCGAGGTCGTGGCCGCCCTGCGCCGGCACGTCGGCGAGCAGATCGGGGCCATCGCCCGCCCGCGCGAGGTCGTCCTCGTCGAGGAGCTGCCGAAGACCCGCTCCGGCAAGATCATGCGGCGGCTGCTGCGAGACGTCGCCGAGGGCCGCGAGGTCGGCGACACGACGACGCTCGCCGACACCTCGGTCATGGCCGTCATCAGCGGCTCCCTCCGCTGAGACGACGACGGGGGCCGCGCACCGTCACGGCGCGCGGCCCCCGTCGAGGGCTGCAGGAGGCGCGTCAGGCGACCTCGAGGACCAGCTCGACCTCGACGGGCGAGTCGAGCGGGAGCACCGCGACCCCGACGGCGCTGCGGGCGTGCCGGCCGGCCTCGCCGAAGACCTCGCCGAGCAGCTGTGACGCACCGTTGACCACCGTGGGCTGCCCCGTGAAGGAGGGGTCGCTGGCGACGAAGCCGGTGAGCTTGACGACGCGGACGACCTGGTCGAGGGAGTCGAGCACCGAGGCCGCCGCGGCGAGGGCGTTGAGGGCGCAGGTCGCGGCCATCGCCTGCGCGTCGGCGGGCGAGACGAGGGCGTCGTCGTCGCCGACCTTGCCCGTCGCCGGGAGCACGCCCCCGACGAAGGGCAGCTGCCCCGCCGTGTGCACGAACGAGCCCGCACGGACGGCCGGGAGGTACGCGCCGGCGGGGGCCGGGACCTCCGGCAGCACGAGGCCGAGCTCGGCGAGGCGCTCGGCGACGCTCACGCGTCGGCCTTGGGGCGCTTGAACCAGGCGACCGGACCGCCCTCGGGGCCCTGCGTGACCTGGACCAGCTCCCAGCCCTCGCTCCCCCAGTTGTTGAGGATCGCGGTGCTGTTGTGCACCATGAGGGGGGTCGTCACGTACTCCCAGAGGACCATTTGTGGTTCCGTTCAGCTCAGGGGACAG